>JAAHTG010000435.1_pt1 | contig 37854 bp, 35 predicted proteins | sample 6116081 | NCBI WGS metagenome assembly JAAHTG01 (sample SAMN13939989, study PRJNA603662) | sponge metagenome | isolation source: marine sponge | host: Mycale hentscheli | place: New Zealand | collected 2005 | reverse complement strand
CACCAGGATGGGGGAGGGCTGCAGATGCGTAGACTTTTCACCTGCATAGCAGCGTTTTGTGCGCTTACATCCGGCGCGGCGCTCATGCAACTAAAATATGCGGTGCAAGAGCAAGCTGAAAACGTCGAGGCAATTGCCCAGCAAATTCACCGCGACCAGGACAGCCTACGCATTCTGGAAGCTGAATGGGCCTATCTGACATCGCCGCGTACTTTGCAAGAGCTGTCGATCGAGTTTCTTGCCTTGATGCCGCCGTCATCCAAACAGGTTGTTGGTTCGGTAGTCGAAATTCCGCTGCGGCGTAGCAGTGAGGTTGTTGGAGGGGATACAAGTGTGTTGCTGCCGACAGCAGATAAACAATCGCAGAAAAACAAGCAGCCTTCGGTCGATAGTGCTGAGGGCAGACAAGCTACATCAGAAGGCAATACATAATGGCGACGCTCGGCGCACGGTCAATTAGCATGGACCTTGAACACACCTACCGCAAACCCACGCCTCTGTCGGTAGCGCGCAGCCGGCTGATGGTTGGTGTGGTGTTGTTCATGAGCGCCTTTGTGCTTATGAGCGTGCGCACAATCAATTTGGGCATGGCTGCACCGCTAACCAACAGAACGGCAGAGCGGCAGATTGTTGTGCCGCCTGTGGTTTTCAGCCGGTCTGATATTGTTGACCGGAACGGTGAAGTGTTGGCTGTTAATCTGCAGACATCCTCTCTGTATGCCAACCCACAAAAGATCAAGGACCCAACGTTGGTCGCGGAGCAACTGGCTGGTATTTTGCCTGAGCTATCTCGCGCCGAGTTGGAACAGAAGTTGTCCTCGAAAAAGAACTTCATCTGGATCAAGCGCAAGCTGACACCGCGCCAGAAATGGCAGGTTAATGCGCTGGGTGTTCCCGCCCTTAACTTCCGCGCCGAGGAAGATCGTTTGTACCCACATGGTAGGTTGGCGGCCCATGCGCTCGGCTACGTCGATGTTGATGGCAACGGACTAGCAGGTGTTGAGCATTACTTTGACGAACGCTTGTCAGAAACGGGTAGGACCGGCGAACCACTGGCGCTAGCGCTAGATATACGGGTTCAATATGCACTCGCAGACGAGCTGGAAGCTGCCATGCGCGCCCACCAGGCGATCGGCGCGGACGGGTTAGTGATGGATGTGCGTACCGGCGAAGTGTTGGCGCTGGTATCTATGCCTGACTTTGACCCCAACAATGTCCGAGGTGTGGGTGATACCCAAAAATTTAACCGTGCCAGCAAAGGTGTTTACGAGCTGGGTTCAACTTTCAAAACATTTACCTTTGCCAATGCTTTAGATGACAGGGTAGCGACCCTTGATGATGGCTATGACGCCACCAAGCCCCTCAAAATTTCGCGATTCCTGATTAGGGATGATCATCCGAAAAAACGCTATTTGAGCCTGCCCGAAATCTTTGCCTTCTCATCCAATATTGGCACAGCGCAACTGGCGTTGGATATTGGCGGAGAGCGACAGCAGGAATTTATGCAGTCGATTGGTTTGCTGACACCATCCAGTGTTGAACTCACTGAAGTGGGGGCGCCTATGTATCCTGCCAACTGGCGCAAAGTTTCAACCATGACTATTTCATATGGCCACGGCATCGCCGTCAGCCCGTTGCAGCTGGCCACCGGAATTTCGGCTATCGTCAATGGCGGTACGCTGAATTCACCGACATTGCTTAAAAACAAAGATGCCTGGCAAGACGGGCAGCGGGTGATTTCACCTGCTACGAGCAGGCAGATGCGTCAACTATTGCGGCTGGCGGTAACCAAGGGCACTGGTGGACGTTCGGACGCCGTTGGATACCGAGTTGGTGGCAAAACCGGCACTGCAGAAAAAGCGTCAGGCGGCGGCTACGCGAAGAAATCGCTGATTTCGTCCTTCATGGGTGTTTATCCGATGGATGACCCACAATATGCCGTATTTGCCCTGTTGGATGAGCCAAAAGGCACCAAGGAAACATTCGGTTTTGCTGGTGGTGGTTGGGTAGCCGCACCGGTCGTTAAAAATGTAATTTTGCGCACAGCCCCTTTGCTCGGTGTGTTGCCGCGCGAGGAAGACAAAGGGCTTTACCAGAATATTGCCCTGATGATTGAGGATGACTAGAAAGGCCTGCAGATGGCAACGACGTTGCTGCAGCTTCTGGGTGGAAAGGGCATGTTGAAAGACGTGGCTGTTACCGGCTTGACTGTTGACAGCCGCCGCGTTGCCGTCGGTGATCTTTTTGTGGCACTTCCCGGCACTCATCACGATGGACGGCATTATATTGCTCAGGCGGTACGTAACGGCGCATCAGCGATCTTGACCACTCCGGGTGCGGTTGTTTCACTTGAGGGAATGCCGCCGGTCATCGAAGATGCTAATCCGCGCAAATTATATGCCGAGATGGCGGCACGTTTTTGTGGCACCCAGCCCAAAGTGCAAGTTGCGGTAACCGGCACTAACGGCAAAACCTCCGTCGCAGATTTCACTCGTCAGATTTGGCAACAATTAGGGACAGCCGCGGCAAGCATTGGGACACTGGGGGTTTGCTCACCGTCTGTGCAAATTGATGGCGGATTAACCACACCCGACCCGATGTCATTATACAGTATTTTCAACAAGTTGCAAGACGCAGGCGTTGACAATATAGCGGTGGAGGCATCCAGTCACGGGCTCGATCAACACAGGTTGGACGGCATGCATATTTCAGCCGCCGCTTTCACCAACCTGACCAGAGATCATCTGGACTACCATAAAAACGAGCAATCTTATTTTTATGCCAAGGCGCGCTTGTTTGGCACATTGCTGGCCCCGGATGCTTCGGCGGTAATCAATGTCGATGATCCATGGGGAAAAGTGTTGGACGATATTGCCTGGGGTCGGTCGCTTGACCGCCTGACTTACGGTCGTTCAGCCAAAGCTCACCTCAGGGTCGTTCATCAAGAGGTTAAACCCGCAGGCCAAGAATTAACCGTTTCCTATCAGGCGCGGAACTACCACCTAGACCTTCCACTTGTCGGTGAATTTCAGGCGATGAACGCTTTGGCCGCAGCCGGATTGGTTATTTCCACAGGCGGCGAGCCTGCGGCGGTTATGGCGGCGCTCGAGAAGCTGCACGGCGTGCCAGGGCGCATGGAATTGATGGGTAAAAAAGGTGGTGCTGGTATTTATGTTGATTATGCCCACACTCCCGGTGGGCTGGAAACAGTGCTTGCGGCGGCAAAGGCGCACCGCCCGCGAAAATTGCACGTTGTTTTTGGCTGCGGCGGTGACCGAGACAAGGGAAAACGCCCGCAAATGGGCAAGATTGCCTCTGACTTGGCGGACTTCGTTTATGTCACTGATGACAACCCCCGTTCAGAAGAACCCAGGGCTATTCGCGCTGAAATTCTCGCCGCTTGCCCTCAGGTAACCGAGATCGGCGACCGGAAAGCAGCAATACAAACCGCACTTGATAGCGCCGGAGACGGCGACATGGTGATCATCGCGGGAAAAGGCCATGAGACCGGCCAAACCATTGGTGACCAGGTTATTGACTATTCAGATATTGAAACTGTTCGAGTCATTTTAGGCGTAAAAAACAGTAAAATTGCAATGCCTAGCAGCGAAAAGGACCAATAGAATGTTTCAAATGTTGGCCGAGCAGGGCGGTATTTTCAACCTGTTTAATTATCTGACCTTCAGAACTGGCGGCGCGGTATTGACATCAATGTTGATCTGTTTTCTTGCTGGTCCTCGCATCATTAACTGGCTGAAATCAAAGCAAAAAAAAGGCCAGCCGATCCGCGATGATGGCCCGCAAAGCCATATTGTTGCCAAGGCAGGCACGCCGACCATGGGCGGGTTTATGATTTTGCTTGGCTTGCTGGTCTCCACACTGTTATGGGCCAATCTTGAAAGCCCTTATGTTTGGGCAGTGCTTTTGGTCACCCTTAGTTTTGGCGCTATTGGTTTTGTCGACGACTACTTAAAAGTAACCCGCGCGTCGTCCGACGGTGTGCCGGGCAAGTTGAAGTTCATTATAGAATTAGCGATCGGCCTCGCTGTTGCATGGTGGCTTGCCAGTTTGGTTGAGCCAACATTGGCGCTGCCCTTTTTCAAAAAGCTAGCGATCAATCTAGGCATTTTCTACTTGCCGTTCGCCTGTCTTGTCGTGGTGTGGGCTGGCAATGCAGTTAACCTTACGGACGGCTTGGACGGGTTGGCGATTGCGCCAGTTATGATCGCAGCCAGTGCTTTTGGATTGATTGCCTACCTGGTTGGTAACACGGTTTACAGCGATTATCTGGGCATCGTTTATGTGGCAGGCTCTGGCGAACTGGCGGTTCTGTGTGGTGCTATCATAGGTGCGGGGATTGGATTTCTTTGGTTTAACGCGCCACCCGCGATGATTTTTATGGGCGATACTGGCTCGCTCGCTTTGGGTGGTGCATTGGGCACAATCGCGGTGATCACCAAGCATGAGATTGTATTAGGCATCATCGGCGGCCTGTTTTGGTTAGAGACCATTTCAGTGATTGTGCAGGTCATTTCCTTCAAGTTGACTGGCAAGCGCGTGTTCCGCATGGCGCCGCTGCATCATCATTATGAACAGAAGGGTTGGGCTGAACCCACCATCGTTATCCGTTTCTGGATTATTGCCGTCATCCTTGCGTTGGTCGGTCTGGCAACATTGAAATTGAGGTAACTGGTACAAGTGATCACCGCCCCAACATATCAGGATAAGCGCATCGGCGTCTTCGGTCTTGCACGGTCGGGACTGGCAACGGTTCATTCGCTTGTTGCTTCGGGCGCAAAAGTGTTTGCTTGGGACGACAACCAAGCCGCACGTGAACGAGTGCGAGGGTTCGCAGCGGATCTTTATGCGATGGATTTTAAAGATCTGGACGCGCTAGTGGTTGCGCCAGGTGTTCCGTTAACTCACCCCGAACCTCATACGCTCGTGCAAAAGGCACAAGCATGTAGCCTGCCGATCATTAGTGACATCGAAATTTTTCAGGCCGCACGCGCGACCTTGCCTGCTCATAAAACAGTTGGCATTACTGGCACCAACGGCAAATCTACCACCACAGCGCTGATCGGTCATATCCTCGCGACTGCTGGTCGTTCTGTTGCCATCGGCGGCAATATCGGTACTGGCGTGTTGGCCCTGAACCCGTTGCCGTCTGGAGGCGTGTATGTTTTCGAGTTGTCGTCATTTCAACTGGATATAACGGCATCCTTCGACAGTGACGTTGCTGTCCTCTTGAACATTTCGCCCGATCATTTGGATCGCCATGGTTCGATGGCCGGATATATTGCCGCCAAGTCCAGATTGATTGAGCAGCAGGGCAAAAGCGGTACTGCCGTTATCGCAGTAGACGACCAACCGAGCCGGGATGTGGCGGCCACTTGCCGTTCTGTTGTAATGGTTTCGTCGCAGAGGCAGGTTGAAACCGGTGTTTCCGTTCGCAGCGGTATCTTGATCGACGACATTGACGGCCAATCCGCGGTGGTTGGCTCTCTCAAGGAAGTACAGAGTTTGCAGGGTGCTCACAATTGGCAAAATGCTGCGGCGGCATACGGTGCGTGCCGCACTCTTGGATTGAGCTCCGAAGAGATTTACGCGGGCCTGTGCAGTTTCCCCGGGCTTGCCCACCGGCAGGAAATTGTGCCGTTCCGCGAAGGCATCAGAGTTGTTAACGATTCGAAGGCGACCAATGTGGATGCCGCCACGCGAGCACTTCAAACTTACGATAGAATTCGCTGGATCGCTGGTGGGCGCGCCAAAGACGATGACTTTGCGGCGTTGGGAAAATCTGTTGGGGCAGTGAGTAAAGCCTATCTTATGGGAGAGGCTGCACGCGCCATTGGCCGGGCAATGCCCGCAACCCTGTCGGTTGAATATTACCCCGCTATGGCTGATGCGGTAACCGCAGCCGTTGCCGATGCCGAGCAGGGCGACACTATATTATTGTCACCTGCCTGCACAGCCTTTGACCAGTTCGCTAACTTTGAGAGGCGCGGCGAAATATTCAAACAAACTATCAGCGAATTGCCAGGAGATGCCGCATGATCGCCTTTTCGCGTAATGATAATTCATTGCTGTCACGCTGGTGGTGGACCGTTGACCGCTGGATGCTGGTACTGATTGTTGCGCTGACCATGGTTGGCATATGGCTGACACTGACCGCTAGTCCGGCAGTGGCTGAGCGGCTTGGTCTGGATGCATTTCATTTCGTTAGGAAGCAGATGTTTTTCCTCACCCTTGGTTTGGGTGTCGTGGTCTGCGTGTCAATGTTGTCATCAGCGATGATCAGGCGAGTTGCTGTGATCGGTTTCCCTATTAGTGTGTTGTTGGTGATTGCAACGTTGTTCATTGGCCCGGAAATTAAAGGCGCAACGCGCTGGTTGCCACTGGGCTTGTTTACTTTGCAGCCCAGCGAGTTTTTGAAACCGTTTTTCATTGTTACCTCAGCGTGGATTCTGTCGGCTCACTTTCAGGGTGAAAAAATCCCAGCCAAGCGTATCTCTACAGCCCTTTACCTGTTTGTTGTTGCGTTGCTGATTATGCAGCCGGACTTTGGCCAAACCGTCCTGATCAGTACTGTCTGGATAGCTCAGATGGCGCTGGCGGGCCTGCCATTGATGTGGCTTTCACTGGCCGGAGTTGTGGCCTTGATGGGAATTGGACTTGGTTATGCTTTCCTGCCTCATGTTGCCAGCCGCATCGACCGGTTTATCAACCCGGCAAGTGGTGACACCTTCCAAGCAGACAAAGCGGTGCAGGCATTCGAGTCGGGAGGCATGTTGGGTAAAGGTCCGGGCGAGGGTGCTGTAAAGTTGAGCCTGCCGGACGCCCACACAGATTACATTTTTGCGGTGATCGGCGAGGAATTCGGGGCTATTGCCTGCGTAATGCTGTTGATGTTGTTCGCTGGTGTAGTGATGCGCGGGTTGTCCAATTTGGTCGAAGAAGAAAACCCGTTTCGGCTGCTCGCAGCGGCGGGCCTGATTATTCAATTCGGACTGCAAACCTTGATCAATGTTGGTGTAAATCTGGCGATCTTGCCGTCTAAAGGCATGACCTTGCCATTTGTTTCATACGGGGGCTCGTCCATGCTTGCGCTGGCGATTGGTATGGGCATGGTACTGGCGCTTACCCGCCGTAACCGCTTTATCCATGCGAGCGTTGACCCTCTTGGCTGGAAGGCCGCGGAATGAGCGACGCGCCCTACATAATTCTGGCAAGCGGTGGCACCGGCGGCCATATGATGCCAGCCGAGGCAGTAGCCGACAAGCTGTTGGCCGCAGGTTATGAAGTGACGCTAGTGACCGACCGACGCGGCGAGGCCATCGGTAATGTTTTTCAAAATGTTGATTGTTTTGTAGTTGGCGCCAGCAGTCATATGGGTGGGGGTTTGTTTGGTAAGGCTAAATCTGCGGTTAGTATTGTGCTCAGTACGCTGAAGGTACGGCGGATGTTCGGTAAAAAGCGGCCAACGGTGGTGGTTGGTTTTGGCGGCTACCCTTCCTTGCCAGCAGTGTTTGCCGCCCGAATGATGAAAATCCCCTATGTTTTACACGAACAAAATGCGGTGTTGGGCAGAGTGAACCGGCTGATGGCGAGCGGTTGTGTCTTGTTGGCGCTCAGCGTTGACAGTACTGAACGGGTTCCTGAGGGCGTGAAAACCGTTGTGTCCGGTAATCCCGTTCGTACGTTGATAGCCAACCTGGCCAACATTGCTTATTCGGTGCCACTCGGTGGCGGCGATGTTCATATGTTGATACTGGGCGGCAGCCAGGGTGCGCGCATACTTTCAGACGTTGTTCCAGCGGCGCTGGATAAATTAGGCGATGGGTACCGCGACAGATTGAATATCACACACCAGGCGCGGCCAGAAGATGTGAAACGTGTTGAGCAAGCCTATGGTGATGCTCAAATAAGGGCCACAGTAAAACCCTATTTTGATGACGTTGCTGGGTTGTTGCTGAAAACTCAGCTTGTTATATCCCGGGCTGGGGCATCTACACTTGCGGAATTAACCGCTATGGGCCGGCCCGCCATTTTGGTTCCATTGGCAATCGCTGCAGACGATCACCAAACGGCCAATGCCGTGCTTGTTGATGAGGCCGGTGGTGGTTGGCTCATTGCGGAAAAAGACTTTACCGTTGAACGTTTGGCGGACCTGCTGGATAAACTCTATGAAGATATGGGCGAAATGCGTAACGCTTCTGATCAGATGAGAACGCTGGCGCGCCTTGACGCCGCAGACACTTTGGCAACCATCATCATAGATATCGGTGACATGAGTAAGGTTGGTAACGTCGTTGACGAAGCTGTTCACGAGGGGAACGTGTCGTGAAAAATGTCCCCTTTGACATCGGTGTTGTTCATTTTGTTGGTATTGGTGGCATCGGCATGTCTGGCATTGCTGAGGTTATGTACAACCTAGGCTATCAGGTTCAGGGCTCGGACAGCGGAGAAAACGCTAATGTTTTACGTCTGCGCGGGTTAGGGATTGATGTCAAAATTGGCCAAAAGGCGTCCAATCTGACCGATGCTAAAGTGCTTGTGGTGTCATCAGCAATCAAAGATGACAATCCTGAAGTTGTTGAGGCCAGACATCGGTCGTTGCCTGTGGTTCGCAGGGCTGAAATGTTAGCTGAATTGATGCGGTTGAAATGGTGCGTATCTGTTGCCGGTACCCACGGTAAAACTACAACCACATCTATGGTTGCAGCGGTTTTGGAAGCGGGTGGTATTGACCCCACCGTTATCAACGGCGGCATCATTAACAGCTACGGCACCAACGCCCGATTGGGCGAAAGCGACTGGATGGTTGTTGAGGCTGACGAATCCGACGGCACTTTTGTAAAGTTGCCGGCAACCATTGCTGTGGTTACCAACATGGATCCCGAGCATTTGGATTTCTACGGTACTTTTGAGGCCGAAAAAGCGGCGTTTAAGTTATTCCTAGAGCGGGTACCCTTTTACGGCACCGCAGTTCTTTGTATTGATCATCCGGAAGTTCAGGGTTTGATCAAAACAATCAGCGGTCGAAAGTTTATGACTTACGGCTTGTCGGCGCAGGCTGATGTCCGTGCGGTGAATGTTTCTAACCGCGAGGGAGCGACACAGTTTGATGTGGAAGTACGTGACCGCAGTACAGGAACTGTCTCGGTTATCACGGCAGTAAAATTGCCGATGCCAGGTAACCACAATGTGCAAAATGCGCTCGCGGCTCTTGCAGTTGGCCTCGAAATGGGAATGACGCCTGCTGTTTTGGCAGGCGCATTTGCCGGTTTTGGGGGTGTAAAACGACGCTTTACCAAAACGGGTGAAGTGAACGGCGTTACAATAATCGATGACTATGGTCATCACCCGGTTGAGATTTCAGCGGTGTTAAAGGCTGCACGCGAGTCTTTTAACAACAAGGTTATCGCGGTTGTTCAGCCGCACCGTTACTCGCGGGTGAAAAGCCTGTTTGACGAATTTTGTACCTGTTTTAATGACGCGGACGTTGTGATTGTAACCCCGGTTTATGAGGCAGGTGAGCAGCCAATTGAGGGCGCGGACCAATCAGCATTGGTCGAGGGACTACACAATCACGGACACCGTAAAGTCGATACAGTTTCAGGCGATGCAGATTTGGCTGAAACCGTTGCCAAATATGCCACCCCCGGTGATGTAGTGGTGTGTCTGGGCGCCGGCTCAATTTCTATATGGGCCAACGCCTTGCCTCACGCTCTTGAAACGAAAATGGAACAGTTGAACGGAGACTCGACCGATGCGGGCTGAAGAACGTAAATCGCTGTTAGAGCGTATGCCGCATGTGAAAGGACGATTGGTGGAAAACGCCAGCCTGTCACGGTTAAGTTGGTTTCGCACCGGCGGTAACGCGGAATTACTGTTTGAGCCCGCAGACGAGGGCGATTTAGTGAAGGTCCTGCGCCATCTTCCTGGCTCGGTTCCCATTACGGTTATTGGTGTTGGCTCTAATCTGCTTGTGCGGGACGGCGGCGTTGAGGGCTTGGTTATTCGGCTTGGACGTGGCTTCGCAGACATATGCATGCGCGGCAACGTGGTCAATGCGGGCGCAGGTGCGATGGACGTGCATGTAGCCAAAGCGGCGGCAAAAAATGGCCTTGCCGGGCTTGAGTTTCTTGTGGGTGTGCCGGGCACTATCGGCGGTGCGGTGCGCATGAATGCCGGGGCCTATGGCCGTGAGATTAAAGATGTTCTCAAACATGCGCACGCGGTTGACAGGTACGGTCATATTGTAGAATTGCAGCCTGAGGATTTTGACTATTCCTACCGTCACTCTGCGCTTGATGACAGCATGATCGTGCTGAAAGCATCTTTCAATGCATCTATCGGTGATGAGGAAAAAATCCTAGAGAGAATGCGGGAGATTTCATCAACCCGGGCTGAAAGCCAACCACTTGGTACGCGTACTGGGGGCAGCACCTTTAAAAACCCAGAAGGCCAGCACGCCTGGGAATTGATCGACAAGGCGGGTTGCCGTGGTATGCGGATCGGCGATGCGCAGGTTTCAGAAAAACACTGTAATTTTCTGATTAACCACGGAGGTGCCAGCGCGGCGGATCTTGAAACGTTGGGCGAAAAGGTTCGCTCCAGGGTTAAAGAGAACAGCGGTGTGGAGCTAGAATGGGAAATTCGAATGATTGGCAGCCCAGCAGAGGAGCGCAAGCCATGATGCAAGTGGCTCGACAAAATCATCTGTTTCCCGCTTTGATCCTGCTTGTGCTGATTACTATAGCCGCGGGGATTATGTGGAAAAGTGATACCAATGATTGGTTCATGGAAACCAGCGGCGATGCGGGCCTTGTGCTGGCAGACTTGACAATCAGCGGCCTTGAACGCACCGCCGAAAATGACTTTCTGGCTGTACTGGATGTGGACAGTGGTATGCCCTTGCTGTCAATCGATTTGGGACATTTGCAGGCAAAAATAGAGGCGCTCCCGTGGATTAAGCAAGCGGATGTCAGTCGCATTTTGCCGGGAGAACTTTCTATTCGGGTTACCGAACGGACACCATATGCGCTGGCGCAGCACGACGGACGAATAGCACTTATAGACCCAGCGGGTGTTGAAATTACTCAGCGCGGTTTGTCCGCCTTCACCGATTTGATGTTGGTGGTGGGGAAAGTAGAGCCGGCTGAACTTGAGTTGCTGGAACGGCAGAAGGCCAAGGCCGCACCGCTTTCCAGCCGTATTCGGTCCGCTGTACGTGTGGGTAATCGCCGGTGGGATGTGATTTTTGACAATGGCATTCGGGTAAAATTGCCCGCTGACGATGCCAAGCCTTACGGCATGGCAGAAGCATGGGACAAATTTGTTGAACTGGATCGCACGAAGCAATTGTTGGCGCGCGAAGTTAGCGTGATCGATCTACGGTTGGAAGACCAGTTGATTGTGCGGGTTACACCAGTCGGTCGGCGTCAAATGGCTGGCAAGGAATGGATATTGTAAGCCCGGATTTGATAGGAAAAGCTTTGGCCCAGAGCCATGGCACAGACGTTGGAATGAAGTACATATGGCAATAAACGGCAAACAGGAACGCACTATCGCTGCGCTTGACATTGGTTCAAGCAAGGTGGCGTGCCTCATTGCTCATATTGATCTGGAAGGCCAGGTCAAGGTTCTCGGTGTTGGCAACAGGGCATGCAATGGCGGGGTAGCTGGCGGCGTTGTTGTTGATATGGACGCCACGGAAAAAGCCATTCGCGCCGCTGTTGATCAAGCGGAAAAAATGGCAGGCCAGACGGTTAGCGATGTCGTGATCGCTTTTTCGGGCAGCAACCCCAAAAGCCAGGTAATCGAAGTTGGTGTACAAGTGGAAGGTCACGCCGTTAGCGACGCCGACCTTGACCGTGCGCTTGCCAAAGCCAATGCAAAAATAGACACGGAAGCCGGTGAGTTGTTACATGCATTTCCTGCAGCCTACGCCGTGGACGGCAACTTCGGTGTTAAGTCGCCGGTGGGTATGTACGGCAAGCAGTTAACTGTAGCGTTGTTGGTTATTATCGCTGACCCGGGCCCATTACAAAATTTGCAGGCCTGTGTGCGCCGCGCGCATTTGAACGTTCTTGATATTGTGCACGGCCCTTTCGCGGCGGGGTTGTCGACATTGGTTGAGGATGAGATGAAAATGGGCGCTGCCTGTATTGATATGGGGGCGGGCACCACTGGCATTTCTATATTTGCTCAGGGCTCTTTGGTTCACGCCGAGACGATTGCACTGGGTGGGGCACAGATCACTGAAGAAATTGCGCGCAGTCTGCTGACACCTTTTGATCAGGCGGAACGGCTGAAAACCTTTAACGGCGCGGCGATTGTCGACCCGGCAGATGAACGCCATGAAATTGAAGTGCAGCAAGTAGGCGAGGCAGGCCGTGATAGTTTTTCTCGCCAGCCGCGCAGTAGCCTCACGTCTGTTATGCAAAAAGAATTGGAATTGTTGTTCGCGACAGTTGCTAAACGCTTGGATGCTTCAGGCTTTTCAGGTGTTGCCGGTAAGCGGGTCGTTCTAACTGGCGGTGTCGCAGCGTGCGAAGGTGTACGTGACCTCGCCAACAAGGTCCTTGGTCGCCGGGTAAGAATTGGAAAACCCCAATTGGTTGGCGGACTACCGCAGGCAGCACAAGCGCCAGGGTTTGCCAGCTTAGTGGGGTTACTTCTCCACAGTGCGAGACCAGGATTAACCGATATGAAGCCATCCGTAAGTGACGGCAAGGAAGAGACAATAAAACAAGGAACGTTTGGCCGCATGACGCGGTGGTTAAGGGACAATTTCTAACGCGTTATTTCGTGTTCTGTGCTGGCCTTGGCACAAGATGTGCGATAATATGAATTGAAACGGAGGAACTGGGCAATGTCTATCGATTTTGGGAATACGGAGTTGACTGAATTGACACCGCGGATCGTTGTGATTGGCGTTGGTGGTGCAGGGTGCAACGCAGTAAACAATATGATCACAGCGCACCTTCAGGGCGTTGATTTCATCGTTGCAAACACCGATGCGCAGGCGCTGGCAAACGCAAACGCCGACAACCGCATACAATTGGGTGTTGAAATTACGCAGGGCCTTGGAGCTGGCGCGCAGCCGAAAATCGGTGAAGCGGCTGCCGAAGAAGCACTCGAGCGCATCGATGAGATGCTTGCAGGTTGCCACATGGCCTTTATTACCGCCGGAATGGGCGGCGGTACAGGTACAGGCGCTGCGCCGGTTATTGCCCGCCGTGCTCGCGAAAAAGGGATCCTGACAGTTGGTGTTGTGACCAAACCTTTCCAGTTTGAAGGCGGCCGCCGCATGAAGATTGCGGAAGCGGGTATTCAGGACCTGGCAGGCCATGTTGATACGCTGATCATCATCCCCAACCAAAATTTGTTCCGGGTTGCCAATGAACGTACCACTTTTGCAGACGCCTTCAACATGGCAGATGAAGTGCTGCACTCTGGCGTGCGCGGTATCACAGATTTGATGGTTATGCCCGGGTTGATTAACCTGGATTTTGCTGATGTTCGTACGGTGATGTCCGAGATGGGTAAAGCCATGATGGGCACCGGCGAGGCTGAAGGTGATGGCCGCGCAGCGGATGCGGCTGCGGCTGCTATCTCGAACCCGCTGTTGGAAGAGGCTTCGCTTAAAGGTGCGAAGGGTGTGATCATTAATGTGACCGGCGGCATGGACATGACACTGTTTGAAGTAGATGAAGCGGTTAACATGGTCCGTGACCAAGTTGATACCGAAGCCTTGATTGTGTTTGGTTCTGCCTTCAATCAGGATCTGGAAGGCAAACTGCGGGTTTCTGTCGTTGCCACAGGCATCGAGGGAACGGGCGGCGTATATATGCCGGTGCCAGAGCCACGCCGCGAAACGGCTGAGGTTGCTACAGAAGAGACAGCGGAGACAGCTAATGAGGACTCTTCATCTGAAGAAGCTGTTGTTCCGATCCAGGAAGCATTGGATGCTATTGAAGTTGAAATGACTGCCGAAGTGACAGAAGAAGTTGCGGACGAAACAGCGGAAGAGGGGGCAGACGATGTAGCACCATCGGAAGCTGCCGCAGATTTGATCCTGCCGACATTTGGTGCAGCCGAGGAGCCTTCGCAAGACGCTTCAGCAAGCGCTATGACAGACACACCGGATGAGACGGCTGAATTTGTCGCTCTTGAACCGGATGCAACGTCAGAGCCGGAAGTTGTTGATCTCGAGAAGCGCGCTCTTGAAAATCAGGGAGACGACCAGTTTGTTGCTGATGCACCTATGACGCCGAAAGAATCGGCTCATGAAGCCGTTGAGATTTCAGCGGATGTTTCTGCGGGTCATGCGGATGCTTACGCCAGTGGTGCGCAAGACCGTGAAGAGCGGGCGACAGAGCCAGTGAAACAGGAACCGGCGCAGAAAAAAAGCTTATTTCAGCTTATGACGTCGGGGCTACGTAACAATGATGCCGTTGAGGCGGAGACTGTGTTGCCGTCAGCAGCCAGCAATGACGCAGGTTCAGTCGAGCCGGAGGAGAGCGCTGCACCGGATACCAGCGGTACACTGGGTGGCGTGGCGGCAGAGGACCGGCCCGCACCGGCAAGCAAGACGGATCAGCTGGAAATTCCAAGCTTTTTGCGCCGCCAGCAAAATTAGAGATTTAATATTGAGTTGCATAAAAAGCCGGGCTTTGCCCGGCTTTTTATTATCAGGAAGCGACTGCTACTTTTCCCACTTGTCGAGGGCGCTGGCATCCGATTGTTTTGAGGAAACCCAGCTATTGTCTTTGCCTGTTTGTTCCTTCTTCCAGAAGGGTGCATTGGATTTTAGGTAATCCATTAAAAATTCTGCGGCTTTAAATGCTGCTCCACGGTGTGCGGAAAGCGTAACAACGAGCACGATATTATCACCGGGTTTGAGGGCGCCATACCGGTGGATTATGCGGCAACCCAGCAAGGGCCAGCGAGCTTCGGCGACGGCCGCGATACGCTCGAGTTCTTTTTCGGTCATGCCGGGGTAATGTTCCAGAGTCATGGTTTTGAGCGTACCACCCACATCTCTGACTGTGCCAGTGAAGGTAACAATCGCACCAACTTCGTTGTTACCCTTTTTTAGGGCGACAATCTCTTCACTGATGTCGAAATCGTTTGATTGAACGCTGATCGATGCCATGAGTTAGCCTGGTTGTCTATCCGCCGGTTACGGGCGGGAATATCGCAATTTCGTCCTCGTCGCCAATAACGGCGTCATGCCCCGCATGAACCTGATTGACGGCCACTTTAATGAATACTCGTTCTTTAAGCGCAACCGAATGCTGTTCGCTGACACCAGACAAATGGTCAAGGAGGTCGGAAACCGTGGTCACAGAACTGGGTTTGGCGAGGCTTTCTTCTGCCTTGCCAACACCTTCGCGTATCCAGGAGAAATACTTAATGAGCATGGACTACACCATATGCTTTAATCCGGCGCGCAAATAATCATAGCCAGTATAAAGGGTTAAAATAGCAGCAATCCACAGTAAGCCCAGTCCGATTTCAAGTGCAGGCAGACCAAATACCGGTCCTCCTTCGGTCCAGACCAATGCTCCTAAGGCGATCATCTGCATGGTGGTTTTCCACTTAGCAAGCATGGATACTGGTACACTGACCTGAATGCCTGCAAGGAATTCGCGCAGGCCAGAAACCAATATCTCGCGGCACATGATGATCACGGCGGCAATCACATGCAGGCCCGATACCCACCCTATACTGACAACCATAATTAAAATGGCGCCGACCATTAGTTTGTCGGCAATAGGGTCAAGAAACTGGCCAATTTTGGAAACGCTGCCTGTGGCGCGCGCCAAATAGCCATCGAAAAAGTCGGTAATGCCTGCCAGCGCGAAAGTGACAAAGGCAATGTGACTGCCCAGCGGTTGCTCCATGTAAAACGAGCCGACCAGAATAGGGATCACAAATATTCGCGACATAGTTAATATGTTAGACAGGGTCCACATAAATTCAGGCTGAGGCTTTCACAGGGTTGTTTTGCGTGCATCGAGGTTTTCTTGGGGTCACCATACTGTTTTACCGCGTCGGGTCAACGAAATGGATACATTTGTTGGCGTTGGCAACTGGCACGCTATTCATGAAAATGATCGTAAATTTGTTGAGCGGTTGCGCGCGATATACCGTCGACGCTTTCGATATCACGAACATCTGCGCCAACAACTGCTTTAGCTGACCCGAAATGGTGCAAGAGCGCCTTCTTTCGTTTTGGCCCAATTCCTGGGACCCCGTCTAGTGGCGATTTTTTTACATCAGCCGAGCGCCGACTGCGATGCGTACCGATAGCAAAGCGGTGTGACTCGTCGCGCAGACGTTGAAGATAATATAGCACAGGGTCATTAAGCGGCATGGTGAAAGTTGGTTTGCCGACCCTGTGAAATTGCTCGCGGCCTGCATGACGGTCTGGCCCCTTGGAAATGGCAACCGTTGGCACATCGGTGACGCCCAATTCTTCCAGTGTTTCCGCTACTGCCGACAATTGACCCTTGCCGCCGTCAATCAGCAACAGGTCGGGCCAGTGGCCGCGCGCGCGGCCCTCATCTTCTTTGATAAGCCTTGCGAACCGCCGGCGCAGCACCTCACGCATCATGCCGTAGTCATCGCCAGGCTCCAGCTTATCGTCTTTGATGTTAAACTTACGGTAGCTGTTTTTCATAAAGCCGTCCGGTCCGGCAACTACCATGGCACCCACTGGGTTGCTGCCTTGAATGTGGCTGTTGTCATATATCTCAATGCGGTCAGGTGGCGATTCCAAGTCAAATTTTTCCATTACGCCTTCTAGCAGACGGGTTTGCCCCGCCGTTTCGGCTAACTTGCGTTCGACAGCTTCTCTGGCGTTTCTGGCCGCTTCCTGCACGGTTAAATATTTCTTGCCGCGCTGTGGTACTGCGATTTGAACCTTGCGTTCCATACGTTCTGACAAAGCGGCTGCCAGCAGCGGTTGGTCGTCAACAGTGTGTGACAATAATATTGATTTGGGTGCGGGCTTGTTGTCATAAAATTGTGCGATGAAAGCACCGAGAACTGATTGCAGGCTATCGCTTTTATCATGCTTGGGGAAATAGGCACGGTGGCCCCAGTTTTGTCCGGCGCGGAAGAAAAACACCTGAATACCAACCTGACCACCGACCTCAGCCGCCGCGATAACATCAGCTTCGTCGACCATGGCGTTAACCATGGTTTGGTGGCTTTGAATTTGGGTAAGGGCGTTTAGCCGGTCTCTGAATACCGCAGCCGCTTCATACTCCAAAGTGTCGCTTGCAGCCTGCATCGATGCAGCAAATTTTTTCTGAATATCGGTGTTTTTGCCCTCGAGGAACGCTCGGGTTTCAGCAACCATGTCTGCATAATCGTCGCCTGAAGTTTTGCCCACACACGGCCCCGAGCAGCGTTTGATTTGATACAATAGGCACACCCGCGAGCGCGACTCCAGTGTATTGTCGGTGCACGATCTAAGCTGAAAAACCTTCTGCAGGGTGTTGAGGGTACGATTTACGGCGCCTGCGCTGGCGAAGGGGCCATAGTAATGACCTTTATGTTTTCGGGCACCTCTATGCTTGGTTATTTGCGGCCACTGGTGATCGGTGCGCAGTAAAATATACGGGAAAGATTTGTCGTCTTTCAGCAAGACATTGAAAGCTGGTTTGAAGCGTTTGATCAGCGACGCTTCTAATAAAAGTGCCTCGGCTTCGGTTCTTGTGGTGACAAAAACCATCGATTGGGTTGCCGCGACCATCCGCTGCAGGCGGTTATTCAACCGGGTAACCTGTGTATAGCTGGTGACTCGTTTTTGAATATGCTTTGCTTTGCCCACATAGAGCACATCGCCGTGCCGATCCAGCATGCGATACACGCCCGCAATAGTGGGCGCGGTCTTCAAATAAGACCGAATTACAGCAACGCCGCTGGATAAATTAGACACAGTCAAACCGGACACCTTTTTGTTATATAAGCATATTTTTGTCGGAATGCGCAGAAGGAATCAATAGGCTAGTTTTTTAGGAAAAAGAGCACTTAAAACTGTCCACTAAACCTGTGGATAACTTTGTGTGCAATTCGTGCCACAAATCTGCAACATCGCAGTAACTCTAGCGTTGATGCGAATTGCCTATTTTTTAGGCAAAAAATGTAAGTCATTGAAACTATTGATAAATGATATAGTCAAGTTTGAGATATTAAATAAATTCAAAATGTTATCTTGTCTGGCTAGAGTGCTTATGGCAGATCGCGATTCGGTGTGCACAACTCGCGTGCCGTTTCAAGCCAGCGGTAAATTATTACGATTTCGTTAAGCCGTTTGAATCGTGGCATTTTCTGGAATTAGCGGTGTCTTTCGATCTCTACGCCGACACTCGCTGCCTCAACAACCGCTTCAAGTTTTTCAACTTTCACGCGTGCTTTTATAACCTGTGTATTTTCCAATGACATGGCAGCAATTTTTTCCGCCAGGGTTTCAACCAACTGTATGTGGCCTGCGTCGATTATCTTCCTAATTCCAAGTACAATTTCATTGTAGCAAACTACATTTTCCAACTGATCGCCGTGATGGGTCGCACTTTCCGACACCGAAAGATCAACACTGATCCGAACTTTTTGCGTCGCGCCTTTTTCGTGCGACCACACACCAATTTCTGCGTCGGTCAGATAGTCGCGAACAAACACATGCCGCACACTCCTGGAGGCGTCCGCATAGGGCAGGTGGACAAGATTGCTACTGGCTGATGTATCGTCTGTCGCCATCGGTTTAATCCTCAATAATATCAGCGGTACGCCACGCCAGATGCTGTCCACCGTCCAATGTTAGCATTTGCCCTGTCATTGATGGTGTATCAAGCAAAAACTTTATGCCGCCGGTAATTTCACCGAGGGTAGGGCCGCGCCCAAGCAATGTGTTTGCCTCCTCGGCGGAAAAGTCATCAGGCGACTGGAACTGGTTCGCCAGCGTTGGCCCAGGGCTGATGGCATTGACTCGCACACGCGGTGCCATTGCCTGTGCCATGGTGCGCGTGGCTGTCCATAGTCCGGCTTTTGCCGTGGTGTACGAAAAATACTGTGGGTTTAATTTAAGGACACGTTGATCAATCATATTGACAATGCAGCCCTGCTCGCCTTCTGGTAGCTGTTCGAACAGCTTTTGGCTTAGACTTATCGGTGCCTGTAAATTGATTGCATGGTGTCGCTGCCAGCCTTCCGGTGTCATTGAAAAAACCGTGTCTGGTTCGAAAATCGACGCATTATTGACGAGTACATCTATAGGTGCGCCAATGGCGGACGCTGCGTCGTTGACTAGTGAGTTCACGGCGTTCGTGTCTGCGAGGTCGCCGCTAACAGATGACGCCTGACCGCCAGCTGCACGAATTTCCTCTACTAGGCTTTCGGCCTCTGTTGTAGAATTTCTATGGTGGACTACAACAGCAATTCCACGGGAGGCCAGACTCTCTGCGATTGCACGTCCGATGCGCGCAGCGGCACCGGTTACAAGCGCGGTTTTGTACGGTGAGGGAGCAGGCATCATTTGTGTCATGTCAGTTAAATTCCGGTTTGATATGCCGGTGTTATACTGAACATTGTGCCAGTATTATACTCGATTTTTTTAGAAGAGAATTATACGGGCATGCCCATTACAGCCGCGCTATCCGCGCTGTGGGCCAAATGGATCATATAACCAACATAAAGTGCGACCATAATTAATCCAGCAGCTTTGCCCAGCTGGGCGCGGTATTTGGTAAAGGGGATAATGAGGAGCGACGAGCCCAGCATGACCCATATGTCAACTTCGAGAAAACTGTCTGGAACTGGGATGGTGCCAACCATTGATGACACGCCCATGATTCCAAGAATATTAAACAAGTTCGACCCAATTACGTTGCCAACTGCTACATCGCAGTGGCCGCGTATTGCAGCAACCATTGCAGTTACAAGCTCGGGTAGGCTGGTACCTAATGCTACCAAGGTGAGGCCTATAAGAGCCTCTGAAACGCCGTATGTTCTGGCAAGATGAATAGAGCCATCGACCAAAAGGTCTGCACCAAACGTCAAGCCAATGAGGCCACCAATAACCATGGCCCATGATTTTCGGTAGGGGATCGGGTGCTCCGCTACCTCTGTTATTTCGTCAATGCCTTCCAGTTCGCTTGGGCATTTCCTGGCGCGTTTGCCCGAGTATATAAGGAACAATACAAGCAACGCGGCGAGAGTAAATCCATTAGCGAACGTAATTGTACCGTCGAGGGCGAACCAAATGAAAACCAGTGTCGCGCCGATCATAATCGTGATGTTTCGCCCAAGCCGGGGCGCATCGCATGCCATGGGCGCTACCATGGCTGGCAACCCAACCACCAGCAGTGAATTGGCGATATTGGAACCAACAATATTACCAAGGGCAAGCGTGGGGGAGCCTTCAAGAACCGCATCAATGCCGACAACCAACTCCGGGGCAGACGTTCCGATTGATACGATAGTCAGGCCGATGACGAGGGCAGAAACACCCGCTTTATGTGCAAGGGACACAGCACCGCGAACCAAAAAGTCCCCGGCAACTACTAATAATACAATACCGGCTACAACTTCTAAATACGCCATGCAGCTATCAAATCCCTAACTCTTGGGTGTGGTGCGCCGAGACACACCTGACTGAGGTTATATAAGAGCGTCGAGCCCCAAAAACCAGACTATAACTATAAAAAAATCGAATGATCACGAAATTGCTATTGCCTCAATACCCTCGCATTCGGTCAAGTACATTGTCTGGTTGCTGTCCCGTCTCGATTTTTTTGATGTTATTTGCCACATATTCTGCCGCTGTTTCCGGCCGGGTTATTGATGCGATGTGGGGGGTAATGTTTATCTTTTCGTGGTCCCACAGCGGATCGCTGTCATTGAGAGGCTCTTCCGTGAAAACATCCAGCGTTGCACCGGCTAAATGTCCGCTGTCCAACAAAGTAACAAGGTCATCCAGGTTGACCAAAGTGCCGCGGCCTACGTTGATGATCGATGCATGTTTTGGCATCAAGCCCATTGTATCTTTGTTCAAAAGTCCTGTGGTTTCCGGTGTTGACGGCAACAGGCCCACGAGGATATCGGTTCGGGCCAGAAAATCGTTGAATTGTTCTGGTCCGGTGAAATGTTCAATACCACTTTCAGCAGGCTTTGCTGTTCTCGACCATGCGGCGAGCCCATACCCAAGTGGTTTTAACGCATCGGCGCACGCGATACCCAGCGCCCCGTAACCTAGTATACCGACCCGAACATTTTCGGCACGCTTTGGGAATAACCGCTGCCATTTGTGGTTGCGCTGCGCCGTCATCATGCGCGGCATATAGCGGTGGTGCATCAATACGGTCATCAATACAAACTCAGCCATGCCTTCCTTTAATCCATCATCACTCATGCGAATGATCGGCAGGTCAGTAGGAATTGATGTGTCGCGGGTTATATGGTCGACCCCGGCGCCTAGCGAAAACACCGCGACAATGTTGGAGTACTTGGCAATCAGTCCTAACTCCGGCTCCCACGCAAAAGCATAAGCCGGGCCATCATCCGGGCTGCCCCAGTCCGGGTAATCGCGAAAATCGACGCCGGGCATAGCCGCCTCGAATGCAGGTCGCCAGACGTCTTTGCCTGGTTCGTCCAGATAGAAAAGAATGCGGGTCATTTAATTAACCTTAACGGCCAACGTATCCTGATGCCCAACGATCAGCTCGCGTAACAGGAAGCTAACGTCAGCGCGATTTTTAAATCCGGCCGCTTTGGCGGCGGCTTCGGTTTGTTCCTGTGTCACGTTCGCTGGTGTGGCATAGGTCTGCAGGTCCTTGTAGAAACCAATGGTGAAAATATCGAAGTCAGACCCAGACAGTACGGTGAAAATTGCGTTTGGCTTTTGGCCAATGCGCTTGATGAAATCATTTTCTATCACTCGTTGGCGCATCAGTCCTTCATGTTTGCCTGCACCAGCCTGAAACATTTCGATATGAAACAAGCCCGAATTTTCAGCTTCGGTCTGTAGTTCTGCCCAAGAAAGGTCGGAGCGCGAGGTGAAGCTGAGCTCGAAATCAACCAACTGATTGGCTGCTTTGTCAAACTGTTCAACTGCAGGTCCGCTGGCATCACTGCCAGGACGTTTATGCAGGCCAACCAGCATCAGATCCCAGTGGTTGCCTTGGCTGTGGCGCATAACGATGGGCCTGCCGTCGTCAAATGCTTTCCAATTGGTGTTTTCAATCAGTTCAAGCAATGCGGGCAGTTTGCCGGGTGCTGCCCGGTACTGCGTTACCCAAAAGTCGTCTGCCATCGCAGAAGCAGATGCCATCAACAAACTCACTAATATCAATAGTTTTTTCATGTAACCCACTCCTTAGCGTGTTGGTCGGGCTTGTGCCGCGCCGTGGAAAATTGCGTTGGTGAAAATTAAGTTGAGGCCGTCAAGGTACGCGCGCACTGTTGGGTCTTGAGTGAAACCAATCACCATGCCCGCACCGCGATCCTCGACCACAACAAATGGTTTAAACGCCAGCTGCTTGCGGTTTTCTTCCCAAAGATATCCACTTGCGAGCACTTCGTCTGCACCCTTGAACCATGCCACGTTGGTGCCGGTGTTCAGCTTGCTAGGCGTATAGATATCGCCGCCTCTGATCAGCACATTGAGGTTCTCACTGACGCCGGACGCCAACCAGTGGTCTTTGTCCACACTGGCTGCAGCAAAAGCACCGGGTACACTATCGGGACGTTCACCCGCTGGCTCGATCAACTTCTTCATTTCGTCAAGCGAGGTGATATTCCGGCCTTTAACTGTGTTGCCTTCGTCTTTTTTGTCTGAAACATCTTCCTTAACTTGATTTTCCCGGCGGACGGACAGCAAGTTGACTTTGTCGTCGGATAAGTACCGCAGGGCAGTTCCTGTGCCGATAAGCACGCCGCCGTTCTTAACCCAGGCGTCCAACTTTTTAGCGCCGCCGTTGCCAAGGGCACGGGCATAGCTGCCAAAAGAAGATGGCATGATGAGCACCTGATAGCGATCAAGCCGAGCGCGATTGAAATCGCCAGTGCGAATGACTGTTACCGGATAGCCGACCTGCCGTTCGATGACAAAGCGTGTATTACCGGCTGCATATTGGCTGGTGGGGTCGTCCCATAGCATAGCAATTTTCGGCGCAGGCAGTTGGTTCACCGCCCGGCTGCCCAGGTCCATGCCAGCGTCGACCCAACTGTTGTCTATGCCTATAATTTCGGCACCGGTTTGTTTGGAAAGGTCAGCGACCATTTCACCAAGATTGTCAGGGTTTTTGGCAACATCCAGAATAACTGTGCCCGCAGAATAGGCGCGGCCACCAAGGGTGAAGCCTTCATCTATGATTTTTACATTCAAATCAGCGCGTAGTGCGCTGGCAAGGAATCGGCCAGCAGCCATATCGCCCCATGGCACCAGATAGGCCACGCTGGCATTTTCGGTATTGAGCGAGCCGGAACCAATCCGGTCAGTGTCAACAGCATTCGCAGCAACATCTACGGCGCGACCACAGATATCCATTTCCACATTATACATAACCGGCAACGACCATGCGGTAACGTCGTAAATATCATGGCCGATGTTTTTGGCGCGGCGCCTCTCTTGCTCTGCTACAAAATTGGCTTCCATATCTACCTGTGGGTCCAGCAAGGTACGTATCATGCGTTTGCGCGGCTGGGCTGTATCAATAACATAAGACCCAGCACTGTAATCGGTGCCGCAGGCTCTGAAGTCGGCGCTAGCTTGGCTCACTTCGATGCCTTGCTCAGATAAAACGCCTACTAATTTGCGGTTAGCGGCTTTGTCGCGTGCCGCCGGGAAAATGTAACTGCGGTTGTCGCGGTCTGCCCGCCCTTCAGCGATCGCGGTTTTCTGATAATCGAAGAAGTTCTGAAGCAATGCCTGCCGGTTGGTGGCGGTTGTCTCCAAAGTTCCCATCGAGGTGATGAAATGTTGACGTACGGTCTGCGCAAACGGCAATTCAGTGCCGTCATAACGTCGGTAAACCAATCCGCGCGACGAAGCTTGCTCGTATGTCATGGCAACAGCGCCGTAATAGGCCGGCCAACTGGCGCCATACCCAGGATAAAAGGCGTCATAAACGTCGCGGGTGAAATATTCGAATCCGAATTTGTCGAACCATTTTGCGTTGGTTTTACCGAACAGAAATAACGAATCGCGCTGATCCTGTGCCAGATGCGGGTTAAACGGAACCGCTTCTGGCGCAAAATAGTAGGTGGAGTTACCGCCCATTTCATGCAGGTCGACATATACCAGTGGATACCATTCCTGCAGTGCTTTTACATGGCCGCGGGTTTCAGGCTGCGTTAGCGAAATATAATCCCGGTTCATATCAAACATATAGTGGTTGGTGCGCCCAGAAGGCCATGGCTCGTTGTGTTCGGCTGATGCCGGATCGCTGTCGGCTTCCATGCCCTTGGCAGTGCGGAAGCGGTGAATGAAGCGATCGCGCCCATCCGGATTTTGCAAAGGGTTGAGGAACACGATGCTTTTGCTCAGAATATCCGGCACCCGGTCGTCACCACGGGCAGCCAGAAGGTGGTAAGCTGTCATCATCGCGGCATCGGTGGAGGAAATCTCATTGCCGTGGATGCTGTAGGCTAACCATGTGGACGAGGGCATGTCGCTGATCAACTGTGCAGCGTCAGAATCAGAAGTAACGCGTGGGTCACTAAGGGCTTTCATGCCTGCCTTGAAGCCGTCAAGTTCGTTGATATTTTCTTCGCTTGAAATGGCGATATATATCAGATCCCGGCCTTCCCAAGACTGGCCGTATTTCATGATGCGCATTTTGCCAGGGACTTTTGCGGCCAGGGCTTCCATGTAGTGCAACATATCACCGTGAGTGGTTATTCGTTGCCCAGAGCTATATCCAAGCACATCCTTAGTGGTCGGAATAGCAGGGTCATAGTTGGCGCCGGGCCAGTAATAATCGTTTTCAGAATTTCCGGCCGAACTGCCAGATTGCGCAATTGAAGCTGACCCGTTGGCCGTCAATGCCAACGATAATAGAACAGCCGATGCGATACGAATGATAGACATGAACCCCTCCCAAAATAGATGCAGTGCATAAAATGCAGAGCCCTAGTCAATAAAGTTAAATTGTCCGCTTGAAAAGCCTAGAAGAATAACATAACTGTGCGCCAGGATTTGAGCTGATAAAGCCCGGGAAAAAAAGCTGCGGGTTTCGCTTGATTTTTGAAAGACCTGCCCTTATGATGCGCGCCTTGATTTGAGGTGTTCACCCATTGGTGGACCCAAGTACAAAGCCCGGCAGCCGATTTAAGTGGCACCGGCGAGTGAGAAGGTAAGTAAAATGGCAGTTCCAAAGAGTAAGATATCCCCGTCTCGCCGTGGTATGCGTCGTTCACACGATGCACTTAAAGCCGTGAACTATCAGGAAGATACACATACTGGCGAATTTAAGCTTCGTCACCATATCGACCTGAAAACCGGCATGTATCGCGGCAAGCAGATTATTGAGCCAAAAGGCGACTATTAAGCCTCAGCCCTTTCTGCTATCGAATTTTAAAGGCGTTTCCCTCGGAAGCGCCTTTTTTATTGCGCAATCACCGGTTACCTTTACCGTATGACGTTGTTTGAAGACGGAGCCTCCAATGATAAAAAATGCCCTTTGCGCCTTGGCCTTATTGGTTCTCGCCGCTTGTACGGTGGAAAATTCGGTTACTGGCCGATCACAGTTCATTATTATTCCGCCCAGCCAAGACTCTGCCCTTGGTCTGGAGGCCCTGAACGAAGTCAAGAAAACCGCCCCTGTTGTTACCACCGGGCGCATGGCGCAGCGGGTACAGCGAATTGGCAAGCGGATTGCTGCAGTTTCAGACAAGCCTGAATTAGATTGGGAATTTATCGTTATCGACGAACCAGTTTTAAATGCCTGGGCACTGCCCGGTGGTAAGGTGGCGATATACCGCAAGATGCTTGATAACCTCAGTGACCTGCAGCTTGCCGCTGTGATGGGGCACGAGGTGGCGCATGCAGTGCTCAGGCACGGTGCCGAGCAAATGAGCAGGGCACAAGCACAGAATATGGCGATCATCGGCTTGGGCGTGCTGGTTAGCAGTCAAACCGAAGACGAACAAACTGCTCAGATGGCGATTGGACTGGGTGCGCTTGCTGCACAAGGCTTTGTCGCGTTGCCCCACAGCCGAAAAATGGAGCTGGAGGCTGATCACATTGGCACAATCTATATGGCCAAGGCAGGCTATGACCCGCGCAATGCAGTGACTTTGTGGCAGAAAATGGCAAGCCTGAAAGAAGGCGGCGGTGGACAACCCACATTCCTGTCCACCCACCCATCTGATGACAAGCGTATTAACCGCCTGTCGGACCGCATGGATGAAGACTTAAGCTATTACCAAAGATAGATGGTTGATCAGCTGTTATAGTCCAAACCGATATCAACCGCCGGAGCGGACTGGGTTAGCCGTCCGACGGAGATGTAGTCAACGCCGGTTTCCGCGATGCCGCGGATAGTATCAAGTGTGACACCGCCCGATGCTTCGCAAGGTATGCGCCCCCCCACTAATTCAAGCGCCTGCCGCAACATCTCAGGCGGCATATTGTCCAGAAGAAGGCTGGTGGCGCCAGCTTGCACGGCTTCAATTACTTGCTCAAGGGCGTCACATTCAACTTGAATTTGGCGTTGACCATCGGCTTTGGCAGCAGCCACCGCTTTTGAAACAGAACCTGCGACCGCAATATGATTGTCTTTAATCATAACGGCGTCAAAAAGGCCCATACGGTGATTATGCGCACCGCCACAGGCAGCAGCATATTTGCCCAGTACCCGTAGTCCGGGAATGGTCTTGCGCGTATCAAGCAATTTGGCACCAGTGCCTTCGATAGCGGCCACATAGCGCTCAGTCAGTGTCGCGATACCCGACAAATGTTGCAGAATATTCAGGGCAGTGCGCTCCGCCGACAATAGTGCTCCTGCCGAACCAGATATCTCGGCAATGACATCGCCTTCCGCCAAATGGGCGCCGTCCCGGGCGCGCATGGTAACTCGCGCATTTGGATCCAGCTTTCGAAAAATCGGCTCAATTAGCGGAATACCCACCAGAACCATATTTTCACGCGGGTTTATCGCTGCAGTTAGTGTTGCAGCAGCGGGAATGACGGAATTGGCTGTAACGTCACCGCTGCCAATATCTTCGGCAAATGCTACATCGATGAAGGCATCGATTTGAGCATTGTCTAGGGGGAATTGTGTCACTTGAGCATGCCCCAACTGTTATGCAATTTCCGACACATCTTTTGCCGGGCCCGCGGTTGGACTCATTTCCAGCATTTTTCTCAGTGGTTTTTCAGCAGCAATGCGGGTTTCCTCGTCCAGATTAATTTCTGGTCCCAGATCGCGGAGGCACAAATATAGCTTCTGCATGGTGTTTAGCGCCATGTAAGGGCAGGTGTTGCAGCTGCAATTGCCGTCTGCGCCGGGTGCGCCGATAAAGGTCTTGTGCGGCGCGGCTTTTTCCATTTGGTGGATGATGCCCGGCTCGGTCGCGATTATTAGCGTGTCGGCTTTGCTTTCCAGCGCAAACTTGAGAATAGAGGAGGTCGATCCCGCGTGATCGGCATGCTGAATGATATTGTCAGGGCATTCCGGATGTGCGGCCACCGGCGCATTCGGGTGTTTGGCTTTCAGCTTGATCAGTTCTTTTTCGCTGAACAACTCATGTACAATACAAGTGCCTTGCCAAAGAAGCATATCGCGGTTCAATTTGCGAGATAGATAGCCCCCCAAATGTCGGTCTGGCGCAAAGATAATTTTCTGGTCTTCTGGTATTTGACTTACAATATGTTCGGCGTTCGAGCTTGTTACAATAATGTCGGTCAATGCTTTAACTGCCGCTGAGCAATTAATGTAACTGAGAACCATGTGATCAGGATTTGCTTTGACAAATTTTTCAAACTCATCAGGTGGGCAGCTGTCTTCCAGGCTGCAGCCTGCGGCTAAGTCAGGCAAAACAACGGTCTTTTCGGGGCTAAGAATTTTGGCAACCTCTGCCATGAAACGCACGCCGCAAAAAACGATGACCTCAGCATCAGTTTCGGCCGCACGGCGCGACAAATCCAAGCTGTCACCAACAAAATCAGCGATGTCCTGAATCTCGCCCGCTTGGTAATAATGTGCAAGAATTATCGCGTTTTTTTCTTCGCGCAGGCGCTTGATTTCCGCGACCAAGTCTCGCGTTGGGTCATCCGTCGATTTGGACATCAGGTTCATAAAACTCTCCGAAACATCGGGTATATGGGGTTTGGTGCCGCATATTTACAGGGCTGCGCGGTCAAGTGCAATCAAGGATTTGTTGGGCTAACACGACCAAAACTAAGCTGGTTGGTAGGTTGCTTCAAGTGTGGGTTCGCCGCCACACGTTACTCTGTTGTCGTCAACCATGGCAATTAAATGCGCTAAAACCGAGCGCACTGCAGCAGGATGTAGGCGTTTATCCACATCTTTATACATTCTGTCTACCAAGTCAGTGATTGTTTGAGGGGTATCATTTAGATGCATTAAAATCTGGCCTTCGCGCATTTTCCGGTGCGTGATTATGCCGCGGATAAAGCGGTTGGGGTTTTCCACCCATGGCCCATGGGTCGGCGCTAGTCTCTCAGGCTCAAGTGCGGCTACTTTTCGCAAGCTTTTGATATAGTCTCGCATGTCACCGTCGGGCGGTGAAATCACGGTTGTCGCCCATCCCATAATATGGTCGCCGACAAATAGAATATTTTCTTCCTGCAGCAAGAAACACAAATGGTTAGAGGTGTGACCGGGTGTGTGCACGGCCTGAATGGTCCAGCTGTCACCAGCCAACGTGTCGCCGTCTTTTAGTCTTTCGTCGGGAACAAATGATTTGTCTGCTCCTTCTTCCACGTCCTCACCCATAAGGCCACCGTGTCGCCCCGCGCCGTGGGCGCCGTAGCCATAAATAGTTGCACCGGTTTGTTGCTTTAACCAATTGGCGAGCGGTGAATGATCAACATGGGTGTGGGTAACCAGAATATGCGTCAGACGCTTATTGCCCAGTGCGTCCAGCAGAGCCTCGCCGTGGCTGGTCATTGCGGGGCCAGGGTCAATGATCGCGGCGTCTGTTGCATTACCTACAATGTAAGTGCCGGTCCCGGTGTATGTGTAGGGGCTGGGGTTTTCACACAGCACACGGCTCACTAACCCGGACATCTGTTCGGCCTCGCGGTAGCGCGCGGTAAAATCCTGCTTAAATTCTGGTTTTTCGTTAGCCGCCATCTTCCATCTGCCATCTGTATGGGTGTTGCATCTCTAACATGGGGGCAATTTGGGGGAATGCAAAATAAAAACCGGCAACGCCTCGGTGGAAATTGGGAAAGGGGGCGTTGCCGGTTCTTGTTCTTAAAGCGGTCCAATTGGCAGCAGGACCATATTTAACCTTATCACTTCCGGGTTTTGGTGGCAGCCAGAGCGCCGGAAGTATTTTAATCTTCGCAATCACCATGCCAAGATATTAATTTGTTTAAATTCAATGGGTTAAATCATCCGGGATTAATGTTGTGCCATTTAGAGACAGACTGGTCCCTGATTGGAGCAGGACAGGATGTTTTATTTTGGGACAGTTGCGCCAAACCCTTGTTGTTGCCAAATCACGGCAGCGGCAGGGCCCGTAAGCCAAGTTAGAAACGCCTTAGCTGCTTTGTTTGCCTCGCCGCCGCTTGTTGGCAACATACCGACATACTCAATGGGCGGGTAACTATTGGAAGGCAGTTCAATTGATGTACAGGCGAGCGAACTCTTGGCGGCATCTGTCGTATATACAAAACTAGGCAGACCGCCACGTTCGGTAAGTAGAAGTGCCAACCGTACACTGCCGGCATAGGTGGCGTTTGGTTTAACGGCACTCCACAAGCCTAAATTTTCCAGCGCCACCTTGGTATAATCACCCGCAGGCGAAACAGTTGGGTCCGCCATTGCGAACCGTTCGGATGATAGAAATCGCTTGAGGCCCAGTGGGTTGCTTAGACTCTTCGGTGTGGCGGTGCCACAGGGCACAACCATCACCAGTTGATTCCGGGCGACAACACTGCTGATATGGGTCGTGTGTCCGCTGCTGGTCAGGTAGGTTATCCATTTTTGATTAGCTGAAATGAACAGATCTGCGTCTGCGCCTGCTTCAATTTGCCTGGCGATCACACCGCTGGCCCCTATGGACGTGCGAACACGGACCGCGCGGCTGCCGGATTGCCACGCGTCAGCCAAACGCGGCATCACGTCCGCCAGACTTGCAGCAGCAAAAACTGTTATTGGGTCTGTTTCACTTATCTTACCGAATGCGTTTGCGTTGTTGGGGGAAAGCAGAATCGCAGCGATGCTAGCAAGTCCAACAAGTGCCAATTTGTGGGCAGTATTAATATGCACGGTCGATGCAAAAATCGACGATATCTACCATTGCGGTCTTGGCACTATTGTCATCAAAAATTGCAAGAGCATCCTTGGCCATTTCACCATAATGGCGTGCTCGATCCACAGTGGCCGATAGTGTACCGTATTTTTGCAGGGTGGCGAGCGCTGTAGGGAGATCATCGTCGGTTTGACGAACTGCCTGCATGGTTCTCTTCCAAAAGTCGCGTTCTTCGTCGGTGCCGCGTCGATAAGCCAGAATGACCGGCAGTGTTATTTTGCCTTCACGGAAGTCGTCACCGGTATTTTTGCCCATCGTCGCTTGCTTGGAAGAATAGTCCATTGCGTCATCGATTAGCTGGAAGGCGATGCCCAGGTTGCGGCCGTATGCCTCAAGCGCAGAAATCACATTTTCGCTTCTGTCGGCTACCACCCCGGCCACTTCGCAGGCGGCAGCAAACAAAACGGCGGTTTTTGCGGTGATAACTTCCAGGTATTTTTCTTCCGTGGTTGAAAGATCGTTTGCTGTGGTCAGCTGCAAGACTTCGCCTTCTGTAATAACCGAAGAGGCAGAAGATAGAATTTTAAGAACACGCAAACTATCGCTTTTAACCATTAATTCAAAGGCGCGACTGAATAAAAAATCCCCAACAAGAACTGTTGGCTGGTTGCCCCAGATCAGGTTCGCGGTCTTTTTGCCGCGCCGCAGGGTGCTTTCGTCAACCACATCATCGTGCAGCAGGGTGGCGGTATGAATGAACTCAACCGCAGTTGCTAGCCCAATGTGGCGAATGCCGTCGTAACCAATTAGCTTGGCAGACGCCAGTGTCAGCATGGGCCGCAGGCGTTTGCCACCTGAGGAAATCAGATGTCCTGCCAGCTCCGGAATTAACGCAACAGGGCTTTGCATACGTGAAAGAATGGTTTCGTTAACCAGCGCCATGTCAGCGTCAGTTACTTGTTGAAGCCGATCGATTGCAGACATACTATCGGTCTCTGCATTTCTTCCACGGATAGAAACCACATTGTCTGGCCGATTATTTTCGGACATGCCGTACCCCAATTAGTTTACTCAAACATACTATGTTGCGCTGCCAACGAATCATCAGGCGATATATTAACTATGCGTCAGACCTTAATAACCGGTTGACGCAAACACAAGGTCACAAGCCGTTCACACGGTTAACCGCGTCATTTGACCGCAACCGGAAATGACGTACAATCGCGCCGGGCGATATTGAAAGCAATAAAACTTATGGTGAAGACAGAAAGTAAATTGGATTTAGCTGGTGAGGAGTGTGTTGCGGATAGCACGGATACAACAATCGATGACTTCCTTGGCGGCGCGGTTCGGTTGATCCAGCCGCGTGACGGGTACCGTGTGTCGATGGATACCGTTATGTTGGCAGCTACAATTCCTGCTAAACCCGGCGAGACGGTTCTGGAGGGCGGTATTGGTTCTGCTGGTGCCGCTTTGTGTCTGGCCCGTCGTTTGCCCGGGGCTCATGTTTTCGGCATTGATATACAGCCATCCATGATTGCGCTGGCGCGCCAAAATATCACGTATAATGATTTATGCGATTTCGTTTCTGTAGGTCGTCATTGCATCACCGATCTATCGGGGCCAGAGGCAACATATGATCATGTGATGGTGAATCCACCGTATTTGGCGAAGGGAAAAGCCATCCGCCCGCCAGAAAAAAACAAAGGGCTGGCCCATATGGATTCGGCTGCGACTTTGGCCGACTGGATAAAATTTTGTATATACAGCGTGAAAAACCGAGGCACTGTTTCAATTGTTTACCGCGCCGACCGGATCGATGAAGTGATTTCACACTTGTATCGTCGGGTGGGTGATCTGAAAATATTGCCGCTGTGGCCAAGGGTAGGAACTCCGGCAAAACGTGTAATCATTCAAGGGCGCAAGGGCATTCACGGTGCGGCACAGCTTCTTCCTGGGCTGGCTTTGCACGGTGACGTGGATCGTTACACCGCTGACGCCCATAAAATACTGTGGGACGGTGCAGCGCTGCCACTGGAGTGAGCAGTTTTTGTGCATTTGGAGCCAATATTGAGTGAAATGCTTTGCGAGATGGCGGCAAAGCAGCTAATCACTGGCCAAACGATGATAACTGCAAGGCCTGCCAGCTAAATGGCGGGCCATCAAAAGGAATAACGATGGCGGGCAAGGTTGGTAAATTTCTATTTAAACTACGACGCACGATTTTCGGTGACCCACCGCCTCAGGTAGCTGTGTTGCCGTTGTACGGTGTTATTGCCGCGGGCGGACGTTTCAAACAGTCGGTTAATTTGGCTGGGTTTGCAGATCGTATCGACGAAGCTTTTTCAACGTCCGGTTTGTCGGCGGTTGCTTTGCTGATTAATTCGCCGGGCGGATCTCCAGTTCAATCGGCGTTAATTACAAAACGCATCCGCGACTTGGCGGCGGAAAAGCACATTCCCGTTTTGGCTTTTGCCGAAGATGTTGCGGCGTCCGGCGGCTATATGCTGGCACTGGCAGGTGACGAAATTTATGCCAATGAATCGTCATTAATCGGCAGCATCGGTGTAGTCTCATCTGGGTTTGGCTTTACGGAAGCTATCGCTAAAATCGGCGTGGAACGCCGCTTGTATACCGCAGGCGAAAGTAAGGCGATGCTGGATAGTTTCTCCGAAGAAAAAGAAGAAGATGTGGCGCGTTTGCGGGAAATGCAGAATGAAATTCACGAACATTTCAAGAAAATGGTACGTGATCGCCGAGGCAAACGGTTGAAAGGTCTGCGCGGCAAGATATTCTCCGGCGAAGTGTTCACTGGCCATGAGGCCGTAAAGCTTGGCCTGATCGATGATTTGGGCGATTTGCGGGAAGTATTGCGCAACCGATTCGGCGAAAAAGTAAAATTTCAAGTGCTCGGCGAAAAGAAGTCGCGGTTTGGTTCGTTGTTGGGATTAAAACAACGGGGCGACATAAAGGTTGGCCTTACGGGTGGCATGGCTGACTTGCCGCATGCGGTTATTTCCGCGGTTGAAGAACGTTTGTTTTGGAACAGGTTTGGGCTTTAGATAGCGAATGGAAGAGGACTATTTCGGTGAAAGATGAACATAAAGCCCAATTGAAAAGCTACAGGGAAAGCATTGATAACATTGATGCTTCGCTTGTTTTTATGCTGGCCGAACGCTTCAAAATCACCAAAGCGGTCGGGTTTTATAAAAAAGAGCACGATTTGCCGCCAGCGGACCCAAGCCGTGAACAGGAGCAGGTTGCCCGTTTGCGAGAGCTGGCTGATAGCGCAAGGTTGGACCCGGAATTCAGCGAGAAATTCCTTAATTTCATTATCCGTGAAGTGATCCAGCACCATGAGCGGATCAGAGAAAAAGGCGAGATTTAGTGACCGTTGACGGCCCAGAGCAGCTGGAAAAACTACGTGAAATCGGCGCTATTTGCCGCGACGTACTTCGGGCGATGGCCGCCAAAATAGCCCCGGGCGTTACGCCGCGCGCGCTGGACGACATGGCAGGCGTGATGCTGAAAGCGCGCGGTGCCCAGTCAGCGCCCATTCTGGCATATGACTTCCCTGGCCATACATGCATTTCAGTAGGCGACGCGATAGCGCACGGCATTCCTTCTGACATTCCGTTGAAAACAGGCGAGTTGGTCAACATCGACGTGTCGGCAGAAAAAGATGGTTTCTTCGGCGACACTGGCGCTAGCTTCCCAGTGGGCGAAGTTTCAGGCGAACTGAAAACCCTGTTGAAGGCGACCGAAGCAGCGCAGCGCAAAGCCATGTTTGCTGCACGTGCAGGCCAACCGGTTAACGTTGTGGGCCGCGCGGTTGAACGCGAGGCGAAAAAACACGGCTTCAAGATCATCGAGGGGCTTAACGGTCACGGCGTTGGTGCCTGGATTCATGAAGACCCGTCTGTGCCCAATATTTATTACCCTGGCGACCGTACCCGTCTGAGGGAAGGTCAGGTAATCACTATTGAGCCGTTTCTGGCGACAAAAAGCCATCAGTACGTCGAAGACGAAGACGGCTGGACGCTTCGGCTGGCACAGGGCGGATACGGTGCGCAGTTCGAGCATACATTCATGGTGACAAAGGGCGCACCGATCGTATTCACCAACTAGTGTAGTTGCTGGCGTAAAAATACCCCACCAGCACAGGTTTATTCTTGTCATCGCAAAGCCTGCTTGACCGCCCGCAGCCATCCCGCTAGGTTGCCTCAAAATTAGCCAATTCCAAACGCTTGAAACATTGAAATGACCCAGACTTCTGCGCCTTCACCATCCGTTGCACCGTCGGCGATGCCGTTTCAGAAAATGATCCTGACATTGCAGAATTATTGGGCCGATCAAGGCTGTGCAATTTTGCAGCCCTACGACCTTGAAATGGGGGCAGGCACCTTCCACCCAGCAACCACACTTAGGGCACTTGGCCCCGAGGCATGGAAGGCAGCTTACGTTCAGCCGTGCCGCCGTCCAACTGATGGTCGCTACGGTGAAAACCCTAATCGTCTGCAGCACTATTACCAGTTTCAGGTGATCCTGAAGCCCAGCCCAGCTGAAATGCAGCAGCTGTATCTTGGCAGCCTTGAGGCTATTGGTATCGATGCCGCCTTGCATGACATCCGTTTCGTTGAAGACGACTGGGAAAGCCCAACACTAGGTGCTTGGGGCCTTGGGTGGGAAGTATGGTGCGACGGCATGGAAGTTAGCCAGTACACTTATTTCCAACAGGTTGGCGGCTTTGAGTGCAAACCGGTTTCCGGCGAGTTAACATACGGGCTGGAGCGTTTGGCCATGTTCGTGCAGGGCGTCGATAACGTTTATGATCTGGACTATAACGGCGCGGGCATTAGCTACGGCGACGTGTATCTGGAGAACGAGCGCGAGCAATCCGCTTACAACTTCGAGCATGCCGACACTGACAAATTGTTTGAAGACTTCAAAAAAGCGCAAGACGAGTGTGCTAAATTGCTTGAGGCAGAATTGCCACTGCCCGCTTACGAGCAATGCATTAAATCAAGCCACACATTCAATATGCTTGATGCTCGCGGGGTCATTTCGGTAACCGAGCGTCAGGCTTATATTGGCCGGGTGCGTGACTTGGCCAAAGGCTGCTGCGCAGCCTGGATCAGGAAAAACGGGTGGGACGAATAATGGCCGACCTGCTTATTGAGTTATTCTCGGAAGAAATTCCTGCGCGCATGCAGGCGAAAGCCTCTGATGACCTGAAACGCATGATGACAAGTGCCTTCAAGGAAGCGGGTTTAACTTTTGATGAGGCGGAAGCCTTCGCAACACCGCGGCGGTTAGCCTTGTCGGTTACCGGCCTGCCAACTACCACACCCGATATCAGCGAGGAACGGCGCGGCCCGCGCGCTGACGCGCCCGAGCAAGCCATTGCAGGTTTCCTGCGCGGCGCTGGTGTTGCCCGCCAGGATTTGGTTGAACGCGAAGACAAAAAAGGCACCTTCCTGTATGCGGTGATTGAGCAAAAAGGCCGAGCCACTGCAGAGGTTGTGGCCGAAGCGCTCGCGCAAACAATTCGTAATTTCCCTTGGCCCAAATCACAGCGTTGGGGGGCTGGCAACTTGAAATGGGTGCGGCCGTTGCATTCCATTCTGTGTGTGTTTGAGGGCGAAACCGTCGAGATGGAAGTGGACGGCATTCATGCCCGTGCGCGCACCCACGGTCACCGATTTATGGCGCCGGGTTCCTATGCGGTTGAGAATTTTGCTGACTATAAGCAGCGGCTTCTGGACCATAAAGTGATCCTAGACCCATCGCGCCGGCAAACGTTGATCCATGATACTGCGCAAACGCTGGCATCAGCGGCTGGGCTTGAACTGGTTGAGGATGCAGGCTTGCTGGCCGAAGTGGCAGGGCTGGTTGAATGGCCTGTACCGATGATTGGTTCGTTTGACGCTAACTTCCTGGCGGTGCCGGAAGAAGTGCTGCAACTGACCATGAAGAAGGATCAGAAATATTTTGTCACCCGCGACCGGGCAACCGGCAAGCTGGCCAACAAATTTATCTTCACAGCGAATATTGAGCCTTCCGACGATGGCAGCGCTGTAACTGGCGGTAACGAACGGGTTCTGGCTGCACGCCTTGCTGATGCACAGTTCTTTTGCGAACAAGACCTGAAGGGCAAGTTGGAAGACAATCTGCCCGCGCTCGAAGACATTGTGTTCCACAAAGATTTGGGAACTGTCGCTGAGCGCGTTGAACGCATTCGCAAACTGGCGGTTCATCTGGCGCCGATTGTTGGGTGTGACCCCAAAGACGCTGACCGTGCGGCTCAACTTTGCAAAGCTGATCTGGTTTCGGGCATGGTTTATGAATTCCCCGAAGTGCAGGGTGTTATGGGCCGCTATTATGCGCTGGAGCAAGGCGAAAGTAATGCCGTGGCTGATGCCATCCGCGATCATTACGGCCCGCTTGGTCCTAACGATGAATGCCCTTCTACGCCAGTTTCGGTTGCGGTGGCGCTTGCTGAAAAGCTGGACACCTTGATTGGTTTCTTCGGTATTGACCAAAAACCAACCGGCTCAAAAGACCCGTTCGCCCTTCGTCGCGCGGCTCTCGGCGTGATTCGATTGATTACGGAAAACAACATTCGACTTGATTTGAGCGATCTATTTGATCGGAAAACAGGTCTGTTGGAGTTCTTCGGCGATCGTTTGAAAGTTCAGCAGCGCGACAAAGGCGTTAGGCACGATTTGATTGATGCAGTTTTCGCCAAAGGCGATGACGACCTTGTGCGTATTTTAAACCGGGTTTCTGCACTATCTGCTTTCCTCGAAAGTGATGACGGTACGAATCTGCTGGCGGGTTACAAGCGCGCGGCGAATATTCTGAAAATCGAAGAGAAAAAAGACGGCAAAGCATACGATCAAGCGGTTGATGTTGATGGTCTGGGTGCTGATGAAGCCAAAACACTGTCTGGTGCACTGGCCAAGGCGAAAGAAGCAGCAGAAAATGCCTTGATTTCTGAAGATTTTGAGGCCGCGATGGCGGCATTGTCTACACTGCGGGCACCCATCGATGCTTTCTTCGACAAGGTGAAGGTTAACGACAATGATGCGGCGGTTCGGGCAAATCGTTTGGCGCTTCTTAGCGAAATCCGATCGGCGGTAAATACGGTTGCTGATTTCAGTTTAATTGAAGGATAGCAACTGCGGACTATTTATTGGGTCTACTCACTTTGGGCGAAGTGAAATGCAAGCATCAAAATAACGTCTGGTGCGGGAACAAGGACTGAACAAGACATGAGCAAATGGGTTTACACTTTCGGTGACGGCGCAGCGGACGGCCGGGCAGACAGGGAAACGCGTAGAGGGGGGGGGGGGGGGGGGGGGGGGGGGGGGGGGGGGGGGGGGGGGG
>JAAHTG010000434.1_pt1 | contig 37940 bp, 43 predicted proteins | sample 6116081 | NCBI WGS metagenome assembly JAAHTG01 (sample SAMN13939989, study PRJNA603662) | sponge metagenome | isolation source: marine sponge | host: Mycale hentscheli | place: New Zealand | collected 2005 | reverse complement strand
AAATAGTCAGATTAAATTGAGTATTTGTGCTTAGTGCAAAAGTGGGATACTCCCTATTAGTTTAACAGCAGCCAATGATTTGGAACGAGAAGCCTTGTGGGATTTAGCAGGGCTTTCTCATAAAAATCCTACCCTTTTCAAGAATTCCCCCAACAGCTTATTGCTGTCGCAAAAATTATCTAGTGCCGCCATCATATTGGGAATTTTAGCCTGGCGAAACACCTGCATTGCTAGGGTACGCAGACCCGCCATCACCTGAGCCAGCAGCCGAGGTAAATGAGCTCGGGAAATCGGTGTGGCATCGACAATTCCGGTGATTTGAGCCAACCAATCAATGCGATTGCGGATCAAGCGGAAAATCCTCGATGTGGTGGCACGTCCAGCCATGATGGCAATCACGACAGCGCAGATAATGAAGGCCAAGTTATGTCTTTTGCCACGATTGTCACGTGGATCAGGCAGCTTTTCTTTCAGGGCACAGATCAATAGGTTCGTTTGAGCTGAATCAAGTTGTAAGGTCTCCATTTATGTCATCTGAGTAAGGGATAGCGAGATTTGTAATCGTGAATGAGGCAACCTGCTATCCTACCCCAAAAGGGGATCCAATTTTTATGAGAAAGCCCTGATGGCACTGTCAGCTCGATGCTCAAATTGGTTATATAACTGCTCACGGAAACTTTGAAATTCGCTTTGATTTGTTAGAATTGGCATTATTTAATCAAAAAAAAAGAATTTTTTGATAACATTGTGAGGTAGTCACCAAATAATAAGGACGACCAAACCTATGCCAAAAACCAGAACTGTTTATATCTGTAACTCCTGTGGTTCAGAATCTTCTCAGTGGTTTGGTAAATGCCCTAGTTGTGATATTTACGGTAGCTTAGAAGAAGTTATCGTTAATAGTAGTAATAATAACGGTAATGGTCATTTCAGTCGTGGTGGTTGGCAATCTAATACCAGAGATAATAATCGTGATACAACTCCTGCCAAACCTCGAACTTCTGTTAAATTTTCAGATATACACGAACAAGAGCAACCAAGATTCAATTCTGGCTATCAAGAATTAGATCGAGTTTTAGGCGGTGGTATTGTACCTGGTTCATTAGTTCTCATTGGTGGTGACCCCGGTATCGGTAAATCAACTTTGTTGTTACAAACCGCAAATCAATTAGCTCTTCGTCTTCCTCGTATTCTCTACGTTTCTGCGGAGGAATCGGGACAACAAATAAAATTGAGAGCTTCTCGTTTGGGTGTAGGGCAATCACAAGAAAAACCGAAAAAAAGCAAAAAAGCAAAATCCGAAGAAAAGCAATCTCCTCCTGAGCCTAATTTGTATATCTTAGCGGAAACAGATTTGGAAGAAATTTTACGGGAATTGGAATCTTTAAAGCCTCAGGTGGCGATTATCGATAGTATTCAAACTCTCCATTTTGCTACTCTTAGTTCTGCCCCAGGTTCAGTTTCACAAGTTAGAGAATGCACTTCAGCTTTAATGCAGGTAGCCAAAAGATATAGTATTACATTATTCATTGTTGGTCATGTTACCAAAGAAGGTGCGATCGCAGGACCTAGAGTTTTAGAACATTTAGTCGATACTGTATTATACTTTGAAGGCGATCGCTATGCTTCCCATCGATTATTAAGATCTGTCAAAAATCGTTTTGGTGCAACCCATGAAATCGGTATTTTTGAGATGGTAGATCATGGTTTGGATGAAGTTACTAACCCTTCAGAAATTTTTATGAGTAGCCGAGAAGAACAAGCCCCCGGTACTGCCACCATTGTTTCTTGTGAAGGAACACGTTCTTTAGTCGTTGAATTACAAGCCTTAGTTAGCCCCACTAGTTACACTTCTCCTCGACGCTCTACCACAGGAGTAGATTACAACAGATTACAACAAATCTTAGCAGTTTTAGAAAAACGAGTGGGTATTCCTCTGTCCAAATTAGATGCTTATCTGGCTTCTGCTGGTGGTTTAGGGGTAGCAGAACCTGCTGCCGATTTGGGAATAGCGATCGCACTGGTAGCGAGTTTTAGGGATAGAATAGTTGATCCTCGCACAGTGTTAATTGGAGAAATTGGTTTAGGTGGTCAAGTTCGGTTAGTGTCGCAAATGGAATTAAGATTAAAGGAAGCTGCTAAATTAGGGTTTAAACGTGCGATCGTTCCTAAAGGTCAAACCTATCCCACTGACTTAGGTTTAGAGATTATTAGTGTGGGTAAAGTCATAGAAGCGATCGTTTTAGCTATTCCTAATAATCAAAATCAGACGGATATGGACGAGGAATAACTGAAATTTTCATATTGTCACTCTCCTTGTTCTATACAAAAAATCCTCCAATTTAGTTTGTTTGAAAAGAAAATAGAACGAATTAAATCTCAATTTTCTTAATTAATAATATGCCTTAATATTTTATTTTTATAGAAGTTCATTATTAAAATGACGAACTTTACATTGGATTATATTCATATTTAATATCATAATAAATTCATTATTAAACGATTTTTAGATATATTTAAACATTGAAGACACGTATATTGAACACCACGATAAATCATCGAAAAATAAAAATATTCCAATTGTGGTGTTATTAATTTGCTTTGAATTTTGGCTTGATTATTGGATAAAGAAAATGATTTAGATTGGTAATAAATGCCACGATATTTTAAGTACATGAGTTTTTATTAATGTTTTAATTGATACTAACAATAATAAAAAATCATTATTACTTTGACAATCTATAAAGTTAATAAGTTTTTAATGCAAAAACAACAAAATTAATGTGAAATATAAAAATATTAACTTTAAGTAATTGTAAGTTACAAGTTTCATTATTCATTTTGAAAATTGAAGTTTTTTTGATTGCTAATTCAATTGAAACAATTGAACTTTTCCCATATTGAGAAAAACTTTGCTGACTATTCTACTTATTTCACTCACAGAAAATGTTCATATTTGAACATTTTGAAAATCAGAAATAAAGCCATCAAAAGGATTAATCAAGAAAAAATAAACTTATGAGCAGACATTTCAAATGATTTCTCAGCAACATTTCAGTTTAAAAACTCCTGTTTTGAAGATGAGCGTGATTTAAAACAAATTAATCGGCAAAAAGAATACTACCTAAACGAATCATCGTCGCACCAGCTTGAATAGCGGATGGATAATCTCCCGACATACCCATAGATAATTGATTAAAATCAGGAGAGAAAACTTGTTTATTTTGAATACTGTGAGCTACCTCTGTGACTTTTTTAAAAGCCATAAGAGTTTCTTGAGACGATAAACCTAAAGGTAAAATTGCCATCAATCCGCGAATCTGTAAATAATTCAATTTTTGTAATTCAGATAAATCTTGCCATAACTGTTCTACACTCCAACCATACTTATTATCATCAACTAAAACTTTAACTTGCAAACAAACTTGAGGAGACTGACGAATTTTGCCTTCTGCCAAAGCATTTTTTGTATGAAAATCCAAACGTTGAGCTAATTTTAAACTATCTACAGAATGAATCCAAGCGAAAGACTCTACAACTTTTTTAGCTTTATTGGTTTGTAAATGCCCAATAAAATGCCAACAAATATCAGTCAAATCTTTCAATTGAATTTGCTTATCTAAAGCCTCTTGCAATTTATTCTCTGCAAAGTCTCGTATTCCTTGCTGATAAAAACACTGTATAAGGTCAATGGAAACTTTTTTGCTCACAGCAACTAAACGTACATTAGCAGGAATATTTGCTTGTATTTTCTTTAATCTTTCAATAACTGAATCATTCATTAGAAAGTATTTTCATAAAGTTTATTGACGTTTTGATAATCTTCCCAATTACCATTACCCCGTAAATTACGTAATTTATTTTCCATCAAAAGACGAGCTTCTGTGCGAGTTAAAGGTTCAAAATTGGTTGATTTAGATTCCGTATTTACTCTAAAAAAAAGACGTTGAGCATACAGTGTCGTAAATAATTCTCGATCTTTTTCTATTACACATAAACGATAAAGAAGACCGAAATTAGGATGATTTATATAAATTTCCGTACTCATTCGAATCCTTTCATTACAAGAAGGTTAGAAGTTTACCATAAGATGATATTTGATTGTATCGTGTATTCGTACATCATTAGATAAATTCTTTAAACAACTTACTATTTCAAATGATAATATCATTGAAGTATATAGCCATTACTCGGTCATTTAAACAACACAAATTTTGCCTTTGCTATCAGATTTGATCCAAAAATTATAACTACAAAAAAGAAAACAGTTGCATTTACAAAAAGTAAGAGTTATGATGGTTTACTATAGAATCAATCTATTATTAGGAGTATATATTGATTAATGGAAGAAATCGGAAAAATCATTGAAAAACTCAGAGAATGGGCTCAGACAGTTATCGACACTTTATTTAATCCTGAAGGTCAAGCTGAACCTGAATTAATTCCTGTTCCAGTGAAAAATAATCCCCGCAGAAGATATTAAAACACAACATATCAGCATTAATCTTTAAATATTACAAAAATTTACAATAACTCAATTGTCTAAGTTTAATATACTAGTCTTGCATGGACCCAATTTAAATCTGTTAGGTCGAAGAGAACCTGACATTTATGGACATTTAACTCTGGCAAATATTAATGAGATTTTGGAACAGGAGTCCGCTAGGCTAAAAGTGGGGCTTTCCTGTTTTCAATCTAATCATGAGGGCTTATTGGTGGATACAATCCACGGGGCTGTTGATAATTATCAAGGAATAGTAATAAATGCAGGTGCTTATACTCATACTAGTGTCGCCATTAGAGATGCTCTTGCAGGGGTTGGGTTGCCAGTAGTAGAAGTTCATTTAAGTAATATATACTGTCGGGAAGAGTTCCGTCATCATTCTTATATTGCACCTGTTGCAGTGGGACAAATTAGCGGTTTCGGTGCAAATAGCTACTGTCTAGGTTTACACGCTTTAGTCAATTATTTAGAAAAATCATCTTGATTTTGGACTTAAATTCAACTATCCATAATCTACAGACTGGATGTAATTGAATTAGGATAAAAAGTCAACAATATGATCACGTTTAAAGACTCTTCATTTTCTTTGTTTCGCTGGTGAGTAAGTGTTTTTTGCTTTTCCTACTTTCTGGTTCTCAGGTAAATCCTCAAGGTTATAAAAAAGTTAAAGTTAAAGTTATTGAGAAGACGATAATTCATGGATATAGCAGAGAACAGGTTGATTAGGATATTGATGATTTCTAAAAGTATTGCTATGTCGAGATTTTAACCTTTGTCCTTTGGCCTTTACCCCTTGTCCTTTGCTATAGTTAAACTTTGGGTGATTCACATTGTCTTGTATAATCTTCCTTAGTGATCTTCATCAAAAAAAATTAATGTCATTACAGTTAAAAGTATATGTCCCCCCTCATCCATTAATTAAACATTGGTTAGGAGTTGCAAGGGATAAGAATACTCCTTCAGCTCTTTTTAAAACAGCGATGGTTGAATTAGGACGTTGGCTTACTTATGAAGCAACAAGGGAATGGTTACCGACTATTAATGTAGATTTGGAAACACCTTTATCCTCTGTTAATGCAACTTTTATTGATCCTCGCAATACCATCGCCACTATTCCTATCTTAAGAGCAGGTTTAGGTTTATGGGAGGGAAGTCAGACTGTTTTGCCTTTAGCTGTGACTTATCATTTAGGAATGGTCAGAAATGAAGATACTTTGACAGCTAGTTGCTATCTGAATAAGTTACCAAAAGAATTTAATAATGATAGTCGCATTTTGGTTTTAGATCCAATGTTAGCGACGGGTAGCACGATGATGCTAGCACTAGAAGAAATAGTCAAAAGAGGAGGAAATCCTGAATTTATTCGGATCATTTCTGTTGTGGCGGCTCCTCCAGCTTTACAAAAATTAAGCTTGGAATATCCAGGTTTATATATTTATACTGCTATGATTGATGAAAATGTTAATGATTCTGGTTTTATTGTTCCTGGATTGGGTGATGCGGGCGATCGAATTTTTGGGACTTAAATCAATTACAGAGCAAATGATCTTAATATTATTAAACATAATAAATCAATAATTATTAATTAATTTAAAATGAGTAATAAAGATAATTTTGGCAGTGGGTTTATTCTTGGAACTATTATTGGCGGTGTTGTGGGTGGAGTAATTGGAAGTTTAATTGCAAATCAAAATAAAGAGATATTCGAAACAGAAAATGATAATTCTGTGATGAAAAATATTAAATATACAGTTGATAATACTGAGGATATTTTAGAAACAAAAACTAATTTGGAAGATAAAATAAATCAATTAAATCATGCTATTGATGAAGTTCGTTTTACTTTGTTAAAAAATACTGAAGCTGAGATTTCAGAAAAATAGTTAGGACAGTCAATTATTGATGATAAACAGAGTCAAGATTCTGTAGATTTAAGTCTGTGCTCTGTTTTCAATTATTTTATTTATTAACGTTAATAATTTGAGAAGTTGTAAAACGATTCATCCATTGTTCTAAATATTTGCGATTGGCTTGTTGTTCTTCTAGATTGTCGGTGGTGAGAGAATAGGGTGCTAATCCTTGTAGTGCCGCAGTGGTAACACAATACATTGATTTTTGGAAAGTCATACAAATTTTGACGAGTAAGTCGTCTTCTTCTCTGACGGTGTTTTGATAAAATTTATCTAGATAATCGGGAAGATAATGACGCATATCTTGCATCAATAAAGTCGGAGGAATCCCCGCACTTCCAACGGGTAAAGGATCAGCGTATAATGCACCATAGTTAAAAGAACCTTGATCTATGGGGATTTGATTAGCTTGAGCATTGTAAGAAATTGTGCCTAAAAAGGGAGTACCACGGAAAAAAATTGCTTCAACATAAGGAACAGCAGTATCCATGAGAAATGTCAATCCGACACTTTCAGGAATAATGTCGTATTTTTTCCCTTTTATTTCTATGGCATAAATAATGGGTTTACTGGCATCGGCGACTAAACCATCTAAAATATGTTTAACTATATCTTCAATGGAGTTAATTTCTTTATGATCGTATCTATCGGCTAAGGAGAGAAACATATCACTCATAACTCGCCAAAATTGCCCTAATCCTGAATAATAAGCTAACATTCTCACTTGTTCTGGTAAAAATTCGGGAAACAGTTTGTTTAGTCCTCTCATTAAAGGATTTCCTGCTAATTTTGCGTCTATGGCTTTTTTGGTTAATTGATTAAATTCGTCGCTATCTATATATTCGTCTAGTTTCCCTCCTCCATGCCATAACATCGATCGCATACAATATTCAGCATATTCATAATTAATACGATCATGCCACCAGTGTTTCATTAGGTTTCCCCATGACAATTTATTATTAAAGTATTTAAAAAAGGGAAATAAGACTAAAAATTGATTTTCAGCAATATAATTAAGATTATTAGAATAATTATCTAAAATCACACCATAGGATTTTAAAATACCCACCACTTCTATCACATTTTCAGGAGTATTTTTTAACAGTGATTTACCTTGCTCTAAACGATGGATATATTCAGCTAAGGGATGATTTGAAGATTGAATGGGTGTGGCTACCATAGCTATATTCATTTATATATATAATTTTATTATTTTTATTGTTCTATTTTACCTGAGTTTGAGTAGACGAAAATCAGAACTGAGAATTGAGAATTGAGAATTAAGAATTACCAAAACTTTTACTAGTATGGCTTTTGGTCATGAAAACAATATTATCTGGAATCTGAAAGTTTTCTTATTTGTTATGTTAAGCTTTAAACTTTAAGCCTTAAGCTATAAGCTTTTTAGTCAGTCTTTAATTAGTCTTATTTCTTATTTTCACTCATTAGAAGCTTACAACTCTATGAAGATTGCAAAATCATCCCTTGCTCAATGGGATCAAAATTATCATTAAAAATCGTATTTTTATCATAGTAAGCCTCTGATAAATTAGTTTGATAAAGATAACACCCCTTCAAATTAGCACCACTTAAATTTGCCTGATGTAAATTTGCTTCATTGAGAATTGCATTTTCTAAATTGGCTTGAACTCAAATTAGCTTTGGTTAAATAACTTTGTTGCAAACTAATTCCATGAAGATTAGCACCGCAAAAATTAGAGCGAGTAAATTCACATGCATTAAATTCCAAACCAACTAAATCGGCTTGTTGCAAGTCTAAATTAGGGAAATATTTGTTGCCTGTTAAATATCTTTTTTTTAAACCTGAAACTCTTTTAGCAACTTGTAATATATCCATGATAAATTCTCGTAGTTAATAATAAATTAAACTATCAATTTCTAATTTCCTGTAAAAAAATAAACCCATACCATTTTTATAGATGGGTTTACAAATAAATGGTGATTATTTTATGTAATTTAGTCAGATTAAAGAATACCTATATTCGCTAAACCCAAAATCACACCAAAACCAATTACATGACCTAAACTAGTTGTAGCCAGCAATGCAGATAATCCCATGCCACCAAAAAATTTTGAGCTCTTTAGTTTAGGTTCAGCAGAAGGTTCAGCCATGGTCAATTTACCTAAAGCGATCGCTAAAATGTTACAAAGAATCATTACAATACCTACACCGGGATTCCATTGTGCAGTATGAGGAATTGAAGCAGTTAGAAAAATTAAATCCATTTTTTTTGCTTATTGTTTATTTTCAAAAAGTTTTTATTAAGTTTTATTATGTTGTTTAAACATAAATATTCTAAATAAACATATCTTAGATTGAGAGCTTGAAATATTAAATTATGTAAAATATAAAAATAATCAAGAGTAATTGAAAAAGATCGGTTTTAGGAAAAGCTAAAAATTAAAACAACTCTAGTCAGATAAAACAACTAAGAAGTATCAGTAAAAACTATAATTCTTGTATTGTTTATGTAATAAGGAATTTAAGCATCTTCAAAAACATATTTTTCGTCATTTTTAAATATACATTAGGCGATCGCACTATCTCTACATCTCAACAGATTCTTTTGTTTTAGCTTAATATTTTTTATTAAGAAAAAGATAGTTGTATAACTAGTTATTAAATTATTTCCCTGAAGACAAATTGAAATAATCATAGATGAAAGCTATTTAAAAATTCGTTATAAAGTTGTTGCTAAATATTAGATAATAAATCAGAGAAGAATATTCCTTGAAAATATTGATAACTTCATATTGAGTTGAAATTTTATTGAATAAGGATTTCAAATAAATGATATTGACCGAAAAAATAGGAATACAAGCCTCGTCTTTTAAGACGAAAACGAACAAAACATAAATCGTTTTGTCAAGCCTATGACTTCAAGCATCGGTAATTCTCAATTCTGATTGACAAGTCCACAGTATATTTGGGTAAATATCACTAGTAATAATATCTTAACTATAAAAAATATGTATCAAGAAATAGAACCTTCTGATTCTAATACTCAGGAAGTTTTAACTTTAGAAACAGCAGTCGATAATTTAAAACAAAAAGAAGATTTAGGCAAACGCTATTATGCCGCATGGTGGTTAGGTAAATTTCGAGTAACGGAAGAAAAAGCGATTGATGCTTTGCTAGAAGCCTTAGAAGATAGTGAAAATCGTTCTTCAGACGGAGGTTATCCTTTAAGACGTAATGCGGCTAAAGCTTTAGGCAAATTAGGAAACACTAAAGTTGTACCTGCTTTAATTAGATGTTTGGATTGTGATGACTATTACGTTAGAGAATCTGCTGCTCAAGCTTTAGAAATGTTGGGGGATAAACAAGCAATTGCTCCTTTAATGAAATTTCTTACATTAATGGTTAAAGATGGAGAATTATTATCTTTAGCAATGGAAACTGTGGAGGATAAACCTCATTTAAGAGAACCTTATGAGGCTATTATTGAGGCTCTAGGAACTTTAAATGCATCCGAAGCAATACCTTTCATAGAAACCTTTTTGAACCATTCTTTTGCTAAAGTGCAATATGCAGCAGCCAGAGCGATGTATCAGTTGACTCAAGATTCTGAGTATGGAGAAATTTTAGTTCGAGCATTAGAAGGAGATGGGCTACAATTACGTCGTTCTGCTTTAATGGATTTAGGCGCGATTGGATATGTAAAAGGTGGAAATGCGATCGCAGAAACTTTAGCTGAAAATAGCCTCAAGTTAATATCCTTAAAAGGTTTACTAGAATACCAAGTCAATCAAGATTCTCAATCTGATATAACTGTTTCTTCTACGAGTCACCAACTAATGGACTTGATGGATACTTTATTATAATTTAGCAACAAAGGTATGAATCAAAATTATCTTCCAAATCACGAAAAATTAATTGAAGCAGTCAATTTAGCTGATTCAGCAGATAAGTTATTAGATGCCGTAGAAGCCTTAGCCGAAATTCGATCGATCGAAGCTATTCCGACTCTCATCGAAGTTTTAGGATATAATAACCCTGGTGCAGCCGTTGCGGCAGTAGAAGGTCTAATTGACATTGGAGAGCCGAGTATACCTTGTCTTTTAGAAAGTTTAGATGATTATAATTATGGTGCAAGGGCTTGGGCGATTCGAGTATTTGCAGGAGTTGGTGATCCTCAAGCATTAAATTTATTATTAAAAGCAGCGAGTAGTGATTTTTCCTTAAGTGTGCGTCGAGCGGCAACCAGAGGATTAGGTTTTATTAGATGGTCTAAATTACCTCCCTCAAAAGTCCATGAAACCCAAGAACTGATTTTGGATACCCTTTTATTGGTAACAGAAGATGGAGAATGGGTGGTACGTTATTCAAGTATCGTTGCATTAGAACAATTAGCGTTAACGGTAACTGCCGAAAAAATTGACTTTGACCAGAGAATAGAAACGAGATTAAAAGAATTATTTAATGATGATCCTGAAATAGCAATTAAAGCCCGTATCAAATTGGCATTGGTTAAAATTAATACCATAAAAAACACAAATATTTAGTTTTTTTAAAGTTATATTATCAGTAATGTAAATATATTATTTGAACTTAATTTAATTATTAATCATAAGGGCTAAATATTTTTATCTTTTTTAGGACTTGAAAAATTGTGATTATGATTTATTAAATTATATGAATCAGTTAAATAATAACAGAACTCATAACTTTGAACTAAAATGCTTATTGTATACACCTAATCTGTATTGATTCTTAAAACCCTTGTAATTTGGTTAACTATTAAGAATTAAAACTTTTTGACGATCGCATAACGGAAGACAATACCAGATCACTCAATGATATATTTGTAAATAATTGCTCAATTTTTTCTCTTTGATTACCATAAACTAAGTTATATTTTGTAACAGAAATAACATTTGTAACATTTTACTTTTCATCGTTTTCTGACATAGTATAATGCGACACAAATATTCGAGTCAATTTGTTCAAACAAGCCCTTGCCAATAACTTTTAATTAAATTATTGAAGTTAATAGCTTTTTGTACAAAAAATATTTTGATATTCAAAGAAATAGTTAATCAGTAACAATATTATTAATCTGAAAACTGCCATTTTCTTTGTTCAATATGCACTCATAAATTTTGAATTTAATTTATATTTCTTAGAGGTTTTTAATATGACAACAATGAGAACTGTTGAAACACCAATAATAAGCAATTATGATGGTCGTGTCGTTCAAATTAACGTAACGGGAGTCTGCAATCAGAGTATAAAAAGAGTTAGTAGTTACCAAATAAAAGTACCTCATAATCGCATGAATCAGGCAATGAGAGAAATTTTTTCTTTAGGCGGGAAAATTACTGGTGTTAACGTTTTCGCTCATAAATCAGAAACAACCAGCACGAAAGGAGAAGTTGTAACGAAAGCTCCTGTCAAACAAGTCTCAAAATCAACGACACCTAAACGAACGAGCAGTTCCAAATCGACAAAACCAAAACGCAGTAGAAGAAAAAATTAACTATTATCTGGATGTTGGCATTCCTTAATCTTAAAGGTTATAAGAGCAAGTCTCAGATATTGTGTTTTTGCTCCATAAATACTCCAACTTTAATGAACAAAAGAGGTAAGGATAAATATCCCGACCTCTTTTTTAATGTTATTGAGCTATTTTGGAAAAAGTCGATTATAACGAAATAATTCCCCAAGCTGATAATGCGACTGCAACTACCCCAATTCCTATAATTGCTGCTCCACCAATAGTAATAAATTTACCTATGGTGCGAGCAAATTGAGGTGGATAATAAGGTTGCCACACTTTTGGAAAATATCCCATTGCTTTTAATTGAGAAAGATGATCTTTTCCATAACGAGGCATTCTGGCAAAGGGCAATTCACCGACTTCACGCCCTAGCAAGATTCTTCTTCTTTGATGAGGAACTGTGTCAAGACCAAAATGATCAAAGTATTCTTCACTATTTAGTAAAGAATCAACAAATGCTGTTAATCCCTTAGTGGCAATAACTACAGACCAAGCTAATTTTTCCTGTTCATCATAAACCTCACGTCCAAGAACACGTTGAATGCACATTTCCACAAACCGATAATTATTATTAACTTCATAATTACGTCTGCGGAAAGAGTCAGAAAGAAGCAAACCACGAATAAAATCTTTAACAGTAATTTGTCTATCTTTTAATTGAGATTCTAAAAAGGTTTGACGGTTACTTTTTATTAACTGTTGTTCATTAAAAATTTGCACATAAGCTGAGCGAATTAAATTATCAAAATCTGTATTATCAATTACGTTATCTAAGTTATAAATGATGGGTGTTTCTTCTGAACCGACTTCATAACTGTTAACTCGTTGATTCTGACTTGAATAAGAATAATTAAACAGAGGAAGAGACATTTTTTTTTAATTAATGATAGACAATGATTAAATTGTCAATTAGTATTTTTTATAATTGTGATTATCCTAAACTACAATAATATGCAACGAGTATTTTTGACTAGACAAAGTAATCATTCGTAACAGTCAATATTGTAATTGTTAATCATAGAGTTAAACCTATTTCATTACCTTGGTTAAAAGGTTTTACTACGCCATTTATTAATTTGTGTTTCAGCAAAAGCAGCAATTCTTTCTAAGTCAGCTATTTGGCTTTTAAGAGAGGCAATAATTTGCTCATCATTTTGAGGTCTTTTGTAAGCACTAGTATTCAAATCGCCTGTGGAAGTTTGATTAGTTGACCAATTGCCTAATATTCCACTGCCAATGGAGGCTAGTGTTTGTAATTCTCTAAATCGTTTTTCCAATGATTGAATTGATTCTTGTTTTTGTGCTTGATTATTTGTTGGTTGCCAAGCAGGAGAAACAACAACAGGAATTTCTTTTGGTTTGGGTTTGAAAACTTCATTTAATAATGTTTGAACATCCGTTGATCTTGCTGTACCTGTTGGGTTATTGTACATTAAGAATTTTTGAACTCTAGATGAATTTCCTGTTTCTCCTGCTTTGTCACTAGTACTATGGCTTGTTGATAGTTTAGACATATTGACAAAACCAAGTAGTTTTTGTCCTGTTTGTGTAGTATAACCACGAGTATAAGGAACAATATTTTCACCAAAGATAGATTGATATTCATCACTATCAATATATGCATCTATATCTGCAAAAAATCCTTCTCGATCAAGTATTTGGCTATGATCAAAAGTCTCGGTATAATCGGAGGGGGCACGTCCTAATAAATGTTTAAAATTTAATTCAATAGAACGGTAACGAGGACAATTGTCAAAAAATAAACGACGATAAAGTTCTGATTTGGCAAGTTGTCTCACAAATTCTCTAACAGTAAATTCTCCATTTTTTAGTTTAGACTCCAGAGAAATGAGTCTTTCACTTTCCATGACATGAGCATTACCTAAAACTTGTTTATAAACAGCTTTAATGGTTATTTCTACTTCATCAGTGGAACTGTTGGTTGGAAAATAAGAAATATTTTGCTTAGAATTCAATATTTGAGTTAACATTATTTTTGATTTATGATTGTTGATTTTTTGTTAAAAATAGTTGATTTAGATTTAACAACGCTCATCAAAACGAGTATAAAAACTACCCTTTTCATACCAATATTGTTTGATGGGGTGATTCGAAGAATTTAAAATAGCTTTTGCTTGATAAAGAATTACTTGCCGATGATTACCACGCCAAACTTTTTTTAAAGGTTCTACAGAAATTAGTTCACCACCTAAACTACTAATACATTCTTCAAATTTATCCAGAGTAGGAGCATCAAAAGTTTCAAAAACTAAAACATTTTCTGAACAAACTAGATGACGAGTACGAATCCATGCCTGTATCTTTTTATTCGCTACGGGAGGTAACATTTATATGGGCAATATTACGAATTAGTTATTCTGCGGAAAATGAAAAGTTAATAATTTTCTTTTATATGGATATAAATGATTATTTTTTTTAAAACTTAGACTTAGAGACTTGCATCAAAATCTCATACTAGTTAATTTATCTATATGTTAAGACAATTTTAAAACAGTACTGGTAATTTATAAATAGCAAGTCTCCCATAGGAAAACCGAGTCGTCTAACTCGAAGGTATCATCTTTGTTTTTTTTATGATATCCGATGTGATTTAATAGTCTAAGTTTATATATTCAATTTTTAACGATATATGGTGGTTACACTTCAGATATACTGACGATCGTACCACCTTTTTTCTGAATATTTTGGATATTTTTTGACAAGCTGCTATAACTTACAACGTAAGAAGCATTACTTAGTTTATTAACTGGAGTTTTACCAGATTTACTAACAACGATACAAAATTTTTTACTTGTGTTAGCATAACCTTTGTTCACACCAGAAGATGCCAATTTGATTTTTTGAGAAATATTAGAACCAATACTAGAAGTAAGTTGTGCTTGACCACTATTATCACTAGTAGCACGACCTCCTAACAAGGAAACAGTACGGTTAAAAACAATGTTTTTAATGCCTGTTTGACTGCTGACACTACGAGGATAAGGTACAGTATTTTCGCCAAAATTGTTGTTGTATTCTTCACTATCAATATAAGAATTGATTTCAACTACATATCCCTCTCCATTATAAGTTTGAACATGGGAAGAAATTTCAGCTTGGTCTTCAGGTGCTCTTCCTAATAAATGCTTACAATTTAATTCAATAAAGCGATAAGGAGAACTAGAGCTAAAAAATTTAGACTGATATAATTCAGATTGAGCAACCATTCTGACAAAATTACGTACGGAAATGTCTCCGTTTCTTAATAGAGATTCTGCACTGGTTAAACGCTGACTTTCCATTAAGCCAATATTACCTAATACTTGCTTATAAACTGCGGAGATGACTAATTGTAAATCATCTTCGGAAAAATTTTTACGCAGCTCAATAGGGTCGTTAACGAATGGACTTGTTAAACTTGCCATTATTTATCTTATTATTTGATTTTTTGACTGATTTTGTAGTTAACTTGAAATATTTTCTTTTAGATTACTATTTTATAGATCAAGTCTAAAATGAAAATACCATGTTTGTTTTTCCCAAATTAGTAATTTCCCTAGTATCTTAATTCTTTGTTACATAATTTTACTTTTCTGAATATTTACTTTTTCATGAGTCAAATGGCAATTAAAATATTAAGTTTTCCTCAAAAAAGATGTATATTGAGAAGTCCAAATTTTATAATTTTTACTGATAAATTAATCTTTTAATAAGAATTTTTGGATAGATCAATTCTCAATTAATAATCTTTATAACTTTTTGATGACAAGGTATTAAAGAATATGAATTTATCTTTATAGATCGACTTTTGAATAAAATCCAACATATTAAAATCAGTTATCTCTAAGAGTCAAAACTTGTATATCATCAATGGAAAAGTTCTTCACCAAATTAAACAATTCTTATATATTATTTCTGTAATCAAACTAAAAACAGAAAAAGTTAGTTGTTAATATTTAGCTTTTTTTTGACTGTATCGTTTTTAATTGCAAAAATTACCATTTTGCGGTAACTTTGTGACCGAAGAAATATAGCAATATAATCCTTTTATTTCCAGAGGAGAATTGTTCGATTATGTTTTTTTACTTCTCATTTGAGGTAGAGGTTAACTGTCAATTGTCAGTTGTCAATTGTTCATCGCAAAAAATTATCTATGGTTTATGTTAAACGGGTAGAGTTATCTCGCTTCAAATCTTTTGGTGGTAGCAATTCTGTACCTTTTCTTGACGGGTTTACAGTAATTTCTGGCCCTAATGGTTCGGGGAAATCAAATATTTTAGATGCTTTGTTGTTTTGCTTAGGGTTAGCTAGTTCAAAGGGGATGAGAGCGGATAGATTGCCTGATTTAATTAATAATAGCCATCAAAGTAATGGTAAAGCATTGGAGACGATCGTCTCTGTTACTTTTGATTTAGGTGATTTAGATAAGTTAGAGAATGATTCGGAACTTAGTCAAGAAGTTAGTAGTAATGAGAAACAAGAAAATAATCTTTTAAAGTCCATGTCGGAGTTGAAAATAACTCGACGTTTGCGAGTCACCAAAGGAGGGAGTTATTCTTCTACTTTTTATATTAATGATGAGCCTTCTACTGCTTCGCAACTACATGAGTATTTACAACGGTTAAGAATTTATCCTGAAGGTTATAATGTCGTTTTGCAAGGGGATGTCACTCGCATTATTTCTATGAATGCCCGTGAAAGAAGAGAAATAATTGATGAGTTGGCTGGGGTGGCAGAATTCGATCGAAAAATTGAGCAAACTAGAAGTACTTTAGATGATGTTAAGGAAAGGGAAGAGAAATGTCATATTATCCAACAAGAATTAGTCGAAAATAGTGCCAAGTTAAAAGAAGATTCAGAGAAAGCGGCTAAATATCAAGTTTTAAAAGCTCAAATGCAGGAGAAAAAACAATGGCAAGTTGTTATTAATTGGCGTTATTTACAACAGCAAGAGGAAGAGATTAAACAACAGTTGATTAACATTAATAATCAGCAGGAAAAAGCAGTTAATGATCAGCAAAATATTCACAATAAATTATTAGTTGCTCAAAATAATTTAGGTAAACTAAATATTGAAATTCAAGCTTTAGGTGAAGAGGAAAAAATAGCGATCGCATCTAAGTTAGCGACGGAAAAAGCGAGAAGACAACAGTTAGAAAAAAGACAAGAAGAATTAGTTAAAATACAAGAGGAACTAGGAACAAAGCAAAACAGAGCGAAAGAGGATATAAATCAAAGTCAAAGGAATATTGACCAACTATCAACAGAGATTGAACATTTTCAAAAAGTTATTATTCCTGAATTAGAAAATGATTTTAATCTAGTTAAAGATGACTTATTAGTTAATAAACAAGAAGCTCAAAAAATTGCTTCTAAATCTCAAGTATGGGTAACAAAACAAACCCAATTAAATCAAATAATTAGTAACGTTCAAAAAGAATTAAATCCTCAGTTAACTAAAGAAGCTTTATTAACCCAAAGATGTCAACAATTACAGTCAACAATTAAAGTCGAAAATGAACAGTTAGCCGAATTTGATGGAGAATTAACTAATAAAAAAGCACAAATTACCGAACTCTCCACCGAAATTAACCAATCTGAATCAGAGATTCAAAATATTGCTGAAAAGTTAGCCAAAGTTGAAAGTGATATTGTCTTAAATCAAGAGACAATTAATCGTTTACAGCTAGAGCAAAGAGATAAACAAAGAAAACTCGATAAATTAGAGGCGACGAAACAAGCACAACAAGAAGCTCAAGGTACTTATGCTAGTCAAATAATCCTCAACTCTGATTTACCAGGAGTATGCGGTTTAGTTGCTCAATTAGGGGAAGTGGAATCTCGTTACCAAAGAGCATTAGAAACCGCCGCAGGAAGTCGTTTAGGTTTCATCGTAGTGGAAGACGATAGTATTGCTTCGATGGCAATTAAATTACTCAAACAAGAGCGAGGAGGAAGAGCCACTTTTTTACCTCTGAATAAAATCAAATCTCCCCGTCTAGAAACCAATACCAATATTATGACCATCAGAGGTGTCATTGATTGGGCGATTAATTTAGTCGATTTTGAGCCTCAGTATAAGTCTATCTTTGCCTATGTTTTTGGTAATACTGTTGTCTTTGAAGATTTAGGCTCTGCTCGAAACTTTATCGGCAAATATCGTATGGTGACCATCGAAGGAGAGTTGTTAGAAGCCAGTGGCGCGATGACAGGAGGTAGTATTTCTCGACGTTCTTCTTTAAGCTTTGGTCGTGTGTCTAACAGTGAATCATCAGAATTTATAGAATTACGCGATCGAATTACGGAAATTGAAAATATAATACCCCAGCTTAATTTAAAAATATCACAAAAGAAGGAACAAACAAAGATATGGGCAGAAGACTTAAGTAATCAAAGACAAACAAGACAAAAAACACTGTTAATTCTTGAACAATATCAAGGAGAAATATCTCGTTTGGAGAGAGAAAAAGAAAAGATAGTTAAGAGCAATGCCCAACATTATGAACAATTGGTTAAAGATACACAAGAATTAACTCAATTAACGGAAAACATCCCTTTATTAAGAAATGAATTAGAAATAACTCAACTAGAACTTAAAAAATTAGAAGAAACTTATGATAACGAAGAATGGCAGAAATTACAAAAAATTATTAACGATAAAGAAGCCGTATTAGAGGAAAAACAATCGAGATTAAATCAACAAAAAGAAGACTTACAAATATTAGTGAATCAACACAAAGACTTCGCTAATAATATTAAGCAAAAAGAAGAAAGTATCCAAAATATTCTCCAAGAAATAAATGAGTTAAAACAAGAAGGTATTGATATTGCCAAAGAATTAAAAACAATTAAAGAAAGAATTACCGAACATGAAATTATCTTTCAACAATTAGCCAAAAAACTTGAAGGTATTAAAGGAGAAAGAGATAAGACAGAATTAGAAGTCAAAAATTTGGAAAGCGATGATCAGAAAATACAGTGGAAGTTAGAGAAATTAGTTTTACAACATCAAGAATTACAAACTAAATTGCAGGAGATAGAAGCAAATACTAATGAGATTAAAGAAGAATTACCTGAACCTTTACCCGAGATTCCTTGGTTACAAGAACAACATAAAATTACCACAGAAATTTTGTTAGAAAAGCTAGATAAAATAAATAAAGAAATGAAACGAATCGAGAAAAAATTAGAAGCTTTAGAACCAGTCAATATGTTAGCGTTAGAACAATATGAAAAAAATCAAGAACGATTAACAGAATTATCCGATAAATTAGGTACTTTAGAAGGAGAAAGGACAGAATTATTATTAAGAGTTGAGAATTTTACTACTTTAAGATTTAGAGCATTTAAAGAGTCTTTTGATGCAGTTAATGAGAATTTTAAAACTATTTTTGCGACTTTATCTGATGGAGATGGATATTTAAAATTAGACGATCCTACTAATCCTTTTAATGGTGGTTTAACTTTGGTTGCCCATCCTAAGGGTAAGGCGGTACAAAGATTAAGTTCCATGTCTGGAGGAGAAAAATCTTTAACGGCTTTAAGTTTTATTTTTGCCTTACAAAGATACCGTCCTTCTCCTTTTTATGCTTTTGATGAAGTGGATATGTTTTTAGATGGTGCCAATGTGGAAAAACTATCAAAAATGATTCAACAACAAGCCCAACAAGCTCAATTTATCGTGGTTAGTTTAAGAAGACCAATGATTGAAGCTTCACAAAGAACAATCGGGGTAACTCAGGCCAAAGGGGCTTATACTCAAGTATTGGGGATTAATTTGTAGTTGCATCAAAAATTAGAATTGAGAATTATCTGTGCAGTGTAAAGACGTAACCATGCTTTATTTTCGAAGAAGCTTGTATCCCTATTTGCTTTGCTCAAATGCTATATACTAATAAATATAATCCCATTATTTCCACTCTTTTCTAACTTTTTATATATACATATAATTACTAAAAATAATGGATCAAGTATATGATTTAATCATTATTGGAAATTCTAATCAAAGTTTTTTAACTGCTGAGTATGCTACGTCTTTAGGTGCAAAAGTGGGATTAATTAGCTCGAAACAAAATTATTTATCATCAGTTATTAATAGTTATAAAAATATTTATCTGGAAAGGAATTATTTGATTAAGTATCAAGAATTTATTGAAGAACAACAATTTTTCTGAAAGTCAGAAAAAATTCCTCAATTAGAGAAAATGGGAGTAGATATAATCACTGCTAATATTAATTTTATTAATCAGAAAAAAGTAAAAATAAAAACTGATAATGATACTTTAATTGCACCTAAGTACTTATTAAGTTTTGATAAAACAAATATTTTTCAAGATGATAATAGTTTTGATTATATGACGATCGATCAATTAATTATTGATGATAAATGGGAAAAATTACCTAACAATATCGGAATTATTGGCAATGATATTACTGCTATCTATTTAGCATATAGCTTAAAACAACTAGATAAAAATATTAGTTTATTTTCATCTAATAAATATTTAATGCCCCATGAAGATGAAGATATTTCATGGCAATTGCAATTATATTTAGAAGCTCAGGGGATTAAAATTTATCTTAGTCAAAATTTAGATAAAAATAATATTAGCTTAATCAAAAAAAAATGTGATAGATTAATAGTTACAGATGTTAATAGTTATCAAATAAATGATTATTTAGGATTAAGTAAATTAGGAATTAAAATTAATTCTCAAGGAATAGAAGTCAACTCTAAACTACAAACTGACAATCCTCAATTTTATGCTTGTGGTGATATCTTAGGGGGTTATCATATTGATAATATTAGTAAACATGAAGCTCAAATAGCAGTTAAAAATGCTTTATTTATACCTTGGACAAATATTGACTATAGTAAAATACCTTACTGTTTAAATACTAGTCCTCGCATTTGTCGTATTGGTTATACCGAAAAACAAGCGAGATTATTATGGGGAAATACCATTAAGATTATTAGTTTATTTCCCTTGCGACGATCGCTGTTATTCGATTATGATCATAATGATATTTATTATTTAAAAATAATTCTCGATCGAAATAATTATATTATTGGTTTTCATTCATTGGGTATAGCAGAAGAAATTTTTACAGCTATTAGTTTAATGATCCAAAATAATCAACCTTTAAAGTATTTGTTTAAACTTAATTTTATAAAATCTAGTAGTTACAAATTAATTAAAGAAATAAAGCAAATATGGCAAGAAAAAAATAAACTAATTAATAGTATGATGATGTCTGTTGCCGAAACTTTTTTTATATGGAAAAATGATAAAATATAATATGATTAGTAATATAGAAAAAAAAAAGTTTTTTATTGTATTTGAAGGAATAGATGGTTCAGGTTCTTCCACTCAAGCAGATTTGCTTTGTCAATACTTTATCAAGAATGAACAAAATGCGATACTTAGTCCAGAACCAACTTCAGGTAAAATTGGAAAATTATTAAGAGAGTTATTAGGTAATCAAAATAACTTTGCAAATCAAGATTTATTTGATCAACAAATGGCTTATTTATTTGCCGCAGATCGTCATTATCATCTTTATAATGATCTTGATGGAGTACAAAAATTCATTAATAATGATACTCATGTTATTACCACAAGATATTATTTTTCGTCTTTAGCTTATAATGCTAAAAATGAATCAGAATATGAATTTGTCAGTTTATTAAATCGACAGTTTCCACCACCAGATTTTTTAATTTATTTTGATCTTCCTGTAGATATTGCCTTAGAAAGAATTAAAGATAGATCTATTAAAGAAATATATGAAACAAAAGAAAAGTTAGTCAAAGTTAGAAATAATTTTCTCAAAATAATTGACGAATATCAACATCCTTATTTGAAAGTTGATGCCACAAAAAATAAGGAAGAAATACATCAACAAATTATCGAATATATTAGTAACTGATGTTACCGAATAAACTTTTTTGATTACTGATAAATTTATCCCAAATGAGGATACAAAACTTTTCATTCATCAAGAAAACACCATTACTCTTCGTGGACAATTTTCAATTAAAAAGTAATTACACTGCGGATAGACTCTCCTTCATGCATTAAATCAAAAGCATGATTAATTTGCTCCAAAGGCATTACATGGGTAATTAAATCATCGATATTAATTTTCCCATCCATATACCAATCAACAATTTTGGGTACATCAGTACGTCCTCTCGCACCACCAAAAGCCGTACCTTTCCAAACTCTACCTGTAACTAATTGAAATGGACGGGTACTAATTTCTTGTCCAGCCCCTGCTACGCCGATAATAACAGAAACACCCCAACCCTTATGACAAGATTCAAGGGCTTGACGCATTACTTGAGTATTACCAATACATTCAAAAGTATAATCTGCACCACCTTTAGTTAAGTCGACTAAATAGGGTACCAAATCTCCTTCTACTTCTTGGGGATTGACAAAATGAGTCATGCCAAATTTTTGAGCGATCGCTTTTTTGCTAGGATTAAGATCAACACCAATAATCATATTTGCCCCTACCATACGAGCGGCTTGAATAACATTTAGACCAATACCACCTAAGCCAAAAACAATCACATTAGCACCTGCTTCCACCTTGGCAGTATTAATAACTGCACCAACACCAGTGGTTACTCCACAACCGATATAACAAACTTTTTCAAAAGGTGCATCAGGACGAATTTTAGCTAAAGAAATTTCTGGTACTACCGTATAGTTAGCAAAGGTGGATGTTCCCATATAGTGAAAAAGCGGTTTACCATCAAGGGAAAAACGACTGCTTCCATTAGGCATCAAACCTCTTCCTTGGGTAAGTCGAATCGCCTGACAAAGATTGGTTTTCAAACTGAGACAATATTCACACTCTCGACATTCTGGTACGTATAATGGTATCACGTGATCGCCGACTTTAAGACTTTTGACTCCTTCTCCTACTTCTACCACCACTCCTGCTCCTTCATGACCTAATATACTCGGAAAGAGTCCTTCTGGATCTGCTCCTGATAAAGTATAAGCATCAGTATGACAAACTCCTGTAGCTTTTATATCGACTAATACTTCTCCAGCTTGAGGAGCTTGTAAATCAACGGTTTCGATCATCAAAGGCTTTCCTGATTCTAAGGCAACAGCAGCTTTTACTTTCATCTTTTTCTTAATTATTTCTACATGAGAGTATCATTCTCATTTTGATATTAACTTTTTGATTGGCAAACAAACTTAAATATTTATTAATTAATTGATGAGGCAGTAGTAGAGCATCCATTTTATTTTGAGGGATAAAAGTAATGTTGAATTGGTAATTGACAATGGATTGAAGGTCTTCACAATAGTCATAGTTACTCTCAATTTTTGCCAATATAGCGTTTAATTCGATCGTTAATTCCATTTTAAATTCTCTACTAAACTATTTCTATAACAATTAATGTGACATTTTAACTATTAGATAATATTTTTATTTATTATGTCTTAATAAGAGATTATATATGTTATTTAATATTTAAAATATAATTCTTTAGCGTGCTTAAAATTTAGATACACCAGATATAGGGGAAGAAAAAATGTACTCAAAAAAGGTTTTTTAAAATAGTAGAAATAATTGAAACAAAAGATGTATAATAAAAAACCCTAGGGGAAAGTATAAAAAATGAGCTAACACAAATGAGATGATTAAAAAGACAAATAATGTGATTAATATTAATCACAATTCTGCGATCGCTCTTCTTTATACTAATGGAGAAGAAAATAAAAATGAACTATTTTGGGAAAGTATTGATGAACCATACAAATCAATTTTAGAAGAATGTTATGATTGTATAGAAGAAGGAAAATATCAACAGCTAGATCCAATTACTGAAAATATTAAATATTCCCGTTTAAACTATATCAAACTTGGTATTTTACTGTATCAAGCAAAATATTATAAACTATATAAAAAAAAACATCAAAACTTTAAAAGCTATTGTGAGAAAGAAATATATTACAGAGTCTGGAGAGCAAATCAAGTAATACAATCAGCACAAGTTGCAATTAAGCTAGTTAAATATGGCTTTAATATTATTCCCCAAAATGAAACTCAAGCTAGGATTTTAATCAAATTAAATTCAGAAGAATTAATTAAAAAATGGCAAGCTGTATTAAATAAATATAAACCTCATCAAATCACAGCCAATCGAATTGAAAGAATTGTATTTGGTGATCAAATTAGAAAAAAAGGTACAATAAAATTACCAATTCAAGTAATCAAAGAAATTGAAAATAAATCTTTAGAAATAGGATTATCATCTGCTGATTTAATAACAAAAATAATTACAGGTGAATTACTTATTAACAGTGATGGTAGCTTAGAAAAGAGGATAGTAGAAAAAGAAGAAATCATCGAAAATCCTCATCCTGATATTGTGAAACTATGGGAAAAAGACTTAAACAAATTAGCATTTCAAGAACGAAATAAAATAGATGATTTTGCCGAAGATTTAGCAGAAGAAGTTAAAAATACAGTCACAGATGTCAAAAAAGTGATCAAAAAATGTTTTATTAGATCATTTTTCGATTCTGGACAAAAAAACCCACCTTGTATCTGTGACTAAAAATCATCTCCGATTGCCTTAATTACTTTCTTAATCTTTTTGTTCAAGCTTATGGGTTAACAAAAGGCAAAGATGACTATAAGGAATGAGAATTAAATAAAATAGTCAAATTGATAAAAAGGCACTATAGTATAGTGGCAAAAAAACTAGTGGCAAAAAAACTAACTAATATGATGTTGCTCGAAAGTTAATGATTATGAAGCCAATAAAACCTTATGATCTCAAAATAGAGGAAAAAATGATTAGATACTATCACACTCTATCAGAAAAACAACGAAGGCGTTATGCGGCATTGGAAGCAGAAAAATTGGGGTATGGGGGTATTAGTTATATTGCCCGATTATTAGGATGTCGACGAGAAACCGTAAACAAAGGGTTAATTGAGCTTGAATCCCTTGATTTGATCAATGAACAACGTATTAGAAACAAGGGAGCAGGAAGAAAAAAGTCCATCGAAACAATTGATGGCATTAATGAAGCATTTTTAAGAGTTATCGATAGACACATAGCTGGTTCACCGATGAATGAATCAATTAGATGGACACATTTGATTTGACTCGTCAACAAATAGCTGATTTACTGTTTGAAGAAGAACAAATAAAAGTTAGTGTTACAGTCATCGACCAATTATTATCAAATCATAATTTTTGTCGCCGCAAAGCAGTCAAGACAAAAGCCACAGGTAACAATCCTCACCGAAATGAACAATTTGAAAAAATTAATGGTTTGATTAAATCTTATCAAAACCAACAAAATCCAATTATCAGTATGGACACAAAAAAAAAGAAAAATTAGGAAAGTTGTACCGAGAGGGAAAAACCAGAAATCAACAGCCAATAGAAGTCTATGACCATGATTGGTCTTCTCTAGCAACAGGGAAAGTAATACCTCATGGTCTATATGATCTCAAACACAATCTCGGATACATGAATCTGGGTAATTCTGACGATACGAGTGAGTTTGCCTGTGATTGTATTGGTCAGTGGTGGATTAATTACGGTTGCAAACTTTATCCGTTGGCTGATTCGATTTTACTGTTGTGTGACGGTGGAGGCAGTAATAGTTCTCGTTCCCACCTATTTAAACAAGAACTGAGCAAACTATCGAGTCAATTAAAAGTCGAAATCAGAGTAGCCCATTATCCTCCTTACACCTCAAAATATAATCCCATTGAACACCGCTTATTTCCCCATATTACTCGTGCTTGTACGGGGGTAATTTTTGATAGTTATCAAACAGTGAAAAACTTAATGGCAAAAGCAAAAACAAGTTCGGGATTAAAAGTTTTTTCTCGAATAGTTGATAAAGTGTATAAAACAGGAAGAAAAGTAGCCACTGACTGGAAAGAAAAAATCAATCTTGTTTTTGATGAATATCTACCTCAATGGAATTATTTAGTCCGACCAAAACTTGTCTAAGTTGGCTAAATAATTAAATCCTCATTCCTTAGTTCAAAATATCACAAGATCTAATTTTTTATCAGAATCTGCTTATTTACAAGCAATGCCTTATGAATGGTTGACGAAGCTAGAGCAACTTGCTTTACAATTGGATGCAGAATCAATCGTTGAATTACTCAAACAAATTCCTCAGGAATATAATAGTTTAAGTCAGTTACTCCAGACCAAAGTTGATAATTTTGACTTTGAAGAAATAGTTGATTCGGTTCAAAAAACGGTGAATGAAATCAGAAAAATTGACAATCAATAACTAGTAATTATTAATGATTTATGAATGTAAATACGAATAATACTCACAAAATTTTACTGGTTGATGATGTCACAGATAATTTAAGAATTTTATCTAAAACTCTCAGCAAATCAGGTTATAAAATTCACTGTGCTAAAAATGGTATGTCAGCTTTAAAGACCGTCACAATGATTGCCCCTGATCTCATTTTATTAGATATTAAAATGCCAATAATGAATGGTTACGAAGTTTGTCAAAAATTAAAAAAAGATTTAAATACCAAAGATATTCCGATAATTTTTCTGAGTGCTTTAGATGATATTAAAGATAAAGTTAAAGCTTTTGAAATTGGTGGTGTTGATTACATTACCAAACCTTTTCAAATAGAAGAAGTTTTAGTAAGAGTAAAAAATCATTTAGCCCTTCAGTCAGTTAAAAAAGAACTTTCTCAACTTAATGAAATACTAGAACAAAAAGTGAAGGAACGTACTATTCAACTTGAAACTATCAACAAAGAACTTAAACGGGAAATAGATGTACGTAAAAATATTCAACAACAATTACTTCATGATTCACTTCACGACAATTTGACGGGTTTGCCCAATCGTAATTTGTTGATGGAAAGAATTGATTTTCTACTTCAACATACTAAACGCAAGGGAGATTATTTATTTGCTGTTTTATTTATTGATCTCGATCGCTTTAAGATAGTTAATGATAGTTTAGGTCATTTAGTTGGAGATCAATTACTAATTGCCATCGCCAAATTATCCCGACAATCCCAAAATAGGTAATTTGAAAATGAATATTAATGTTGCTAGTCAGCAACTACAACAACCAAAATTTATTGAAAGACTAGACGAATTACTTTTGCAAACAGGCTTAAACCCTAGTTGTATTAGATTAGAAATTACGGAACGAGTTTTGATCAATTCGGAGAAAAGTACCAACGACATTCTAACTGACATTAGAAAAAGACGAATAAAATTGAGTATCGATGATTTTGGTACTGGTTATTCTTGTTTAAGTTATTTACGTGATTTACCTATTGATAATCTTAAAATAGATCGCTCTTTTATTAATGGTATTAATTCTGAAACACAAAGTTTTGAGATTGTTAAAACCATTGTTAGTCTTGCTCATAATCTTGGTATGGATGCGATCGCAGAAGGAGTAGAAACCGCCGCACAAGTCCAACAATTGCAAGCCTTAGATTGTCAATATGCTCAGGGTTATCTGTTTGCTAAACCCCTTACTGTTGAAGCTATTAAAGATTATTTGCCACAAAAATTGGGAATAATTAATAATTGATAATGTTATCAAGATTTAACCATAGTGTTTCTCACCGTTATGAGGTTTGGTTGGGATTTGTAGGTATCCAAAATTGGAGGATTTAATCCAAGCTGTTTGTACCTCATTTATACAAGAATTGCTATATTAACTTTTAATTATTAACTGTTCTTGGTCATTGAAAAATTGACGATACACCCCTTGAGTAATAATCAAAGTTGTAATTAAATTTGCCAAAGCAATCATAAATAAAATTAAAATCTGATAAGAAGCTGCAGACAAAGGTTCATTGCCCGCTAAAACCTGTCCTGTAAACATTCCCGGAAGACTTACCATTCCCACTACCATCATCGTATTTAGAATCGGAACTAAGCCTATTTTAATGGCTTCTCGGCGATATTGAGCAATAGCTTGTTTACCTGTTGCCCCTAAACATAAATGAGTTTCAATTTCCAGACGATTATTTTTGATCATCGTTGCTAATCTTTCACCTGAAAGAGATGCACCACTAAGGGTGTTACCTAATACCATACCCACTAAAGGGATTAAATATTGTGGATTGTACCAGTTATCAGGCTGGATGATAAACACAATACTATAAGTGACCACAAAAGAAGTACTGACAATCAAAGCCATCCAGACTATTTGTAATAATCCCTTGATTTTTTTACTGATTCTGTTTCTGGCGACGATCGCAGCAATGAAGATCATGACTGATATTATTAATATAACCGCAATCGGATTATCAACCGCAAAGATGAATTCCAAGATGTAGCCAATCACCATTAACTGGATTAAAGAGCGAATACCAGCCAGAAAAAATTGACCTTCCAGCCCTAGTTTTTGCCAACGAGATAAGCCAATTGCAATGATAATCAAACCCCATGTCCAAAACAAATCTATCCAGTCTAATTCAATAATTTCCATGAATTTTATTACTTACTTTTTGGAAGCGAGGGGAAGACAAAAAGAAAAAGTTGTACCTTCATTTAATTTACTAGTAACTTTTATCTCTCCACCCTGTAATTCTACTAGTTTTTTGGCGATCGCTAAACCAATACCACTACCCCCAGAATAACTCGAACGAGATCGATCGGCACGCCAAAATCTTTCAAAGACGTGAGGTAAATCTTCCTCGATAATGCCACTACCAGTATCGATTATTGATAACCATAAACACATAGATTTATTTTCTGCCTTGACTATAATTGAACCTGTCTGGGTATAGCGAATTGCATTACCTAATAAATTTACTAAAATTTGTTGAGTGCGATCGCGATCAGCCATAACTAAAGGTAAAGTAGCAGGAATATCTAATTTTAAAATAGGACCATCTTCTAACAGTTGATCACTAAAACGTTCAACTAAAGAATGTAATAAAGGCAATAAATCCAAAGATTTTAAATCCAGAAACAAATAACCAGCTTCAGCTTTAGATAATTCCTGTAAATCATGAGTTAAGCGTTCAAGTCTTCTGGTTTCTCCCACCAAACTCAAATATAATTGAGGACTACCTTCCATTTCTCCTACGGCTAACTCTTCCAAATAACCACGAACTACCGTCAAAGGAGTACGCAACTCATGAGTTAAATCGCTTACCAAATCCCTTCGCCTTGACTCCACATCTTCCAAACCACTTGCCATGCGATTAAAACTAACACTTAATTGATTTAACTCAGGTATTTCACTTTTGGGCATTCTTTCTTGCCAATCTCCTGCGGTAAAATGTTGAGTAATTTCCTTCATTTTCCGTAGGGGTTTCATAATTCTTTGGCTCAGATAATAACTTAAAAATCCTGCGGTACTACCACCGACAATTAATGACCACAAGGTACTGCGATTCCATGCTGTTTCAAAGCCATCAATTAAATATGTTTTGGCTGATCTAAAAGTTATAAAACCCTTTCTTTCTAATTGTTCCAACCGTACTACAAAAAATTGAGGAGAAGAAAATTTGGCAATACAGACAAAGGTACTCAAACCTACTACCATTACAGCTAAATGAGATAAAAATAATCTTGTACCTAAACTTAGTTGCGAGTTGTCCTCAGACTTAAATAATTTCATGTGTGATGTCAGTTAGCATCTTATATAAAGCTTTTCCCTGATTAACTAGTATGACATTTTAAATTGTGAAATGATTGAAACTAGAAGAACTCACAAAATTAATTAATTAAATAGTAAAAATAATCAAATTTATTACGGTACAGATTTGAATATTTATATCACTGAATTAAATTTTAATAATTTTTAAATATCAAAAACTATAATTAGCATCATGTAGTATTCTTTAAAAAAAATTGATTTAAAAATATTTCATTAATTACCTAAATTAGATATTTTAAATGAACATGTATTCTTTGGTGACAAAATATCTAAGCAAAAAAAAAGTGAATTTCTGAAACATTCTTCCCGATTAAAAATAATTATCAACAATCACTTAATTCATTCTTATAAAGTTTAATTATTTTACGTTTAAAGCAATAAGTGTCACAATAGAAGTGAAATCAAATAAAAATTTAATAAAGAATGAAAAATAATTTCTTTAATAACGATTCTTTAGATAAAAAGAGTATTAAACAACGAATTCGCAAACTGAGTAAAACTAAAATTGGCTTTTATAGCATCGGACTTTACCCTGCTTCTCTTGCTTATAATTCAGCAATGCAACAAAGTACAAAATCCCTTTTACTAGCAACTCGTCCTGGTCGAAGTTTATTAGGTGCATTTTCTGAAGAAGCGATTAAAGGAATGGACCCTACACATTTAGCAAAAATGCGACGAATGTCTTTTCATCGAGAAGAAGGTAAGTCCGTATCTAACTCTTTAGAATATCTAATTGCTAAATGTGATTTAGTCATCTTGACCGCTAATAGTAAATATATACAAGAAGATTTAGCTCAAGCTTGTCAAATTAAAGAAGATCTCGATCGCAATAATGTTGTTCTGGGCTGTTTGTCAGGATCTTTTAACCATGACCAGACCAATAACGAATCTTATGTACTATGTGAAAAAAATCCTAATTTAGGATTCTTTTCAGGATTTCACCGCCACGGTTCACTAAGAGATCCTGTGGATAGTTTTACCGCTAACTTTTGTCATCCAAATGCTCTAACCGCTCTTATTGGAGCTCATTTACTCAATCAGCTTTCTCCTAATATTCAAGTATCCCCCGGTATTCATAACGTAGAAGCACAATATATTAAAGCAGGGAAAAACATGGCATCTATCTTTGCTGGATTTGGTCATGAATATCATCAACAAAAACCCGGCATTTTACCCACTGTCTTAACTTTGTTGCTTCATCAAGCATTAGATCAAGCTGCAACCATCTCCATGTCTAGAAAAGACCGTTATGAACTTTATAATCAACAAACGATCGCATTAACTGAATTAGGATATGCTGTACCTAAAATCGAAGCTATCTTAAATAAAGGCAGTTTCACAGAAAAAGTTCGTGATCACACTTTTTCTCAATTAACAGCAATTGTCGCTGATGTTAGGGGCAGTATGATGCTCCCTGCCACAGGAAAACCCACCAGAAATTTTGAAGCAGGACAAGTTTTAGCCAAAGGAATGCGTGAACATAATCGTTGCCCTTATGATGTTTATGAATTTGAACAATGGTGTCAGGAAGCAGGTTTAAATACAGGAGCCTTAGAAGGACTGAAAGCTTTACAATATTGGCCACAAATTAAAAAGAAATATAGTATTCCCCATCACGACACCTCCATGGTCAATCTTCTTTATAAAGGATTATATGGGATAGAAGAAGACCAAAATTTAGCCTTTAAAGTCATGACCGAAAGTCGAGAACTATCAAACTATTGTCAAGAGTCAGTACGTCATACCCATAGTCGCAAATATGCCGAAGCTCTTGATAATATGGAAGAAGAAGATGCTCTGGAATTACTGTCTAACACCGTTATCATTGATAATGCGAAAAAAGCGATTCGTGATGATAACATTATTGAGGATCGAGAATTGACATCCCAGACTCCCGCTTATATCCATATTATGAATTCCATTGAACAAGAATAATTTGTGATTACCAAGTGGCGTGCCAAGCCTGATTGAAATTCAAATATAAAAGGCAAAATATATTTTCAAAAAATTTTTTAACAACATCACAATTGCAATAATTTGAAAATAGGTATGTTAGCCGTAGTAAGAATGTCCTAACTATTTTACATTTACATACAAAAAAAATCAGCTTTCTAATTCGGACTCATTGAAAAATCCCAACTAAAGCTGATTTTTTTAAACTTACGAAGAAGACCCCGTACATTTATTTTTTTAAACTACCAATTAAACTATCAAAAACATCCAAATATAATCCCAATAATTAGCCCGTTTTTTCCTCAGAAGTAACCGTTTTAACCTCTGTTTCATTGCCAGATTCTAATTGGGCATTCATAGATACAGTTTCTTCAATTTTTTGGGCTTCTTTTTTAAATTCGTCTTGAAATTCTTTAGAGGCCTCTTGAAAACCTTTCACAGTTTTACCCAAAGTTTTACCTATTTCAGGTAGTTTTTTAGGACCAAAAATCAATAAAGCTACCCCAAAGATAACAAGTAATTCTGGCAATCCAATACCAAAAACATTCATGATAGATTATATGCTCGTTAATTTAATAATTATTTTTAGTCTAAACTAATTAACAAAATAAAAGTGACTTTAATAAAGACACAGTTAATTATCAACTATTGAAGATTTTAGTTTATGAACCTAAACTTCTCCAATCAACATCAATTCCGTCCAATAAGATAGAAGAATTGTAAACTTGTAAAATAATCAATAAAAACACTAAAAATAAAACCATAAAAACTCCCATGAGAGGGGTTGTTCCCCAGCCAGGAACGACTTTACCATACTCTGAGTTAAGAGGTTTGAGAAGATCGCCTAAACGAGTGCGTTGTGACATATTTAACTTGATCTATTTCAATAATTTTTTTTATCTGTCGTAATATTATATAAGAATAAGAGTATCATTGAACAAAAAAAACGAATTATGGAAACTGCAACAATTATTGGTGTGACAATCGGTATCTTTTTAGTAGCAATTACAGCATTTGCGATCTATACGTCTTTTGGCCCACCATCAGCAGAATTAGGTGATCCTTTTGAGGATCACGAAGATTAGAAATTCGATCTTATTTTTCTGCACTAATTAACATCTACAATAAAAAACTCAAGATTATGAGCTTCAAACTCACAATCTTGAGGGAAGTAATCAACAATTATTTATGATTGCTTCATTAACCCTTTTCTAAATCTTCCCAAGTAATTTCCTGTTGTTCTCCTGCAAATTCATTGTCAGGAGTTATAAATAACATACAATGACATTCCTTTCTCTCTCGCATTGGCACACAAGGACAATTCCAAAATGTGTCTTTGACTTCAGCTTCTTTGTCTTCATAGTAACGACATGGACAAAGAGGAGAACCCAAAGTTTCTTTATGGTTTGCTAGACCTTGTATAACGACGGCTGTGACTGACGGGTCTGCACAAAAATAAGTATCTGTTCTTTTTGCATATTGTTCAGCAAAGTTTTTCATTGCTTCCAAAGTTTTCTGATTCTTAACTTCACTCATAGTTATATCTTAATTTTCTGCTGCTACTGTTTCAGTTTACATTTTACCTGATGGAGAGTCTTTCAAATTCAAAACTAACAAATCATTTAAGTAGTAAGTTTTGATTTATAAACAAGATATTTTTAAGGATCAAACTGTCAAAAAATGAACAATTAACAGTTATCTCTAACTTGGAAGATAGAGCCTTATATCCCTATTCTCTTCAGTCAATAATTTCCCATATCTTCTTTGACTTCTCTATTATAATTAAAAATCATTGGCGATTTTGTCGATTTGTGCCGCTAAATCAAAATCTTTTTGGGTAATTCCTCCAGCATCATGACTCATTAAATTAATGATCACTTTATTGTAAGAAATACTTATGTCTGGATGATGTCCCATGGCTTCTGATGGTTCAACTAAACGATTAATAAATTCTATTGCTTGAATAAAGTCTTTAAATTGATAATCTTGCCTGAGAGATTGTCCACTAATTGTCCATGCTGGATAATTAGCTAATTTTGGTCTGATTTGGGTTTCGTTAAATACCATTATTTTTGTTGTTTAAGTTAATAAAATTCTCTGTCTGTTAATATATCTAATTTAGTTAGTTCATCGTTTAGTTCTTTGGTTATGCAAGTTTGAACTACTTCCTTTCACTGTGCTTATAAACCAATCATTTCAATAATTATGTGTTATCTGGACAAAAACTCACACTATTGATATTAAAAAATACAATAATTACGCCATGTGCAACTAAATTTTAACCATTGATTTTAAAGGGTTTTGAAAATTGAATAAACACAAATTAACCTTAAAAGCCCTATTCTTTCGTTTTAAGTTGCACACCGCGTAATAATTACAAGTTAGATAGTCCCATAAATCTTTGTTTACATTACTCCATAGAAATTTACCAATTTTGAGAAATGATCCTTTAAAAAGTCAAATTTTCCTAACCTAAAAAGCTTCCATTTGGTCAAAGATTTTACAAAAAATAACACTCATCAGTTAGAATTAAAGGACACTATGAATAATCTTTACATTAAATTAATAAATATATATGTCTTTACCAATTCGCAATATTGCGATTATTGCCCACGTTGACCACGGTAAAACGACTTTAGTAGATGCACTGTTAAAGCAATCAGGTATTTTCCGTGAAGGGGAAGAAGTACCTACTTGTGTATTAGATTCTAATGATATTGAAAGAGAAAGAGGAATCACAATATTATCTAAAAATACAGCAGTAAATTATAATGACACATTAATTAATATTGTTGATACACCTGGACACGCAGACTTTGGTGGAGAAGTCGAACGTGTACTTGGCATGGTCGATGGTTGTATTCTAATTGTTGATGCGAATGAAGGCCCTATGCCTCAAACTCGTTTTGTACTGACAAAAGCTTTAGAAAAAGGTTTACGTCCGATTGTTGTTGTTAATAAAATCGATCGCCCTCGTTCTGAACCCGATATTGCAGTTGATAAAGTATTTGACCTTTTTGTTGAGTTAGGTGCAGATGATGATCAATGTGATTTTACCACTCTTTATGCTTCTGGTATCTCTGGTTTTGCCAAGGATGAGTTAGATCATGAAGATAAAGATATGAAACCATTATTTGAAGCGATCTTACATCATGTTCCGCCACCAGCAGGAGACCCCCAAAAACCTTTACAATTACAGGTCACTACCTTGGATTATTCTGAATATTTAGGTAGAGTTGTCATTGGTAGAATCCAAAACGGTACCATTCAAGCAGGACAACAAGCGGCTTTAATTAAAGAAGATGGTACTATTACCAAAGCTAGAGTGAGTAAGCTTTTAGGTTTTAAAGGTTTAGAAAGAATTGAAATTCCCGAAGCTAGTGCAGGTAATTTGGTGGCAGTAGCGGGTTTTGCTGATGCGAATATTGGAGAAACTATAACTTGTCCGACTGAACCTCAAGCTTTACCTTTAATTAAAGTAGATGAACCTACTTTGAGAATGACTTTCTCCGTTAACAATTCTCCTTTTGCTGGTTTAGAAGGAAAATTTGTTACTTCTCGTCAAATTCGCGATCGCTTATATCGTGAATTGCAAACTAATGTAGCCTTAAGAGTAGAAGATGGGGACACTACTGATCAATTTGTCGTTTCTGGACGAGGTGAATTACATTTAGGTATTCTCATCGAAAATATGCGTCGTGAAGGTTTTGAATTCCAAGTATCTCAACCTCAAGTTATTTTTCGTGAAATGAATGGACAACCTTATGAACCATTTGAATATCTTGTTTTAGACGTACCAGAAGAAGCTCAAGGATCTTGTATCGAGCGTTTAGGTCAACGTAAAGCTGAAATGCAAGATATGCAAGGAGGAGTTAATGGACGTACTCAATTAGAATTCATTGTACCTGCTCGTGGTTTAATTGGTTTCCGTGGAGACTTTATTCGCATGACAAGAGGTGCTGGTATTATGAACCATAGTTTCCATGAATATCGTCCTTTAGTTGGTGAGTTAGAAAATCGTTATAATGGTGTGCTTACTTCTTTTGAAGAAGGTGTTTCTACTTTCTATGCTATGAAAAATGCAGAAGACAGAGGCGTTTTCTTTATTCATCCGGGAACCAAAGTTTATAAAAGTATGATTATTGGGGAAAGTAATCGTCCTCAAGATGTGGAAATCAATGTTTGTAAAACTAAGCAGTTGACGAACCATCGTGCGTCTGGCGGTGAAGAGTTAGTACAATTACAAACACCGATAGAAATGACTTTAGAAAGAGCATTGGAATATATAGGCCCTGATGAATTAGTGGAAGTTACTCCTGAGTCTATTCGTTTACGCAAAGTTAAAAATCAAAAACTAGCGAAACGATAAATGTAACTATTCACGGTTGACAATTTATTGGTATTTCCAGTTAAAAAAATTTATCAAAATAAAAGGGTGAATGAGTAATCATTCATCTTTTTTGTGATTTTGTCAGATCGAAGATCGAGTTTCTCTCTACTTTTTTTATTAAGTGATCATAGGTAAAATCACTAATGTCATTTAGTTTGTCTTTATGTAAAATGGAGGACGTATCAATATTATCTGATTAATGTAACAGAATTTTTCACCTTGGAATTTGAAAGAAAGTATAACCAGAAATTATTGATCATTTTGGTATTTTTTATATTTTTGCTTTACTTTTTCCCAATCAACGTTAAAATCTAGGTAAAATTATTATCCTTACTCCTTTAAATTGTTGTAAAAAATAAACTACTATTTTGCTGATGAAAATGAACTCTATATTAAGAATCCTACTGTTATCCTGTCCGACAATCGTCGCAGCTTTTTTGTTAAATTTATTCTATAGTGAGTCTGCTTTAGCTGTAGATGTTGAAGTTGAATCTCCTCAGAATCAGGTCACATCTTCTAATCCTTCTCCTGTTAATCTTGAATGCGATCGCACTGATTGCACTGGAAATAATTATTTAGCTGCTTTTCCTCAAGTGCAAACTACGGAAAATGTGCCAGAAGAATTTCCTAATGTTGAACAAAACGAAGAAGGACATTTAGTCTTAGAAGTATCAGAAGAAGAAAGTGATACTGCCGTTAGTATGTTCGGTTGTGACTGCGTCAAAGCAATTAACGCTTTGCGTCAACTAAGAGGTGTTCCCGTTGGTGTAGAAGGCGATCGCATTTTGCCTGGCCCATTAATTAGACCTTGTACTCAAAGATTACCTTCCTGAACATTTGTTCTAATTAAATTCTATTCACTCCTACCTTTTGATAAAACTTTCACCCCCGTTTTCTCTTTTTGTTTTTGCCACAATTGAAACATAATACAACCAATAAATTAATATTTCTACTTGACCCTACATTGTCGTCTTGATTTCTGTGGTTGCTTTTATATGGCAAAATAATAGAAGTATTAAAATTCAATCCTTTACTTCAGAAAATGGGTTTTTCCTGAAAGAAATAAAAGAAAGGTTATAATGGTAAACGAGAAGAATTCAATGGCTTCCAATGAAGAGAAAAGACCCCAATGAAATAACTTTAAGTCCAGAAACTACTTTTTTAATAGTTTTTTTGGTAATTTTAATACCATTACTTTTAACAGGTTTTTTTGCTCAATAATTAACTAATTTTGTTGGGAATTGATTATCGACATTAACACCTTTTTATTAACGTAAGTATATAATTTTTCTTCGGGTAAAGATAAGGCAACACAGCCGTTACCACATTTGCCAAAGCAATGTTTTGTCTGTACTTTTATTCCCTTTATTTCTTTTTGTTTGATAAAATTTAAAAGATCGATCGAACCATTTTTACTACAAGTTTTACCAATACAAATAACAATTAATTACAGTATCGGGCGATCTCCACTCGATATTATCAACGAAAAATAAATTTTCTTGGTGGTATTCATTTAGCAGCGATCGTCATTTGGCTTAATTGATGACAAGCCCTAGTTTATTACCTCAAAATGGTTTAGATTGGTTAATTGTTGGCTGTGCATTATTCGCCGTTTTAGGACACAGTAAATCAGTTTGGTTAAAATTTTCTGGTGGTAAATCCGCCGCTATCAGTTTAGGTATTTTATTAACCATTAATATTTGGTTGGGTTTATCAACTCTCGCCGTTTTTGTCAGCGTTTTAGCAATATCTAAAATTGTCTCTTTAAGTTCTATTAGTGCAGCGATCGCAGTTAATATATTTATGTTATTATTAATACCCACCACCCCTTATATATTATTTGCCTTTGTTGCAGCAATTTATGTTATTTCTAGGCATACAAGTAATATCAAAAGAATGATAGAGGGAAATGAACCTCGTATAGGACAAATGACAGCCTCTAATCTTTTACTGGTGCTAATTTGAGATTTTTTGCCAAACCCAGAAT
>JAAHTG010000433.1_pt1 | contig 38060 bp, 37 predicted proteins | sample 6116081 | NCBI WGS metagenome assembly JAAHTG01 (sample SAMN13939989, study PRJNA603662) | sponge metagenome | isolation source: marine sponge | host: Mycale hentscheli | place: New Zealand | collected 2005 | reverse complement strand
TGGCGTTTTCTATATCCGCGAACCAGGCGAAGAAAAGGGCCGCATTACCAGCCTAACGCTGAAATATTTCCCTCGGGTACGCGGCGGCGGCAACCGAACGTTACGTCAGCTGATTTTGGATGATCCACGGGCCGGAAAGCTGGCTCACCTTTATATGGACCGCCATCAGGACCGACTGGATCAAATTATTCCCGACGGCGAAAGCGTGCGACTGGCATTCGCCGGCAGCCATTCCCGTGGCACCATATTCCGCAATGGCAATGACCAGATCACCGAAGCAATGACCAATGCTTTTGATCAGGTAGCCCGCTCAATTGATGAATTTTATATTGGTCGGCTGGATGTCAGGTTTGGTGATTTTAATGCTTTCAAAAAAGGGCAGGGCTTTCGGATCATTGAAATTAACGGTGCCGGCGGCGAGCAAACCCACATTTGGGACGCGCGCACAACGCTTTTGGAGGCCTACCGGGCGCTGTTGCAACAATTCGGTGCCTTGTACCGCATCGGGGCTGCCAATCGCCGTCGCGGCTTCAAGCCCACATCCCTAAAGACATTGATCAAAGTTTGGCTCGGCGAAAAAAAATTAACCAAACACTACCCAATTACCCACTGAGTAATTTGTTCCACGCGCACCAAAAGACAGGAGACACAAATGGACTTCGTAAAAAAACACATCGAATGGCTGCCAGTCATTCTGATCGTCATAATTCTGGGAGGCAGCTTGCCTTTCAAATTTACTGGCGCAGCCCAAACCGATCATATCTTCGATATTGTCGGGCAGTTTCTCGGGCTTGATTTCTTCCGCACATCGGGCGGCATTATCATTGGCGTAATAGAGCTTGTCGCGGTGGTCATGGTTTTGATGCCAAAAATGCGCGGCTTGGGCGGCCTTTTGACCAGCGGCGTTATGACCGGTGCAATTTTCTTCCACCTTGCCAGCCCACTCGGCGTTACGGTTCAGTGGATGGAAGATGGCCAAATGCAGGAAGACGGCACACTATTTTATATGGCCATTGTCGCATTGCTATCTGGACTGTTCTTGTTCATGCGCAACAAAGACAATGTGATGGGCCTGATCGGCAAGAACTAGCACCTATCGGCTTGCCAACCCTAAAGTCTCTGCTGCGGGCATATCACCTCATGTCCGTGGCTAGTTGAGGCTACGCGCCCAATTCAAATACGACGCTAAACCAACACTGCATGTCTATTTGGATTTTGCCGCTTTTAGGATGGACAATATTGCATGAGCATTTGCTTTGCTGATCTCGGCTTTTTTCATCAAAGCGACAAACAGCTCGCTGTCACCGCCATGCAGCATGTTTTTTGCCGCCGCCAAGGTAAAGCCTGAACGGAAAACAAGCGCGCTTTCCATGAATGCAATACTGCCGTTTTCTGCCATATCGAGCATAAGGTCGACTGTTAGCTGACCCCGGCTTTGCAAGTCATTCACATAGGCGTGAATCTGGCTTTCATTAGCGGCCCCTATTTTGGCCAACATGGCTTTTGACGCACTGCTGCGCATCAACTCGTCAGCAACATCAGCTGTAACCCCGTATTGCCCTTCCAGCAAGCAGCGGAAAGTATCAGACACTTTGTCAATAATCGCCTTCACTACCGAAAGCGGCAAATCTGGCCGTTTACTTAGCTGTTCCATCAGAGCACTGCGGTCTGGAAATCTTTTCACAATCGACGACAGGACATGTTCGTTCAAACGCGCCTTTTCGTTCCGCACCAAATAGCTAACACTTTTTTCAGAACCAAAGGTAACCAGTGCCTCGCATGTGGAGCCACCCAGGCTGCTCCGCTTGGCGATCGATACATGGGCATGTTCTTCCAAATGAGGGATCAATCCCGCCATTTGACTGTCGGAAAAAACTGCGGTTGAAGCAAGGAACGGACCGGAGACACTCTCCACATCAGTGGCTATCTTTGCCGCCAGGTCATGCGGCAGGTAGGGGCAGGTCCGCAGTTCAAAAGCCAACGCTTCGCGCACATTAATGGCAACATCCTGCGCCAGTGCCCGGGCAACATTTTCGATAACTTCTCGTTGCTCATCGTCTTTCGATCGATGCAAAAAGTCCGAGACCCGCCGCGTCAAAACAACCTTCTCTAAGGTGTCTGCGTTCAGCATCTTTGCAGCATCAATACTCACCTAATCGCACTCCAGCTAAATCGGCTTAGCTGTCCTGCAGCAAGGCCCCAACATTTTTTTCTCAGCATGTTGCAACCATTAAGAGAACAAGCTGGTAAAATTAAGGTTAACATCTGTTCACTTCTTCTTTTTATTGTGGGCTTTTATCAATCCCAAATATTTGGGCGCCAGATCGTCAGGCACATCAGCCTTTTTCATCAGCGCCACAAACGCAGGCACATCCCGCAAAGTCAAAATATCTTTAATTTTATCAAGGGTATGACCCGACATTAGGCCCATCGCGCTTTCCAAAAACGTCATGCTGCCGCGACTCGCCATTTCAACAATGGTCTGGTGGGTCAGCCCCCGGTTAATTTTCAGGTCGGTAGCGAACGCATGCACCTGACTTGTGGTTGCAACCTTAATTTGCTCCCACATGACCTCGTAACCGCTGGCACCAGCCAACTCTTCAGCAATGACGTTGTCGAGGCAATAATGCTCAACCAAAATATGCTTGAAATGATCTGATACTTTTTCAATGATCTGTTCTGCGATCGACAAGGGCAGATCCCGGCGTGCACCCATATGATCCATCAGGCGGCGATTATTGCTAAACCGGCTAATGACAGTGCGGCAGGCGCTTTCCGGCAATTCAAGGCAATCATTGCGCAACAAAGCTGCAACACAATTTTCACGGCCCACCGTCGCCAATGTGTGAATAACATTTTCCGGCAGGTCGTCACGCCGTGCGATCCAGGCACGCACCGAATCTTCAAGTTCCGGAATCAGTTTTTCCAACGCTTCGCTGGAAAACACTTGGGTCGCCTGCAAAAATGGTCCAGACACCTGTTCAATATCAGAGGCGATTTTATTGGCTAGGTCCCGCGAGGGCTTGTCACATTGCCTCAACTCATACGCTAACACGCGACGCACCTGGCTTGAAATATCCTGGGCAAGAACACGAGCAACATTTTCGACCGTGCGCCGCTCAACATCTGCCTGGTCGGTCGCCAGAAACTGGCCAACCTTCTTTGCCAGAAGTATCTTCTCGATCCTTGTAGAATCTATAAGGCTTGCCATCGACAAATCCATATATCTACCTTTCAGGTTGGGCGCTCCGGCCCGGCTATAGAATGAGAAGATAGTTTCATAAGACATTGACAATTTCGTCAACGAATCGGGACAAAACGTCTCAAATTTGAATCAAATTGACTGTCACGGCCTATAAACTGTCAGGGTGTCTATCAAAGAATGCGGTGGCGGCCCGCTGATGCCATGGCTGGCTGTCGCCGCGGGCGTGAAAACCCACATGCCCGCCAGACGGCATGATCACTGCGCCTGCCGGGACGGCTTCCGGCCAACTTGCACGACGGTAGTCTTCAACCGGAATCCAGGGATCATCGGCAGCGTGCACCGCAAGTGTCGGTGTGTTAATCCGATTCAGTAGCGGAAAACAGGATACGCGTTCGTAATAATCTGCCGCACCTTTAAACCCGAAAACCGGCGCGATGATCTGCTGGTCAAAAGCCCACACGCTAGTCAACGATTGCGGGTCAACTGTCACCTTTGGGTGCGTGATCCCGGCGAGATCACCTTTCATGTTGTTGACCACATACCTGCTATAGAAATGGTTTCTGCGGCGCTCCAATTTTTGCTGACTGGTCGCCAAATCAAGCGGCGCGGAGACCGTGACACACGCGGCCAAACTGGATGGTACTTCGCCCTCACCCAGCATGCGCAGGCTCAGCTGCCCACCCAGCGAAAACCCCATCAAAAACAGGGCCGAATCCGGCGCATGTTTACTGACCCGGCGCAGCACCGCCCTCAAGTCACTGGTCAGCCCAGCACTATAAGGGCCTTCCGACGTCTCGGATGACGGCCCAACCCCCCGGTAATTCATCCGATAAACACTATAGCCTTGCGCTAGAAAGGATCGCGCAGCACTGAGCATATAGCTGCTATCTTCGTCGCCACCCAGCCCGTGCACCAACACCAGTGCCCGGTTCTGGGCCGTGCCATCGGCTGGATAATTCACGGCAACATTGACGGCGCCTACATCAATGGGGGCCAAAAGCCGGTCGTCCGGCGTAACGCCGCCTGAGGTACCGGCAAAGCTGTTGCGCAGAGTCTGCAGGTCACCGCCAAGCCACGGAAACCGGCTGGCGAAAGCGGGCAGGTCGGTAGACAACAAAAACCGGCGAAGGCCAGCGCCAATCAGTTCCATGTTAGCCCTCAAGAATTTCCGCTAGGAGTAAGCAGCTTGGCTTCCCTCCGCGCGAGCATCATTGGATGCCGAACTGACAATGCCGGTTCGAACGCTGGAATAGTCCATATGAGCCTGCACACAGCCCATGGCAGCCTGCACCAGTCGCGGTGTCAGGCCCTGATAGAGAATATCAACAATTGTTGCCAGATCACTTTGCCCTTCGCGCATCAAGTCTTCAATTTGATCCTGCCGCATCATTCGGTGAGCTCGGATTTCCTCAATGCGCGCGGAGGCGTTCTCAACCGGATCGCCGTGGCTGGGCAGCAATCGGCTTGCACCCGCCTGCTTCATGACGTCAAGGCTATCCAGGTAATCCGCCAAATTACCAAGTGGCGGCACAATCACTGTTGTTGACCAGCCCATTACATGATCGCCAGAGAACATAATATTCCTCTCAGGCAGCAAATAACAAAGGTGGTTGGGGAAATGCCCCGGCGTATGCAACGCCTCTATGCGCCATTTGCCCTCTCCCAATATTTCACCGCCTCTGAGGATGTGGTCCGGGGCGAATCCCGTATCGACATCTTCATGGCTGGCCACCAGCAACTCAGGCGATAACCCGCCATTGCCAAATATGGGCGCAGACGTGTTTTCCTGCAATTTCTTAGCTGCAGGGCTGTGGTCCAAATGGGAATGAGTCACCAGAATTCCGGCGACACGGCGGCCCGCTACAGCGTCTGAAACAATCGCAATATGCTCGGCGTCATCCGGTCCAGGATCAATAATCCAAACGACTTCATCTCCGACAATATATGTATTGGTACCCGGGCCAGTATAGTCTTTTGAATTGTCTGCAAGCAGCACATCGATACCGTTTGCAACGGCAATTGGCACACCATACACAGCTTTGGCGCGCAGCGCCTCGGCAGCAATATTGCTGGGAACCAGATCGTTTGGTGTATTTTTACAGTCAGTCACAGGTTACTCATATCAAATTTAATAAAACACTCTAGCGCTAATTAACGATGAAACTTGTGTTTTTCCATTCACCCCTCATCACGCTTTGGTGACGCCTCCGGGCCTACGCATACCTATGGTGCTCTTTCAAATTTTGTCGACAAAACAACGCTGGTTTGGGTTCGTTCAACCCCTTTTATCCGGCCGATCTCATCGAGTGCATCGTCAAGCGCCGCCGTGCTTTCAGCCCGCAAACTTGCGATAAGATCAAATTCGCCAGAAATGGTGTAAAGCCTGGTAACCGCAGTGTGGCGTTTGCAGAAAGCAACGATCTCGTCTTGCGCGCGCGGCATGATTTTCAGCATCACCTGCGCCCGCACCTCGCGGCCAGCATAATCGTTGCCCAAACGAACAGTGTATCCAGCAATAACACCGCTGGTTTCCAGCTTGCTTAACCGGTCCTGCACGGTGGAACGTGAAAGCCCCATTACCCGCGACAGTGCACTCATGGAAATTCGCGCATTCTGCCGCAACACATCGACCAACCGTTTATCTGTCGCATCTATCATACAATTTACCGGATTATTCGTTAATAATCACGAATATATACAGCATATTGTGTGTTCTGACTATTCAAATCGGTCAATCATAATCGGTATCTTTACCCGAAATTAAGGGGTGGATTGGGCTTCATTCCTCGAAAAAATAGAGTTTTACTACAGAATTTAACGGCTGGAAGGATACTATAATGCACGACGTTTTATTGATGGGAGCCGGCAAAATCGGCGAGATGATCGCGACTTTGCTTGCCGGTTCCGATGATTACAAAATTACGGTAGCTGACTTTAACGACGCTGCCCTGGCGCGCATCCCTAAACATGACCATGTCAACACTTTGCATCTGGATGTGACTAATACGGCAGCGCTCGATAGCGCCATGAAAGGCAAGTTTGCCGTTTTGTCTGCCTGTCCATATGAAATGACCCGCCTGATTGCTCCGGCAGCAAAAAAAGCGAACGTACATTATTTCGACCTGACCGAAGATGTGGAATCCACTCGGCTGACCAAAGCCTTGGCTGTAGACAGCGAAAGCGCCTTCATACCGCAATGCGGCCTGGCCCCCGGGTTTATTTCGATTGTTGCCTATGACTTGGCCAAAAATTTCGACACGCTCCACAACGTTCACATGCGTGTTGGCGCGTTGCCTAAATACCCATCAAACTCGCTAAAATATAACCTGACATGGTCCACAGACGGCCTGATCAACGAATATTGCAATCCGTGTGAGGCCATCGTTGGCGGTCAACAAATTGAAGTGCCTGCACTTGAAGAACTTGAAGCCTTCAGTCTAGACGGAATCGAATATGAAGCCTTCAACACGTCAGGCGGGCTTGGTACCCTGTGCGAAACACTGGACGGTAAAGTGAACAACCTGAATTACCGGACCGTTCGCTATCCCGGCCACCGCGACATTCTCAAACTTCTACTGCAGGACCTTCGCTTAAATGAGCGTAAAGACCTGATGAAAGACATTTTTGAGCATGCTTTGCCGATCACCCTGCAAGATGTGGTGTTGGTTTTCGTTAATGTTTCCGGCGAAAAAGACGGCCGGTTCATGCAGGAAAGCTATGCACATAAAGTTTATGCCCGCGACATTGGAGGCAAACGCTGGAGCGCGATCCAGATCACCACTGCATCAGGCATTTGCACCATGCTCGACCTCGTTGCTGACGGAAAGTTGCCCCAGAAGGGCTTCGTGCGACAGGAAGATACCAATTTCAACGATTTCATTGAAAACCGCTTTGGTTCCGCTTATGCCCGTTCTGTAGAGGTTCGGGCCTAAGAAGACCCCGCCTTTAATTTGCAAGGCGATAGGGGGTAACAATGGCAAGTGAATCGATGACATCAACAGACCAGATAACCGGCGGACAAGCGCTTATCGAGGCGCTTATAGCTAATGGTTCAGACTTGGCCTTCGGTGTGCCAGGCGAAAGCTATCTGGCAGCACTCGACGCGCTGCATGACGCAAAGAGCGCCATTCGCTTCATCACCTGTCGTCATGAAGCAGGGGCAGCCAATATGGCAGAAGCCCACGGTAAACTGACGGGCAAACCTGGCATTTGCTTTGTTACCCGCGGCCCTGGCGCCACCCATGCATCCATTGGTTTGCATACCGCCTTTCAAGACAGTACGCCAATGATTATGCTGATCGGGCAAGTGGCAAGTGATCAAGTGGAACGCGAGGCGTTTCAGGAAATCGATTACCGGCGTTACCTGTCCGAAGTTACCAAATGGACCGCCGAAATTAACGATCCTTCACGCATCGCCGAGTATGTTGGCCGTGCCTACCGGGTAGCAACATCCGGCAGGCCCGGTCCGGTAGCGCTTGCCTTACCCGAAGACATGCTGACAGCGCTGTGCGACCGACAAGAAACTATTCCCTTCCAACCAGCAAAAGCGCACCCGGGGCCAGACGACATGTCTGCCTTGAAAGCAATACTCGAAGAGGCCGAAAGGCCACTGCTGATGCTGGGTGGCAGCGGCTGGTCCAAGGCTTCGGTCGACATCATTCAAGCATTTGCCGCCAGAAACGGCCTACCGGTAACGGTTTCCTTCCGCTGTCAGGATCGGTTCGACAACCGCTTACCAAATTATGTGGGCGACATGGGAATTGGCGCGAATCCTGCCCTGATCAAGCAAATGCAGGACGCCGACCTACTGGTTGTATTGGGCGCGCGGCTAGGGGAAATGACTACCGGCGGTTACGGCCGCATTAAAGTACCGGTGCCGTCGCAGACCCTTATTCATATTCACCAGGGTGCTGAAGAGCTAGGTCGGGTGTACCAACCCACCCTTGCGATAAACGCAACACCGGACACCATGACCTGTGCGCTGGAGACGCTTGACCTGAAGCCCAACCCCGCATGGACGCAACAAACGGCTGATGCACGGGCCGCATATCTTGACTGGATCAAACCTGTTACTAACCCAGGCCCAGTTCAACTGGCGGACCTGTATGCCCACATGCGCGAGACACTGCCGGCAGACGCCATCCTGTGCAACGGCGCAGGCAATTATGCGTCCTGGCTGCACCGATTTTACCAGTATCGTGCATACGGCACCCAATTGGCACCTACATCTGGGGCGATGGGATACGGTGTACCTGCGGCCATCGCTGCCAAAATCGCGCAGCCTGAAAGCACGGTCATCGCCTGTGCCGGCGACGGCTGTTTCATGATGAGTGTGATGGAACTGGCGACAGCCGTTCGCTACAAGGCGAACGTGGTTTTCCTTGTATTTAACAACAGCATGTTTGGCACAATTCGTATGCATCAGGAGCGCACCTATCCCGACCGGGTGTCAGGCACAGACCTCACAAACCCTGATTTCGTCGCACTAGCAGAAAGCTTCGGCGCGCTGGGGTTACGGGTAAATAAAACCAGCGAATTCGAAGGCGCCCTTGACCATGCGTTGAATGCTAACCGCCCTACTCTTATTGAAATTATGGTCGACCCGGAGGCAATCGCCCCCACCGCAACCCTCAAAAGCCTTAAAAATCAGAATTAAACTTGCAAAAATCGGTACCAAAAAGCCGAAAATGGAGATCAAACTCATGAAAAACCGCGTCGCAGACATTTTAAAATCGATGCAAATTGACCCCGGCCAATTCTCAAACGGTAACTTCAAAGTTCACTCGCCGATCGACGGCAGCGAAATTGGCACTGTTCAAATGGATGACAAAGCATCGGTTGACGCCAAGATCACGGATGCCCAAACAGCGTTTTTGAAATGGCGTACGGTGCCTGCCCCAAGGCGCGGTGAACTGGTTCGCCTGCTGGGTGAGGAACTGCGCGAGCATAAAGATGCGCTAGGTGCGTTGGTAACAGCGGAATGCGGTAAAATTCTTGAAGAAGGCAAAGGCGAAGTTCAGGAAATGGTCGACATCTGCGAGTTCGCCGTTGGCATTTCGCGACAACTTCACGGCCTGACCATCGCGTCCGAGCGGCCCGGCCACCACATGCGTGAATATTGGCAACCGCTTGGCCCGGTGGGCATCATTTCGGCATTTAACTTCCCGGTTGCGGTTTGGGCATGGAATACGGCGCTGGCGCTGGCATGCGGCGACCCCTGTATATGGAAACCATCAGAGAAAACACCGATGACTGCGCTTGCCTGCCAGGCCCTGATGGAGCGGGCCATTGCCAAATTCGGCGACGATGCGCCAGAGGGCTTATCCAGCGTGATTGTCGGTCTGAAAGACGTGGGCGAACAAATGGTGGATGACCCACGCATCGCGCTGGTATCGGCTACCGGCTCCACTCGCATGGGTCGTGAAGTTGGCCCACGGGTTGCGGCCCGATTCGGCAAATGCTTGCTCGAGCTCGGCGGCAATAACGCCATCATCGTTGCACCAAGTGCTGATCTGGACATGGCGATCCCCGGCATTGTTTTCGGTGCTGTTGGCACAGCCGGCCAGCGTTGCACCAGCACCCGACGCCTGATTGTACACTCGAGCGTCTACGATAATTTGGTACCGCGCCTGAAGAAAGCCTACAAAGGCATCCGCATCGGTGACCCACTTGCAACTGGCACCCTTGTTGGGCCCGTTATCGACGAGGCATCATATGGCGGCATGGAACGGGCGCTTGATGCCGCACGCGCGGAAGGCGGCACGGTTACCGGCGGCGGGCGCGCATTGGAAGCCGACTACCCAAACGCCTACTACGTTCAGCCGGCCATCGTTGAAATGCCCAGCCAAAGCGCGAGCATGTGCGAGGAAACCTTCGCACCTATTCTTTACATCGTGAAATACGACACGCTCGACGAAGCAATTGCCTTGCAAAACGACGTGCCGCAAGGCCTGTCCAGTTCAATCTTTACAACCGATGTGCGTGAAGCCGAGCAGTTCATCAGTGCGGGCGGCTCTGACTGCGGCATCGCCAACGTGAACATCGGCACATCAGGCGCGGAAATTGGCGGAGCCTTCGGCGGCGAGAAAGAAACCGGCGGTGGCCGCGAAAGCGGTTCGGACGCATGGCGCGCCTATATGCGCCGCCAAACATCAACGGTGAATTACAGCCGCGAGCTGCCGCTTGCACAGGGCATCAAGTTTGATCTGGATTGAGAACTTACTGACCCTTCAACAGGGCGCTGGTTGCCTACCAACCAAACACTTCGGTTGCAGCCTTGCGGATTTCCCGATGTAATTCGTGGCCGCGTGCACCGTTGGTAAGGACAACAAGGCCGTCACCTGTTGCAAGGTGCCCCTCGATCCAGGCGCGGTAGCTGTTGTTGGCACCACTGTGTTGAAACAGCCGGCTTGCACCGACCCCTTCAACGCGTGGGCCGATACCATGCTCGCTGGGGCTAACTTGGGTCATCATGTCAACCGCGATCGGTTGAGGCAGGTAACCACCGGGCGCGCGGTGGCTTTCTATCAGCGCCGCAACGAGTTGGCCTAACTCTGCTGCACTGGTCCAAAGGCCCGAGGCTGCCATTTCCGGCATTGCTTCATAGCCGCGCGGCAAGGCTACCGGTCGTCCATATCTGTCATGCGCCTTGGCAATATTGCCAGAATCAGCCGGTAGGGGATTTGCAAAACTACTGCGCACCATACTGAGCGGTTCAAAAAGCATATAGCGTGCAAGTGCAGGAAAACCCTGTTGGGTCAAGTCGGTCATAACCAATTGAGCGAGCGTATAGCCGCCGCCCGAATATCTAAAGCGTGTTCCAGGCTTGGACAAGAACCGCAATCGCTCGTGGGTTGCCGGCGCCGTTCCGCTCAAAGTGTCATACACGCTTGGAAGTGCAGCATCGGGGGCAAAGTCGCCAAATCCGTGAAGGTTGAAGCCTGCGGTATGTGACAAGATCAGTCTAAGCGTAACAGGTGTATTTTCCGGACTGGTAGGCAACTGCCAACTTTTAAGGTACTCGCGAACATCACCGTCCACATTTAAAAGACCCTCCGCCTGTAGCTTGAGTGCGATGGCAGCAGCAGCTACTTTGCTTACCGACCCCACCGAAAAAAGTGTATTTTCGTTGACTGCATCAGTGCCGCCAGCTTGCAGCACGCCGAAACCACGTGCCTGAACAACCTCACCGTTCTTCAAAACAGCAATCCCCACGCCGGATACGCCGTACCGTTCCATTCGGTCAGATAGATGATATCGCGGCAAGATATCCGAGCTGCCGCGCAGCGGACGCAAATTGTCGACCAGCATTTCCAGCGAAGGCGATTGATCTTGCACTTCAGCCCCTACGGTTGCTGAATGAACCAAAAGGGCTGCTACTGCCGCCGTTAACATTGCCGAGCGAATGATAAAACTGCTTGGAATCGTGTATCGCATGATAAACCTCTTCCATAATAGTAGGCGCTTTAGGCCCTGCGGGCGCCTCTAACATATATGCATGAAAATACACACTCGCATCAATCTTGGTTTATGTACTGTATTTTGAGGGACGAAACATCAACAGACGTCCACGATGAAATACAGCCGCGAACTGCCGCCTGCGCAAGATATAGAATGGGTAAAAATTTGCTCTCTCACAGCACCGAGTCGAATGCTCTCAATTTAGTTCAAATTTGCCATAAATTTTAAAGCTATTACAAATATAGCCAAAACGCGGACGCACTTCCGCGCAGGTCATTTTCGCCCTATAGTATGTCATTAATTTTTCAGGCTCATTTTCAGTTTAATCGTTCAGGCATAAGTAAAACTGCGTTTGAAAGGCTAAAAAAATGGTATCTGAGTTTGATGTTAAATATGTGGTCCGGAATCACACCCTGCCTACCTCTAATTCTATTACTCATATCGGCGGCGAACTATCGTCCGGTGATCGCTGGCAGATATCAGTGGCTGAGGCTGTAGAGGGTATTCGTTCGGGCAGGTTTGCCTTTACCGTTACAAGAAATGAGGGCGTGCCCGAACAATTGAAAGCCGAAAACCATCCGTTTCGTGGCCCACTATTGAAAAGCCCCCTGGACGGTCGGGAGTCGGAAGCTTTATTGTCCCTGCCCGAACAGGCTTAACAACAAAATGCTAAGTGGAAACCTACGCGCAGACCCAGTTCTATATTATCATCATGGACAAACCTCGCGGATTTCACTCCTTTCAAAACCACCAAGTGTTATCGTCTGCGCCTTCCTCCTGGATTTCCAGAGCCAGATACATGAAACACATCAGCTTGCAGTTCCCCGTCAATATCGGTGTTTCTCCTGATGATATCCGACAGGCGAGTTTCACGGATACGCCGTAGATTGCGACCATCAAAAGCACGCTCGTACCAAAAGCGGTCTCCGTCCCTAAGGGCGGTGAACTGGCGTACTACAATACGGGCAAACAGCTCGCCGATCTGGCCCCCATTCACAGCGTCTTCGGACAAACCACCAACCCAAAGGTCTATGTCATCAACGCCGCCGTATGCTTCGTTTAACCGGCTTTGAATCTCCGGGTCTGATGAGATATTCGCAATTGCACCAACGCGCGCCAGACCGACGGCTTGCCGCATATCATTGTAGCTGGGTAAGCCATGATCCCGACCGCGTTGAATATTGAGAGACACCAGGTCGAACCCACCAGCACCTGGCGGACCAAACAGAAAGTTCCGAACCGCGTCAATGATGAAGGGGTCAACGCGCTGCGAAGTTTGCGCTGCAAGGCCACGCAGCAGAGGGTCGATACCACCTTCAGTTACCAATCGCTGCGGCGAGAAGAAAGCATCTTTCAGGTCAAGATGTCCTGCGCCAATCTCGTTGCCTCCGGCATCCAACCGCAAAATCTGTTCGCTCAGCGCGCTATGGCCAAACCGGTATGCCGCGGTGGAGAAACTGTTGGCAATACTGGCGTCAATTTCGGGATTATAACCTCGATAGCCTGATATAGCTCTGGAACCAACAAGGGCGGGCAAAAACTCTTCATAGGTGATCACTTGCATAAGCGCACCGACGATTGCACGGGCTTGCTCATATATATCATCGCCCGGAAGATTTGGGTCTGCCGAGCGAATTTCAGCAGCCAACCGGTTACGCTCCCGCATAAACAATGTGTGCATGGCGGTAAGGCCCAGTTGTTCATTTGCACGCACATCACCTGCCAAGAACAAGGTAGCACTGTCGCCGCCGGCATTTGCAAAACCATCTGCATTAAACGGCAATAAATTGCCTTCGCTGGTTTTAAGTTCCCCAGTCCCGTCAAGGGTCCGCAGCGCTGCGGCACGTAAAGCATCAGAACCATATACGTTTGAAGCGTCTATCCAGGCTGTGATTTCATTTTCTTGCTGACGCGGGCTATTGAAAGACGACCCTGTCGCCGGGTCATATAAAGACCGATTAAAGCTAATTTCTACCGCGCCCGTACTGCCGGGATCAAAAAACTCGTCACCCGTTGGCACACTGATATTGGCGGCTTCAGGTGGGTCGACCCCGTCGGTCAGGTCAATGTCATGATCAAGGAACTGACCCCATTGCCAAAAGTAATCACTGAGGCCTTCAGTATTTGGAATACTCTCATCCTGAGCGCTAACTAAATTACTAATCTCACGTGCCGATGGCCGGTTTTCCCCGGCAAGGGACATGAAACCGTCAGCGTAGGCAGGTGGTGCCAACCGAAGAAGATGAGAGAAAGAAGAGCCTATTTCAAATTCAAAAATATTATTGTCGCTGCCATCGATGGCGCGGATTTCGCCTGGCTCAAGGCTTTGTCGCTGCGCGCGGTGAGGCTTTTGGTCGCGTCTGATCCGGCGCGCGGGAGAAACGGCATTATCATCCTGATTTGATCCTCTAACCTGAGGCGGAACAGGAGTGGTGTCTTGCGTAATGGCACGCGACGGCATTGAATAGATGACTGCGGTGCCAACCAATAACGCCGCAAGTCCCGTACTCGTCTTATTTAGATTTTTCACCAGAAAATCCCTTTCGTAGCACTAGAAACCTGACCTATAAATACTGCTACGGATGCCCTTCGAAAAAACCTTCGCTGGTATTTTGAATTCCTTAATTTTTACCAAACCCTGTGGGAGAGAAGCCACACGGGACGGCGAGGCGCCTATGAATTGGCAAGCAAATATCTTCCGCTTCACACCCCCCGGGCAAAAATCGGTTATGAATAAGCTGTGGGCAAGAAAAAACCCCCAAAGGCAGGACCTAAGGGGGTTTAAATTCTTTGCAGTTTAGCGGACTAAGTTTATGACTTCGCCACCACACCATCACGCTCAAGGCGCTTGCGCTCTAACTTACGAGCACGACGAACTGCGGCCGCCTGCTCACGAGCCCTCTTTTCAGATGGCTTTTCATAAAAGCGACGCATTTTCATCTCGCGGTAGACGCCTTCGCGCTGCAGCTTTTTCTTAAGCGCACGCAGAGCCTGATCTACATTATTATCACGTACGGAAACCTCCATGGGTTTTACTCCTTTCAAAGCCATAATTTGCGGGCCGCACTTAAAGCGCGAACCACAGGGCAGGCGCGGTATAACAAAGGCTTTATACCCGCACAAGACAAAATCGCAAAAAAGCCCACGCTGGCAGCCATTTGGCTGTCAGATCGTCAATTTACTAGCGGATAACGTAGCATATTTGGCCACCAGACGCAAAAATGCGGCAACATGTCTCTCGCTCAACCGCTGGTTCCGTGGTAAATAGTCCAAAGTTAGGCGAATCAGTTATTCGCCGTTATCCAAGGTAGGACCAATGGCCAAAAGCCAAGAACAGATCCCGCAAAAGAAACCATCCAAAGAAAGCGAAACGGAGACGCTGACACCAGAAGAGCTGCGTGCACAACTTCTGCACGCTGTGCTCGCCCACGTTCCGTTTGATGGCTGGACCTCAAAAGCTGTAGAAAATGGTGCTGCTGATCTTCACATCTCAACCGCTATGGCGGAACTTAGTTTCCCTGGCGGTGCAACCGAGATGTTGGAAGTCCACTTATCCAACGCAAATGATATTCTGGCGGAAAAATTAGCGACCCTTGACCTGCCGTCGATGAAAATTCGGGACCGCATAACGCTTGCTGTGCGCACCCGGCTTGAGCAAAGCGCAGAAACTCGTGAAACCGTGCGGCGCGGACTGTTTACATTGGCATTGCCACAAAATTTGGCGCTCGGCTCAAAAGCACTATGGAACTCAGCCGACACCATGTGGCGTGCCGCGGGCGATACATCGACCGACCATAATTGGTACACAAAACGCGCCACCCTAAGCGCGGTCTACAGCGCTGTGCTGCTATTCTGGCTCAATGACGAGTCGGATGGATACCAAGACACTTGGTCGTTCTTGGACCGGCGCATTGAAGATGTGATGAAAATTGAAACTGCCAAATATAAATTGCGCCAATCCAGCGCAAATTTCCCATCATTTTCCCGGTTTCTGAGTCGCTTGCGCTATCGGGGCGAGTAAGGCGTAGTTTTGGATCAAAAACCAACCTCTTTTGCCGACCTGTGCCAATTACCCAACGTTGCCGCCGATACAATCGGTACACTTACCCGTTGGCGACGGTACTTGGAAACCGAGCGACGGGTGTCAGATCACACGTTGGATGCATACGGGCGCGACGTAGGCACTTTCATCGTATTTTTAGGTGAGTACAAAGGCGCAACCGTTGGACTTAATTTACTGTCCGGTCTTCTGGTTCGCGATTTCCGCGCCTTTCTTGCGTCCCGTAGAAATGACGGCCTTTCGCCTCAATCGACAGGGCGAATATTATCATCGATTCGCAATTTCTACCGATATTTAGCGCGGGCTGAAGGCATTGAAAATGACGCCATAGACGCTGTTCAGTCACCTAAAAAGCCACACCGAGTGCCACGTCCACTTTCCGAGGAGGCGGCACGGTCAGTTGTTGAAATATTACCCGACTTCGCTGACGAAGATTGGGTCGCTGCGCGCGATGTTGCGGTAATATCACTGCTTTACGGTTGCGGCCTGCGTATCGGCGAAGCATTGGCGCTAAACAAAGCAGACCAACCGAAAAGCGACAGCATGCGGGTCATCGGAAAGCGCAATAAAGAACGGATCGTTCCAGTCTTGCCAGCGGTTAGGCAAGCTATTGACGACTATTTAGCAAAGTGCCCGTACCAACTAGCGCCCGACGGGCCCTTATTTGTAGGTAAACGCGGTGGCAGATTGAACCCTCGCGTTATTCAGGGGGCGATGCAAAAGGTACGTGCAGCGTTGGCGTTACCGGACACAGCCACGCCGCATGCGCTACGCCACAGCTTTGCCACGCACCTGCTATCACGCGGCGGCGACTTGCGCACCATTCAGGAATTACTGGGGCATTCAGACCTGAAGGCAACGCAAGTATATACGGAAGTGGATAGCGCGCGCTTGAAGGATGTGTATGATCAAGCCTTCAAACGAGGATAGAACGTGCCAGACAACAAAAATGAAAACCCCGGAAATGATCAGCAGCAAAGAGATCTAAAGTTGGCCCGCTTTCGCGGATGGTCTTTAACCGCGCTTTATTTTGCGTTAGCGATTTGGGCGATCATTTTTTGCTATGTTGCCTACAGTTTCTGGCCCTACTTGATGGAGCAATCAGGCGGCAGCGCTTTGATGCCATCAATGTTGATGTCGACCAGTATCATGACGTTTCTTGTTTCTGCTCGCGCCGGCCACAAATTCCTGAGAGCCATGCAAAGCAAAATAATTCTGCCAACTATCGACTTGTTACCATTTTTGGCCATTGCGGTTACAATTGTGATCGCAGGCCAAGCGTTTGGCTCTGCCTAAAACAACATTTCTGGAAAAAAGGTCCGAAAACAGCGAGTAATCGACGCTGTTTTCAACTATCTTTCTGGACATGAACACAGACATAAATACCAGCACAAAATCAAACCCGCACCTGCTCTATCAGGCCTTGCTTAAGCGCGACGAGCGTTTTGACGGCAAATTGTTTTTTGCCGTCACCAGCACTGGCATTTACTGTCGGCCCATCTGCCCCGCGCCCAAACCTAAACCGCAAAATGTGTTGTATTTTGCCGATGCAAAAACCGCGGCGCTCGCCGGGTTTCGTGCCTGCAAACGTTGCAGGCCGGAAAGCCGACCGGGCAGCCCGGCGTGGGAAGGCACGAAGGCAACGGTCAGCAGGGCACTTCGGCTACTTGCGGACACGGACGGCCCTGACAATTTGACCGAGCTTGCCGACAAGCTGGGCGTGACCGACCGGCATTTGCGGCGATTGTTTCAAAAGCATTTGGGCAAAAGCCCGATGGATGTGCGCCAGCAAAACCGGTTGTCATTGGCAACTACACTGCTGGCTGACAGTGACGGATCGGTCGCAGATATTGCTTATGCATCCGGCTTTCAGAGTCTGCGCCGTTTCAACGATGTATTTAAAGATACATTCGGAATGCCGCCAAGTGAATGGAGACAAACATGCCACGACAATTGACCAAATCCAACTTGCCCACACCGGTGGGCGACCTAACACTGCTACTGGATGGTGATACCGTATTGATCTGCGAGTTTACCGATCACGATGACCGGGTGACGCGACAAATCGACCGATTCTACGCAGAAGCTGCCATCATTGACGGTGATTGCCCGCAGCTGGTCGAGAAAACACTACAGGCATATTTCAGCGGCGACATTGATGCGCTTGACAGGCTGGATACTGACCCGCTGGGCACACCGTTCGAGCGTAGTGTGTGGAAAGCACTTAGAGACATACCGGCGGGTACCACTGATAGCTACGGCGCGTTGGCCAACGGTTGAAATCAAGCCCGCGAGCGGTCGGCCGCGCCAATGGTCGTAACCCAGTGGGGCTTATTCACCCCTGCCATCGTATTATCGGCGCGGACGGATCGCTGACAGGTTATGCTGGCGGCCTTGATCGCAAAGAATGGCTTTTGAAGCACGAAGGCGCGATTTTAAATCTTTAGCGCGCAAAAAAGCCCCGGCGGATGCCGGGGCTTTTTCCCTATCCAATTTTTTCACACCTACATATGAATGGTGCGCTTATGCACTGCAAGCGCCGCTTCTTTCATCGCTTCGGTTTCGGTCGGATGGGCGTGACATGTCAATGCAATATCTTCCGCGGAGGCGCCGAATTCCATGGCTGTTGCTGCCTGAGCGATCATGTTGCCTGCGTCAGCACCAATGATATGAACACCCAATACCCGGTCGGTGTTTTTGTCCGCCAGGATTTTCACAAAGCCGTCTGTGGACATATTGGCTTTCGAGCGACTGTTGGCGGTGAAAGGGAGCTTGCCCGCGGTATATGCAACGCCGGCCTCTTTTAGTTCTTCCTCAGATTTGCCCACGCTCGCCACCTCAGGGAATGTATAAACAACACCCGGGATTACATCATGATTCACATAGCCGGTTAGCCCAGCGATATTTTCCGCGCAGGCAACGCCTTCATCTTCAGCTTTATGTGCCAGCATTGGCCCTTCGACCACATCACCGATCGCCCAAATACCAGGCACATTGGTGGAGAAATCATGATTGATTTTGACACGTGAGCGGTCGTCCATCTCTACGCCAATCACTTCAAGACCGAGCCCATCAGTAAAAGGCCTGCGGCCCACTGATACCAGAACACGGTCCGCGCTAATGGTTTCCGCGTCACCGCCTTTAACCGGCTCGTAGGTCACTTTCACACTGTTTTTTAGCGTTTTAACGCCGGTTACTTTAGATGACAGTTTCAGCTTCATACCCTGCTTTTTAAGAATGCGACCAAAGGTTTTGCGGACCTCCATATCCATTCCGAACAAGACCTGATCCATAAACTCAACAACAGTCACTTCTGCACCAAGCCGCGCCCAAACCGAGCCCAGCTCGAGGCCGATAACGCCGCCGCCGATAACCACAAGATGCTTTGGCACTTCTGAGAACTCAAGAGCGCCGGTGGAGGACACAATTCTGTCTTCGTCGATTTCCATGCCCGGCAAGCTTGCAACTTCGCTGCCGGTGGCAATGATAGTGTTTTTCGCCTTCACCGTCTGTTTGCCACCATCGTTCAGCGCAACTTCAATGGTGTCTTTGGCAGTGAAGCGTCCGGCTCCCTTGATCCAGTCGATCTTGTTTTTCTTGAACAGAAACTCAATGCCGCCAGTCAAGCCAGTGACTGTTTTGTCTTTCGCAGCCATCATTTTCTTCAGATCGAAGCTGACGCCTTTGGCAGACAAGCCAAACTTGTCAAAATCATGCGCGGCTTCATGGTACAGATGCGAGGCATGTAACAAGGCCTTAGAGGGCATGCAGCCCACATTCAAACAAGTACCACCAAGTGTGTCTCGCTTGTCGATACAGGCGGTTTTCAACCCCAGTTGCGCTGCGCGGATGGCAGCAACATAACCGCCAGGCCCAGCACCAATGATAACAACGTCATAACTATCAGCCATAACTGTCCCTTACATATCCAGAAGAAGGCGGGTTGGGTCTTCCAGTGCTTCTTTGACACGCACAAGAAAAGTAACCGCCTCGCGGCCATCGATCAGTCGGTGGTCGTAACTTAGCGCCAAATACATCATCGGGCGGATAACAACCTGGCCGCCCTCTGCCATTGGACGTTCCTGAATCTTATGCATGCCCAAAATAGCCGACTGCGGCGGGTTGATAATCGGGCTCGACATCAATGATCCAAAAATGCCGCCATTGGAGATGGTGAAGGTACCGCCCTGCATATCATCAATGGTCAGCTTGCCGTCGCGAGCCTTACGGCCATAGCCGGCGATACCCAGTTCGGTGTCCGCAAAAGACATATCCTGCGCGTCTTTCAGAACCGGCACAACAAGACCGTTGGGCGCAGACACTGCCACGCCGATGTTAGCATAGTTGTGGTAAACAATTTCCTCGCCTTCGATGGAAGCGTTCACTGACGGCACTTCCTTAAGTGCAAGACAGCAGGCTTTAGAGAAAAAGCTCATGAAGCCGAGCTTAATACCATGCTTTTTGGCGAACATGTCTTTGTAACGGGCGCGGGCTTCCATCACTTGTGTCATGTCGACTTCGTTATATGTGGTCAACATAGCAGCAGTGTTTTGTGCGTCTTTCAATCGTTCAGCGATGCGCTTGCGCATGCGCGTCATCTTCACCCGCTCTTCGCGAGGCCCAGTGGGCGCAGCGGCTGCGGCGGCAGGTGCGCTAAGAGTGCGCGCAGACCCGCTTTCAATCGCCTTCATCACATCGCCTTTGGTTAGCCGGCCATCTTTGCCGGTGCCCGCGATAGACGAGGCATCCAGATTATAATCTTCCACCATGCGGCGCACGGCAGGCGACATGGGCATCAGGTCTTGTGCCTGAGCGGCAGGCGCTGGTGCCGGAGCTGGCGCGGGAGCAGCTGCCACAGGGGCGGCAGCTGGTGCTGGGGCCGCAGCTGCAGGGGCTGCTGCGGGAGCAGCGGCGGGCGCGGACGTTGCCTTGCCTTCCGTATCAACCCGCGCAATCAATGCGCCAATTTCAACCGTGTCACCTTCAGCGACGAGTTGCTCGACCAGAACACCAGCAACCGGGCTTGGTACTTCCATCGCAACTTTATCTGTTTCGACCTCAACGATCGGCTCGTCTTGCGCCACCGCATCGCCGACCTGTTTGAGCCAGGTTCCGATCGACCCTTCAGCCACCGATTCACCCATTTGAGGGATTACGATATCTTCAATTGCCACCTTATGTGCTCCTAGTTTCTTTCAATCATTTGGATGCTCTCGGGGTCTAACCTTCAAGAGCTTCATTCACTAATGCCTGTTGCTGTGCAGCATGCTTGGATGCCTGCCCTGTTGCCGTAGAGGCGCTAGCAGCTCGGCCAGCATAACGCGCCCGGGTTACCGGCATCTTCATGGAAATCAATAACTCTTCCAGCGGTTCATTAATTGATGTCCAAGACCCCATATTTTTGGGCTCTTCCTGACACCAGACAATGCTCTCTACATTCTTGAAACGCTTCAGTTCGGTTTGGAGCGCCCGTGCCGGGAACGGATATAACTGTTCAACGCGCAATATATAGGTGTCATCTTGTCCGCGGGCATCGCGTTCTTCCAGAATATCAAAATAAACCTTACCCGAGCACAAAACCACTTTCTTGATCTTGCTATTGGCTTTCAGCTTGATCGCCGATACGCCGTTGTCCAGGTCAGCATCATCCCACAGAACCCGGTGGAACTGTGAACCGGGGCCAAATTCCTCTAAAGACGACACACATCGTTTGTGACGCAGCAGAGATTTCGGTGCCATAACAATCAAAGGCTTGCGGAAAGACCGGTGCATCTGACGGCGTAACACATGGAAATAATTTGATGGTGTGGTACAGTTCACAACCTGCCAATTGTCTTCAGCAGATAGCTGCAGGTACCGCTCCAACCGCGCAGATGAATGCTCCGGGCCCTGACCTTCGTAGCCGTGCGGCAAAAGCATCACGAGGCCCGACATCCTCAGCCATTTGGCTTCGGCAGAGCAGATAAACTGATCAATGATAATTTGAGCGCCATTGGCGAAATCACCAAACTGCGCCTCCCAAAGCGTCAGGCTGTTGGGATGAGCAGTAGAGAAACCATATTCAAACCCCAACACGCCGAACTCGGACAAATGACTGTCCAGCACTTCAAAATGCTGTTCGGGGTTAACTTCCTTTAGCGGAATGTGCCGGTCTTCGGTTTTCTGATCAACAAACACAGCATGTCGGTGGCTGAAGGTGCCGCGACCACAGTCCTGACCCGACAGACGCACATCATGACCTTCCCGCAGCAGCGTGCCAAACGCCAAAGCCTCGGCAGTTGCCCAATCAAAACCTTTGCCGCTTTCAAACATTTTATGCTTGTTATCAAGCACACGCTTGAGCGTACGGTGAATATTAAATTTTTCCGGGTAACTGGTTATTTGTTCGCCGACTTCGCGCAGCATTAATTCGCTTACACCCTTATCGGCGCGGCGTTTTTCATGGTCTTTGTCTGCAAGCCCAAAACCTTGCCACTTGCCTTCAAACCAGTCGGCCTTATTAACTCGGTACTCTTTGGCGGCTTCAAATTCGTCTTCCAGATAGCGTACAAATTCAGATTCCATCTGAACAAACTGCTCGCTCGTGAGCACACCCTCTGCGATTAGCTTGTCTGAATATATTTTTACCACACTGGGGTGGTTTTTAATCGCTGCATACATCAAGGGCTGTGTGAAAGCAGGTTCGTCAGATTCGTTGTGGCCAAAGCGGCGATAACAGAACATGTCGATCACCACATCACGTTTAAACTCCTGTCGGAATTCAGTAGCGATTTTAGACGCAAAAACAGCCGCTTCAGGGTCATCGCCGTTTACATGGAATATTGGTGCCTGCACCATTTTTGCCACATCCGACGGATAGGGACTGGAACGGGCAAATTGTGGGCTGGTGGTGAAGCCAATTTGGTTATTCACAATGAAATGGATAGTGCCGCCGGTGTTATAACCCCGCAACCCAGACATGCCGAAACACTCGGAAATAATACCCTGTCCGGCAAAAGCGGCGTCACCGTGCAGCAAAAGCGACAGCGTATCATTGCGTTTGGTGTCTTCTTTCATCTGCTGTTTGGCGCGCACTTTACCGATCACAACCGGGTTAACCGCCTCAAGGTGTGATGGATTAGCATTCAAGGACAGATGCACTTTGTTGCCATCAAACTCACGATCAGCACTAGTACCCAAGTGGTATTTTACGTCGCCAGAGCCTTGCACGTCATCCGGCGTTGAGGCGCCGCCGTGAAATTCGTTGAAAATCGCGCGATACGGCTTCTGCATCACATTGGCAAGCACGTTCAACCGTCCCCGGTGCGGCATTCCCAGAACAATTTCCTGCAGACCCATTTGGCCACCGGTTTTCATCACGCCTTCAAGGGCCGGCACCATGGCTTCGCCGCCGTCCAGACCAAAACGCTTTGTGCCAGTATATTTCTTACCAAGGAAACGCTCGAACTGAACTGCTTCAATAAGCTTGTTAAGAATCGCCAGTTTACCGCGGTCGGTAAACTGAATTTCCTTGTCGCGGCCTTCAATTTTACGCTGAATCCAGGACTTCTCATCCGGATCGTTGATATGCATAAATTCAACGCCGATGTTGGAGCAATAGGTGCGTTGCAAAATCGCGATAATCTCGCGAACGGTGGCAGTATCCAATCCCAGTACACCGTCGATAAAAATAGGCCTGTCCAGATCATCAGGGCCAAAGCCATATGTGCCTGGCTCAAGTTCTGTGTGTATGGGCCGCTCCTCAAGACCAAGTGGGTCTAGATTAGCCATCAGATGGCCACGCACCCGATAGGTGCGAACCATCATTAGCGCGCGAATGCTGTCAATTGTCGCTGCGCGCACATCTTCTGCTGCTACGCCGCCAGTTTTCGCTTGAGGCGCTTCCTGCTCGATAAACATATCCGAGCCATCAAGACCCGATGTCAGATCATCGTTTGGGCGAATGGGCCAATCCGACCTTGCCCAACTGGGACCCGCAACCTGAATGCCAGCCTCTAACGTCTGGAAGTATTCCTGCCAGCCTTGGTCAACCGACAAGGGATTGGCGGTATATTGCTCGTACAACGATTCAACAAATTGCGGGCTTACACCCTCCAACGCAGCAATTCGATCCAGATCAGCACCCATGGGCAATCGGCGTGGTGCTTCCACCACGCCCCTCTATATTAGTTAACCGATAGCTTTCAGCAGTGTTGGGCCAAGCGCCGCGGGACTGTCAGACACAACGATACCAGCTGAACGCATGGCTTCAATTTTGTCTTCCGCACCGCCCTGACCGCCAGAAACAATAGCGCCAGCGTGGCCCATTGTCCGACCCGGAGGGGCCGTCAAACCAGCGATGAAACCGGCAACTGGCTTCTTAACCTTGCTTTGCTTCAACAATTCAGCCGCCTCTTCTTCCGCAGAGCCGCCAATTTCACCGATCATAATGATCGAGTGAGTGTCGTCGTCGCCGAGGAACATATCAAGGCAATCAATGAAATTGGTGCCGTTTACCGGGTCACCGCCAATACCAATACAAGTGCTTTGGCCAAGGCCGGCAACCGTTGTCTGATGCACAGCTTCATATGTCAGCGTACCAGAGCGCGAAACGATGCCCACATTGCCCGGCTTGTGAATATGGCCAGGCATAATCCCGATTTTGCACGCACCAGGCGTGATAACACCCGGGCAGTTCGGACCAACTAACCGCGTGTTTGAATTTCTGAGCGCGCGCTTCACCCGCACCATATCCAGCACTGGAATGCCTTCAGTGATACAAACAACCAGTTCGATCTCTGCATCGATGGCTTCCAGAATACTGTCCGCTGCGAAGGGCGGCGGCACATAAATCACCGATGCGTTGGCACCAGTTACGTCGCGTGCTTCGCCGACTGTGTTAAACACAGGTAGATCAAGGTGCGATTGTCCGCCCTTGCCCGGCGTTACACCGCCAACCATATTGGTGCCGTATGCGATGGCCTGCTCAGAGTGGAAGGTGCCTTGCGCGCCTGTGAAACCCTGACAGATAACTTTGGTATCTTTTCCGACTAATACAGACATTACGCGGCCTCCTTCACGGCCTTAACGACTTTCTCAGCCGCATCATTTAAATCGTCAGCAGCAATAATCGGCAAACCACTGTCTGCCATTATCTGTTTGCCGAGCTCCACATTCGTACCTTCAAGCCGCACGACCAACGGCACCGAAAGTGCCACTTCGCGGGCAGCCGCAACCACGCCTTCTGCAATCACATCGCAGCGCATGATACCGCCGAAGATATTAACAAGAATACCTTCCACGTTATCGTCCGAGAGAATGATCTTGAAAGCTTCGGTAACCCGCTCTTTGGTGGCGCCGCCTCCAACGTCCAAGAAGTTGGCCGGTTCGCCGCCCTTGAGCTTGATGATATCCATGGTTGCCATCGCCAAACCCGCGCCGTTGACCATGCAACCGATCGAACCATCAAGACTGATATAGTTCAGGTCGTATTTGGATGCTTCGATCTCTTTGGGGTCTTCTTCGCTCTCGTCGCGCAGTTCACGTACATCCGGGTGGCGGAAGAGCGCGTTACCATCGAATGACATCTTGCTGTCCAGAACAACCATCTCGTCGTCTTCGGTCAGCACCAGCGGGTTGATCTCCAACATGGAAGCATCAAGCTCGGTGTATGCCTTGTAAAGCGACGCAACCAACTTCATGCAAGATTTACCGGCAGCACCAGAAAGGCCAAGGCCAAAAGCCACGCGCCTGCAATGGAATGACTGAAGGCCAGTCGCCGCATCAATGGTTACGTTGAAAATTTTCTCTGGTGTACTGGCAGCAACCTCCTCGATGTCCACACCGCCTTCGGTAGACGCCATGATCGCAAGCTTGCCTGACGCACGGTCCAGCAGCATGGACAGGTAAAACTCGCTTTTGATCGCGCAGCCATCTTCCACATAAACCCGCTTAACTTCTTTGCCTTCAGGGCCAGTTTGGTGGGTTACCAGTGTTTTACCGATCAGGTCTTTCGCAACCGCTTCAACATCATCCAGTGATTTAACAACTTTTACGCCGCCCGCTTTACCGCGGCCACCGGCATGGATTTGTGCTTTGACAACCCAGACCGGGCCGCCCAGCTTTTTCGCGGCGTCAACAGCTTCAGCTGCTGTATAGGCAACACCGCCACCAAGAACCGGCGCGCCGTATTGTTTCAAAAGGCCTTTTGCCTGATATTCATGAATATTCATTTGCTCACCCGCTCTTTCATAGTTCGTTGGCTTTCATCATTAGTAGGGGCTCAGATCATAAAAAGGGACCGCTTAACCAAGCGATCCATCAATTGCTATACAGGCTTCCATCAGGCCTTTCACGGCATCAACAGAATGATCAAATCCTGATTTTTCTTCACCGATCAGCTCAATTTCCACAACTTTCTCGATACCGTTTTCACCGATGATAACCGGCACACCAACATACATGTCGTCAAGGCCGTACTCTCCGCTCAGGTAAGCCGCACATGGAAGAAGGCGGCGCTTGTCTTTCAGGTAGCTTTGCGCCATCTCAATCGCGCTGGTCGCAGGTGCATAAAAAGCCGAGCCGGTTTTCAGGAGGCCAACAATCTCTGCGCCGCCGTCGCGGGTGCGTTGAACGATCTGGTCGATCTTTTCCTGCGTAGACCAGCCCATTTTCACCAGATCCGGCACTGGAATGCCTGCAACGGTTGAATAGCGAGTTAACGGCACCATGGTGTCGCCGTGGCCGCCCAGTACAAATGTGGTTACATCCTGAATTGACACATTGAATTCATCTGCCAAGAAATGACTGAAACGCGAGCTGTCAAGCACGCCAGCCATGCCACACACTTTGTTGCTTGGCAGGCCAGAGAATTTCTGCAGCGCCCAAACCATCGCATCCAGCGGGTTGGTGATGCAAATAACAAATGCATCCGGCGCGTTAGCGGCAATGCCTTCACCGACTGATTTCATCACTTTCAGGTTAATACCCAGAAGGTCATCACGGCTCATGCCCGGCTTGCGGGCAACGCCGGCTGTAACAATCACAACATCAGCGCCTGCGATATCGGCGTAGTCATTAGCACCCTTCATCACCGCGTTATAACCTTCAACAGGCGAGGACTGCGCCAAATCCAGCGACTTGCCTTGCGGCAGGCCTTCTACAATATCGAAAAGGACAACGTCACCCAGTTCTTTTAGAGCGGCGAGATGCGCCAATGTGCCACCGATTTGACCGCCGCCAATCAATGCAATTTTATTACGTGCCATGAATATGCTCCAGCGAATTTGCCGCCGCCCGGGCAGGGCTGATACGACCTGAAAAATAAAGAATAATGTCGCTGGTTCCTAGCGCGATTGTCTTGCTGAAACAAGCGATGAATCTGCTCCTGATAGCACGCCGACGAGACCCTCTAACCGAGGCCGTAAAACCAGCGCGTTTGCTATGAAACTTTAGCTTACAGAATTTTCCCAAGCCGTAAATGCCAAATTCCCTTGTTTAGGCAGATTTCCGCCAATTTCAGCCAATAATCACAACAGAGTTCCCCAAGTAATCGCTGCAATCGTAACGCAAGCGTATCAATTTATACGTCCGCCAGCATTCATTCCTATCCCCATAGGGTTACCAATTCGCTAACGATAATGAGGAAACCCGCTTTCAGGGCCAATTTCCATCGGCAATTTACCGCCGATTGCATGGCATTCCGGTCTGGCCTAAGATCGAATCTGCTTGAAGCGAGGCCAAAATGAAAATAACCGACAAAAATAACACTTCTCCGGTAACCACAATTGTTCGCCATGCAATCCTACCCGACAAAATGGTGGCCTTTGAGGCATGGTCCAAACGCATTCGCGCCGCCTGCCGCACCTATACAGGCTATCTGGGTTCGGAAGTTATCAAACCGGTGGACGGCGAAGGCACAACTGTTACCAGCATTTTCAGGTTCAATTGCTACGCAAACCTGGAGACATGGATGCAATCAGACGAACGGCTAGCGCTTTTGGAAGAAACCGACGGCTTTAGCGCGGGCCCGCTCGAGGTCATTCAGTATGAAAGTCTGGAGTATATGTTCCCGCTAAGCGCCGACGGCAAACCACCAAGCCGCGAAAAAATGGCGTTGGTCACTTTTGCTGGGCTGGTGGCCCCGGTGTATTTAGTGCCGCCACTGGTGGTGGAGTATATCACTCAAGTGCCGATCCTGATCACGATCACCTCGCTTGCGATCATCACACCGATGATGGTTTATGCCATTATGCCGGTCCTGACCCGCATTGCTCGCCCTTGGCTGAACAGGTAAGCCCTTCAATATAGACTGAACCATTCTAGCGGTTTCGGAAGTTGGCCTACGGCGAAGTCAACATGCAATACACGACGAGATGCTGCCGAACTGGATCGCCCTGATGCATGCAGGATAGTGCTGGACATGGCCCACACATCGCCCGCATTTGCCGTACAAACCCGCATCGGTAAAGTTTGCGCGACGCTCGCCGCATCGGCTGCCCGCACCCTTCCCATCCGATGTGATCCATCAGCCACTTTTATTGGCCCTGCATTAGGTAGGCAGGCATCAATATGCACTTTAAGAGTTATCATTTTTTCAATAACAGCGATTGGTGGCTCCACATGATGAATACCGCATTTAAGTGACCATACCTCGTATCCATGCCTTTCATGCTTTGCGTGTACCGGAATGGTTCGATCCTGATGCCAGGGTGTTGACCAATTTTGATCAGCTGTTTTGTTGAAGAAAACCGCTCGTACAGCCATTGCTTCAGATCCGACAAGATCACAGGCCAGTTTCATCAAGCTGCTGTTGCCTCCGAGAATGGACTGCAAGGCAGCATCAAAAACCCTTGTACCAACCGAACCGATCGACATGTCGGCGCTAATCCGGTCCAATTGGCCTAATTCAACGTCACTGAGGAGAGACGGAAAATATCTTGTGCCAACCGGGTCTTCGAAAAGCGTCCGTGGCTTACCATCTATTGGGCGAAACTCACTAGGCATCAACCTTCCCGTGTCCCCGGGCGAGATAATCTTCTGATTGCATTTCAATCAGCCGCGAAACAGTGCGCTCAAATTCAAAACTACCATCACCGGCCGGGTATAGGTCGGCGGGTGGAACGGCAGCAGAGCATAAAAATTTCACCCCATGCTCATAAAGCGCATCGATGAGCGTAACGAACCGCTTGGCCTCGTTTCGCTTTCCGCGTTCAAGCTGGGGTATCGCCAACATAATAACCGTGTGAAAAGCGCGAGCGATGGTCAGATAATCAGCAGAACCCAGTGGATTGGCACACAACCGCTTGAAAGAAAACACCGCGACACCGCGCGCACATTTGGGCACAAACAAAGTGCGGCCTTGCACAAATAGTTCGCCGGTTGGCACCTTGTCACGGTCTTCCACATTGCGGTCGGTCAGACGAAAAAAAGCTTCCGAGAGCTTGGTCGTACTGGCCTCATCAACGGGGGTGTAATAAGTCTCAACACCCTTGAGGCGGTCGTAGCGATAATCGGTAGGGCCATCCAGCGTCAGCACATCAAAGGCCTGTTTGATCATCTCAATGAAGGGCAGGAACAGTTGTCGATTCAGGCCATCTTTATATAGGTCGTCCTGCGGCCGGTTGGTGGTGGCCACAATGATTACGCCGCGCTCCAGAAGTTCCTTGAACAAACGCCCCAATACCATAGCGTCGGCGATATCGGTGGCTTGCAACTCGTCAAAACACAACAAGGTGGCTTCGGCAGCGATTTGGCGGGCAACTGGCGGAATGGGATCATCCTCGCTGGCGCGTCCACCCAGGGCTGCTCGTTCCTTATCCGACAACCCGCGCCATATTTTCATCCGGGCGTGTACATCCAGCATAAATTCGTGGAAATGGACCCTACGCTTGGCTTTCACTGGGGCAACTTCATAGAACATGTCCATCAACATGGATTTACCGCGGCCAACGCCGCCGTATATGTACAAGCCCTTAGGCGCTGATTTGTCACCGCCTGATTTGCGGAAGAAATGCGCCAGCCTCCAGTTTTTAATCGAAAGCCCGGTGCCTCGACCGGCAATCTCCGGATATTCCTCAAGTTCGCGGTGCAATCGCTGAAGGCGGTCCACAATACGCGCCTGATCAGGGTCAGGGCGAATTTCGCCGTCTTGTTCCAGCTTTTTATAGGCAGCAATGGGCCCGGTTGATGACACTGCAGCAAAACCCTTGTGGTGACGTCTGTTTCGTCCCTAGCACGAGCGGCGAAAAAAACAAATCAAAGAAAAACTAAATGGGGCTCGCAAGTTGGAGCAGCAGGCCTATCTCTATGCTAAAGCGATTGTGCTGAAGCAGATCCGCGCGAATATGAGGACAGCAAATCATGAATAAAGCCGTTATCCACGCTATCCCCGGGGTCCGAAATTTCCGGGACATGGGCGGTTACACCAGCAAAAACGGCGGCACCTTGGCGCACGGACGATTGTTTCGTTCTGGCCATTTTGCCGAGGTGAACACTGCGGCAGCCGAACAGATTGCCGAACATAACATTACCACTGTAGTTGATTTTCGCTCCGCACCGGAGAAAGACCGCATGCGTGTTACCTGGCACGCGCCCTGGACACCTCGCTACGTGGAAAATCCAATTGGCGGCAACGCAGCCGCATGGATTAAGGACCTGTTCGAGCGGGTAGCGAACGCACCCTTCCCTGCCGATGAGCTGCATGCCCAGTTTATTCTGGCGTTTCAGACCATCCCCATCGCCAACGCAGATGGACTGAAAAAGCTTTTCGACGTACTGATCGATGATGACGACGGCGGCGCGGCGCTATTTCACTGCACTGCAGGCAAGGACCGAACTGGCATCGCCGGCGCACTGATTATGACAGCACTTGATATGCCGGAAGATGCAATTTTTGCTGATTTTTTATTAACCAACGAAGCCGTGGACCTTGAGGCCCGCGCGGTTGAAGCAGCCACATAGGTAGCCGAAAAAACCGGCCGAGATGTGACCCCCGAGGCGGTTTATCCACTGATTGGTGTTGAACCAGAGTTTCTGCATGCCGCTTTTGCCGCAATGACAAAGGAATTTGGCTCAGTTGACGATTACCTCACCGATGCCATGGATCTAAACGCCGAGCGGCGCGGTAAACTGAGAGCCAGATTACTGGATTAAAAAGGTCTGCGCTTAATCAGAGACCGAATGATTACTGTTCCGCGTCGGAGCTTTTAATGTCTCTTATGCGCTTTGCCATCAACAAATCCATCTTGCCGGACTTGCGCAACCTTTTTATGGCGTCGTTAATCTGCGGCAGAAGCTCTGCCCAATTCTTATGTACCCGTGCGCGGAGCAGCACCTGATCATGTACCGGCCCCAGCATTAGGGCGTAAGGCTGTAACCTCTGGCGACGCCAGAATTCCTGGCTGTTTGCAATAGTCATATCTGCCTTGCCCGATGCGACAAGCACATAAGTATCATCCATTGTTGGCACTTCAATCACAGAGCCAAAAGACCCTTCGTTGACATAACTAAAACCTTTTACAACGGCTATTTTGTAAGCGCGTAAGTCCAAAGGATTCAGTCCAACATAATCCCGGTTCTTTTGAAGGATTAAGTGATCGGTCGTATAAAATATGGGGTCGGTATACAGCTGTACAGCCTGTTCTGCAGCGGTTGAACGCCAGGCAGGTATTGAGCAACAATCCATAGCCAGCTTACCTTTTACAAGTTCGCTGCGTCTGTTTTCACGCGATGCTGTAACAAAGTTTGCCTCGATGCCAGCTTCTAGAACAATTGCTTGCCAAAGGTCTTTGAATGAGCTGTTGCTTAAGCTTGCGACAGGAACAGATTCGTTTGCTTTTGCCATATTTCCAGCCGGCAAGCTAAAAAACAGCGTCAAAATAAAGATTGTATTCCAGTTCATGGTATATCCGAATTGCACACCCCCGAGCGCGCGACTACCGCATCTGTACCCCCAATATGTTAATAAGTCTTGCTCATTTAGCCCTGAACCTCGTTTTCTTGAGAAGTGACAAGGGTTGGTTGGTCATATAAAATGGGGCTAGCTGCAACCGCCAGACAATCAAAGGGCAAGCTCCATGAAAGTAACGGTTTGTGAAATAAACCCCGGTGACGGATCTCGCGACAAAGACTTGAGCGCACTGGCTGCCCATATCAAACAGGAACGAACAGACTTCCTTCTATTGCCTGAAATGACCTTCTCCAACTGGCTGGCGGCTGACCGGACACCAGACGCCGGAAAATGGGAGGCAGCAATGAAAAGCCATGCTCGTTACGTTGAAAAGCTTTCATCGTTAGGGGCCAGAGCCATTGTTTCCACTCGCCCCATCACGAACGCAAGCGGCAGCCGGCGCAATCAAGCTTATGTTTGGGGCGACGAAACCGGTGCAAACGGATTTCACGAGAAATATTACCTGCCCGATGAGCCGGGCTACTGGGAGCATAGTTGGTACGACCGCGGTGAAAAACGATTTGACACCGCCCGCGCACTTGGCATGCGCATCGGCGTACTGATATGCACGGAAATGTGGTTTTTCGAATGGGCCCGCCACTATGCAAAGTCGAAAATTGATCTACTGTGCGTGCCGCGGGCGACGACCCATGGCGGTCTGCAGCGATGGTTAGCTGGTGGACGCACGGCGGCGGTATGCGCTGGCGCTTACTGCTTGTCATCAAACTTGTGGCGACCGGAAGGTGACAAAGCAAACTGCGGCGGCATGGGCTGGATCATTGACCCGGACGGCAATGTACTGGCTACCACGGACGAAACCAACAAGTTCGCAACTGTTGAGATTGATCTGGAACAATCTCGCTTAGCAAAGACTAGCTACCCGCGCTATGTGCGCGAGTAGGCTGGAGAGTAATTCACAAACGATTACGAACCATCACCGCCGAACATGGCGAACACTTCAGCGCCGGTCAGTTCTTCGGTTTTTTCGGCAAAGCTATAGTAAGGCGGTTTTTCATCAATAAATACCTGCCCTTTTAGGTCCAATCCACCGTCATCATCCAGCAATCCGACAGCCATCATAGTTTGACCGCTTTCTTTTAACCGGTAAAACAAGTTGGATCCGCAGGTTGAACAAAAACCCCGCTCTGCCCAGTCGGACGAGGAAAAAGTCGAGATATTTCCTGCGCCTTCATAGGTGACATCTGTACCGCAATCGACCTCCATAAAAGGACCACTACCCCACCTTCGGCACATAGCACAGTGGCAGGCGCCTACATGCGGTTCCGCAATTTTGGCACTGAAAGACACAGCACCGCACAGGCACTTACCGCTAACATCCATTTTTTCGCTCATTCTGTTTCTCCTTCCATATCCTTCAGGTATAATTCTCTCATGCAAACAGATTATCAGCAAAATGGCTATTCATTGAAGCGTCAATTTTTCACCGACCATGAACTGGATGTCGTTGAACCAATACTTCGGCGGTTCCATTCGGCTTGGATTGAGCAAAACCGCGATCATTATAACCATCAGGCGATTAACAGCGCTTACATCACCCACGCAGATGCACTTTCCACTCCTGATCGGCAAAAACTCTTCAACTTTATCGCAATGGATAAGCTGGTGAGTGTCGCGCGCGACATTATTATCATGGGGCCAGCTTTCATGAACACTCAGCTGTTTTTCAACCCGAAAAATAGCGAACAGAAAAACTATTGGCACCGTGACATTCAATATCGACCTGATAGTGTGGCTAAACAACAAGAATTACTGAAATTAAAAACCATCCTGCATTTCCGCGTGCCGCTTGCGAACGAGCCGGGCATTGAATTGGTGCCGGGCACCCACCTGCACTGGGACAACGCCCAAGAGTTTGAAACCCGCATGGGCGAGAGTGGCCGAAAACCATCTGACGACCTACCATCAGGCAAGGCACTGGCGCTAAACCGCGGTGACCTGCTGGTGTTTTCCGCCAATATGATCCACCGCGGGCTATACGGGCACAACCGGTTTGCGCTCGACATTATATACAGTGACGCCGACCCTGAACTGCTCGAATTCGTCGACCCTAAATGCTTGCCTGAGCCAAATATGCTAAAAAAAATAGCGCACCCTGACGTGTTCACGGCAACCCAGCAGGCCTTAAATCTGCCTTAAGGTCGCTCGGATAAGCCTGACTATTTTGGCTCAATGTCGAAATGAAACACTTCCTCTCGAACACCCAACTTGTCATAGAGTGCGACGGCGGCCGCATCTATAGGGTCGGCCTGAACATACATTGTCCATGCGCCGCGCTCTCTGGCGATTTTACCAAATGCGTCGATCAAAGCTGTGGCAAGACCTATACGGCGATGGAATTCGGCAACCGCTAGGTCGTAAATGTAAAACTCACTGCGTTCCTGCTCAAATTTCTTTAACTCATATCCAGCAATGGCACCAACAACCTCACCGTCCTGCTCCGCGACCAACGCATAGAAAGTATCCGAATTCAGGAGGCTATCAATATAAGCATCGCTGGGCTGGGCGCTGCAGTAGCTAGGTGCGTCTTCAAAGACTTCACCAAACAAGTTTAGCATACCCAAGAAATGTTTGTTTTCACCCTGCTCCAGAGATAAAATCTGAAATTCTCTCTCAATCACTGCATTGCTCCCCAATAAAAAAGCGGGTCAATGACCCGCTCTCATATTATTCAGGAACACGCCAAAATCTAGCCCTGTCGTTCGACCATCATTTTCTTGATCTCGGCAATCGCTTTCGCAGGGTTCAAACCCTTCGGGCAGGCATTGGCGCAGTTCATAATGGTGTGGCACCTATACAAACGGAATGGGTCTTCAAGGTCATCAAGCCGTTCGCCTGTAGCTTCGTCGCGGCTATCTATCAACCACCGGTATGATTGCAACAACACGGCTGGGCCCAAGTATTTATCTTCGTTCCACCAATAGCTAGGGCAAGACGTCGAACAGCAAGCACACAGAATACATTCATAAAGGCCGTCCAGCTTTTCGCGGTCCTCATGGCTTTGAAGGCGTTCTTTCTCGGGTGTTGGGCTCTGGGTCTGCATCCATGGTTTGATGGAGGCATATTGTGCATAAAAATTGCTCAGGTCCGGCACCAGGTCTTTAACCACTTCCTGGTGTGGCAATGGCGTTATTGCCACATCGCCTTTTGTGTCTTCAATCGCCGTAGTACAAGCCAGACCGTTCTTGCCGTTGATGTTCATGGCGCAGGAACCACACACACCTTCGCGGCATGACCGCCTGAAAGTTACGGTGCTGTCCATCTCGTTTTTAATTTTAATCAGCGCATCCAAAACCATCGGGCCGCAGCTGTCCATGTCCACCTCAAAGGTATCCATGTGCGGGTTTTCGCGGTCATCCGGATTCCAGCGGTACACGTGGAACGGTTTGGTGTTGGTAGCACCGTCAGCCTTGACAGTTTTGCCTTTGCCGACGCGCGAGTTCTTAGGAAGTGCAAATTCAGCCATCTCTCATACTCCTCCTAATATACCCGGGCTTTAGGTTTGATATACTCAACCTCTGTGGTGAGCGTATAATCATGCACAGGCCGCTCTCCAAGGGTTACTTTGTTGCCGTCGTCCAACCAACAAGCTGTATGCTTCATCCAGTTGACATCGTCACGGTCCGGGTAGTCCTCGTGCATATGCGCACCGCGGCTTTCCTTGCGCGCCGCGGCACTGTGCATTGTCAACACGGCCTGGCCCATCAGGTTGTCCAGCTCCAGCGTTTCAATCAAATCGCTGTTCCATACCAGTGATCGATCACTTGTCTTGATATCGTCAAGACCGCCTGCAATCTCATCGATGTTTTTTACGCCCTCAGCCAGCACTTCTTCGGTTCTAAATACGGCACAATTGGTTTGCATGTTGCGCTGCATCTTCAGCCGTAGTTCCGCCGTCGGCGTCCCACCGTCGGCGTAGCGAGCTTTGTCCAAACGGCCCAGTGCCATATCAGCATAGCCTTCAGGCAGCGGTTTTTGAGTGGCTCCCGTTGTGACAATTTCTGGCACACGTTTTCCAACCGCTCGGCCAAACACCACAAGGTCAATCAGCGAGTTAGAGCCCAAGCGGTTCGCACCGTGAACCGACACACAGGCAGCCTCGCCGATGGCAAATAAGCCCGGCACAACGCTGTCTGGATTGTCTTTGGTCGGGTTAATAACCTCGCCGTGGTAATTGGTCGGAATACCGCCCATATTATAATGCACTGTCGGCAGGATCGGAATCGGTTCCTTGGTGACGTCAACGCCCGCGAATACCTTTGCGCTTTCGGAAATGCCCGGAAGGCGTTCAGCCAGAATTGCTGGGTCCAGATGATCCAGGTGCAGATACATATGGTCTTTATCTGCGCCCACTCCGCGACCTTCACGAATTTCGTTTGAAATTGACCGTGACACCACATCACGACTAGCCAAGTCTTTCGCACTCGGCGCATAACGCTCCATGAAGCGTTCACCTTCTGAGTTAATCAGAATGCCGCCTTCACCGCGAGCGCCCTCGGTAATCAAAACGCCCGCGCCGTATATGCCGGTTGGATGAAACTGGATAAACTCTAGGTCTTGCAAACTAAGGCCTGCGCGCAGCACCATACCACCGCCGTCGCCAGTGCAGGTGTGGGCTGATGTGGCCGAGAAATAGGCACGGCCATAACCACCTGTCGCCAGCACAGTGGCTTGCGACCGGAACGCATGCAGTGAACCATCTTCCATATTCATGGCGATAACACCGCGGCATTCACCGTCTTCCATAATCATATCGATAGCGAAATATTCGATATAAAAATCGCTGTCATGCTTGAGCGACTGTTGGTAAAGCGAATGCAGCATGGCGTGGCCTGTACGGTCGGCAGCAGCACAGGTGCGCTGGGCCGCGGGGCCTTCGCCGAATTCGGTAGTCATGCCGCCAAAAGCACGCTGGTAAATCTTACCCTCTTCGGTGCGGGAGAAAGGAACACCATAATGCTCCAGCTCATAAACTGCAGCCGGAGCTTCACGCACCAAATACTCAATCGCATCCTGGTCGCCGAGCCAATCAGACCCCTTGACCGTGTCATACATATGCCACTGCCAACTGTCTTTACCCATGTTACCGAGCGACGCTGCAATGCCGCCCTGCGCCGCAACCGTATGGCTACGCGTTGGGAAAACTTTGGTTATACAGGCAGTTTTCAGGCCGCTTTCAGCGAGGCCCATGGTCGCGCGGAGACCAGCGCCACCAGCGCCGACAACGACGGCATCATATGTGTGTAATGTAATGGGATAGGCGTTCGACATAATAACTTATCCCCCAAACGCGATACGAAGAATTGAAAAAATACTCAGCGATGCAATCAATACGCAGCTGAAGGTCAAAGCGATCATGCTGGCGAATTTGGTGCCGGGATCATAGACATAATCCTCGATCAGCACCTGCAGGCCCAGCCGCATATGGTATACCATATTGGCAATAAACAAGATCATCAGAACAGACGCGATCGGCTGCTTGAGCCAGGCAACCCACTCGGCGTGCCCCTTGCCAGCGTTACCGACGAACGACACAACAAAAAAGATCACCAGCGGAATATTGGCGATGGCCGTTACCCTGTGGGACAACCAATGATGTGTACCGTCTTTGGCAGAGCCAAGGCCGCGCACTTTAGCGATTGGTGTTTTCATATCCGTCATTTCAAATCACCCCCATCACTTTATAGGCGGCGTACCAGATGCCCAGCGTCGCCACCACAGAAAATACGAAGATAGATTTGGCTGTCAGCGTATTGATCTTGAGGTCATACAGACGACCCATGTCCATAAACAAATGGCTAATACCGCTGGCCAAATGCTGCATTAAACTAAAGGTAATGCCGAACAGAACCAACCGTCCGAACCATGAACCCGCAAAATCTTGAACAGTTGAAAAATAATCATGCCCAGAGGCCAGTGCCACCAACCACCAGGTTAGCAATACTGCGCCGAAAGCTAGCGCCGACCCGGTTGCCCGATGAATGATGGATACTGCCATATGGGCACCCCACCGATAAACCTGAAGGTGAGGAGAAAGCGGACGGTTCGCCTGTGCCATATATAGTCCCCTGACAGAAATTAGCGTTTGCAGAAGTTAGAGTTTGGCCCGCCACGACAACAAAATCTGTGCCGCAGCCTTATACGGAAACAGGTTTAGCCTGCCCTACCCTCTATCTGCAAGCCTGTAATTACACAATCCAGCCATATGGGCTCACATTATTTTTATGTAACCTTTAGCGCTGGTAAATAGTGGCCCACATCAGCTGGTTACAAACGTGATATATTACGTGTTGCATCCACACATTTGAGATGGCTATATTCCGGGCAGGGCTAGATAACGCGAATTCGGGATAAGGATTTTATTAAGTTATTGATTCACAACGGATAGT
>JAAHTG010000431.1_pt1 | contig 38108 bp, 41 predicted proteins | sample 6116081 | NCBI WGS metagenome assembly JAAHTG01 (sample SAMN13939989, study PRJNA603662) | sponge metagenome | isolation source: marine sponge | host: Mycale hentscheli | place: New Zealand | collected 2005 | reverse complement strand
GTCAGTATCATAAGATACCAATTAAAAACACACACAATGAAATACGCAAGAAAATGCTCTATAACGGGCAAAGGAATGAATGAGGGATGGATAGATGAACAAACTTACGAGTACTTTAAGAATGAAATGGATGCAGTAAACCATATTAACAAACTTATAGAACAAGATGATGAAACTTATGAATGGATAAGTTGTACCGATGATATATTAGAGATAGGATTTAATTATTACGGAATATATTATACTGAATGGGAATGTGAAGAGGATATGCAGTATGAAGAAATTAATGGAGTATTAACTGAAATAGAATAGATATGAAAAAGACAATTGAAAAGAATGTAGCTGAAATAATTTTTGGCATACTGATATTAATTTGTTTATCAAGTTGTGGAATGATGAACAAACTATCAGATGAGCAATTACATCAAAGAAGTAAGATTGATTATGAAATAAACAAATTGTATAACGAATACCAAGTAAAGAACGATTCTTTACTAATAGAATACTATAAAATTAAATAGATATGACAAGAAAAGAATTAGAAGTGAAACTTATGGAGTTTCCTAAATTAGAAAATTCCCAAGATCTTGAGCAATGTTATAATTGTGATGAGAAGTATGAATTTGTAGAAGTACCAAGAGGTTGGGATGAAGAGTATTGTACTGAGTGCAATGAAGAACATAATCCTTACCTATGTAATAACTGCGATGAAGAGGTTGATGAAGAAGATACCTTTTGCAGTAAATGGTGTAGTCAAGAGTATTGGTTATAATTGTGTGTGAACGATAGGGTTGTGCCTATCCTACCTTAACCTCAATGCGTAAATGCATTGGGGATTTGGTAGTAGAGGGCTATTCCTCGCACACATTAAAATTAAATAGAATGACAAAAATTGCAGAGTATGATGTAGCTGAGTACATCCAACAACAAATTAAATTCTTCCAAGAAGATAAGCAAGAATTTGCAGTAAGTATCTTATGGGATGAAGAGAGAGATGTTAAAGATATAACTGATAAAGAGATAGAAGATCATTTTTATAATGATTATTATATTGGAGAAGAATGTTATGAAAGTTTAAGAAATGACTTAGATGCTGAATTTATAGAACATATAGGTAAAGATGTTTATGTTGAAGGAAGTAATATGGGATGGAGAAATCAAAGTGGGCATAAAAGTTTTACTCTAAATGAAACTATTGATATGTTTAAACAAATTGTTCCTGAATGCGACTTAACATACTCAATGGAAAAAGTAAAAGACAAAGAGTATGAAGTAAGAATCGCACATCATGATTCGCCAATGGGAGAAATGTATAATATTAAAATTAAATAAGATGAAAGATAATAAAATATGTGAATGCACATCCCCACAATTAGATGATGGCATATGTATATGTGGAAACCCTATTAACAACGAATTTGATTGGTGTAATGATAGTGGATATAATGATGTGTTTCATAACGAGGTATCCGATCCAAAAGAATGGGAAGAGTTAAAGAAACAATTACCTCAATTTTTTAAAGATGCAATACAATTTGCAATAATAATGGTTATTATTCTAATTTTTAGTGCCTTTGTTATTATGCAGATAATCAAGCTATTACATATTATATGGTAAATAAGTTGTATAAAACTTGTATAATAAATATATATTACTTATCTTTGCAGAGAATTAAATTAAATTAAATAAATAGAATTATGAGAAAAACAATTGACAGAAACAGAGTGATCATTCCTCAAGATGAATGGTTAAACAAACTACAAGAAGAAATTGACAATACTAATGGGAGATTCTTCTCAGCAGTATTTGAAAAGAGTGATGGTACGATCCGTAAGATGCTTTGCAGAACGGGAGTACATAAAGGATTAAGTGGTAAAGGATTAAAGTACAATGCAAGAGAAAGAGGTAATGTAATTGTATGGGATGTACAAAAGTCTGGTCATAGAACAATACCATTGAGAAGATTGATTGACTTAAAAGTTAATAAGAAAGATTATATTAATTCACTATTACCATTTTAATATGAAAAAGAAATTAGAATTTGCTTTAGAGTTTGGAGGATTTTATCATTCTTGGCACTCAGAAAGAATAACCAATGATATTGATATGTATGATTATGACTGGGAAGAGATTGACTATAAAAAAACACATAATAATTATTGTAAAGGATTATTAGAAAGCGTAAACAATGAATTAGATTTAAATTTAGAGTTTATTGAGTTAGATAGTCCAAGAGAATATAATTTTACAACTGATAAGATTATAACATCAATACCACACAAAGAGTTTACTGATCTAAAACAAAAGTATACAAACAATAGTGAGTTTGTAGAATGGATCAATGAAGAAAGTAAAAGTAGAGATGGGTTTCATAGTTTCTACTCTGGCTTAGATGCTATAATAAAAGAAGATGCTATATTACTACAATATATGTTTAAGTATATTAATATAGAAAATAGTACAATAGATTTAGAGTTTGAATATGAATTAGAATTATTAGAAAATGAATAGAGAATTAACATACAATAAGTGGATAAAGTATATCCATGATTATCAATTAAATAAAAATAAACAAATGGAAAAGACAAAACAAGTATTAGAGTGGATGCATTTATTTGTAGATTATATACAAGAGCAAGATCCTAACTTATATAATAAGGCGTGTGCGTATGCTGATTATGAAGAAAGACAAAATTTATTAATAAAAAATGAAATAAAATGAAAGTAAAAATTATGCAAAGATCAGTATACCATAAATATGCTGAGTTAGAAATAGAAATACCTAATGAGATTAAAGATGAAGATGTGCAAGATTATCTAAACGAATACTCGCATATGTATGAATACGAAATGGATAGTGCTATAAACGATGCAGAGTATGAGTTTGGATTTGGATTAGATAATGATCTTGGATTAGATGAACAAGATAATGAAAGCGAATGGAGATTTGAAATTGTAGGGAAACAATATGGAGGACACTTATAATATGAAAGATCTTACTCAAAACTTAATTGCAGAAGTAAAGCAACAAAATTTTTTAAAATATCTTTGGAGGCAAAATACCATAGAGTTTGATCATTACTTTAAGTATAGTGGTAAGGTAGAAAAATCTACTGAAACTTATAGTAGTTATGAAAACAATATACTGGAGTTTGATAAGTTTCATAAGAAAAACAGACATAAGATAATAAGAAAAATACAGAGATATACAAAAATTTTAAAAAAACAAAAAGCAAAAGAATATAAACTATATAAAATTAAATAAAATGGGATACAGAAGTAAAGTAATTATTGGAGTAAAAAATGGTAAACGATCAAATGAATTTGATGAGATATTAAGGAAACATGAGTTTCCAGTAGATCAACCTGATGGAGATTATCTAAAAACACATACCGAAAATGATGGAATGAAACTTTATACATTTGAGTATATTAAATGGTATGAATCAGATGATTGGTGTAAAGAGATTATGGATTGGTTAGGAAAACAAGATGATCAAACTATTGATAGGCAAGATGGATTACAAAATGTATTTTGCATAGGACTTGGAGAAGATGGGCAATTACATTCTGAGATAGGGATGTGTTTTGATTATGTAGAACAAATTAGTGAAATTAACTTAATAGATTAAATAAAATGGATATGAAACCAAACGAGATGGAGTTTATAGATGAACTTGCTACTCAAATAACTGAAATGAATTTTGGTGCTGATACTTGGGATGGATTAGGTGGACTACATTTTACTGATGAAGCACAAGATTATTATAATGAAATGTATGATGAGTATGAAAACTTATATATACATTTGATATTACAAATACCTAAAAAAATATAATAAAATGAAGACAGAAGAATTAATTAAAGAAGTAGGAAGAGAGGTGATAATGTTATTACTGGAAAAGAATAAAGCATACGGAGATACTGCAAATGATCCTCCTAAAATATTTTCTAAACTATCTGCTAAAGAGGGAATACTGGCAAGGATAGATGATAAGTTAAGTAGGATTAAAACAAGTGGGCTAAACGATAAAACTGAGGATACAATGCTTGATCTAATTGGATACCTTATATTGTATAGAGTTCAATGTAAAAAAGAACAGAAATAAGAGATAACAAATCCCTATGAGATATAAAATCCTAATGGGTGCAACTCTTATTTTTTAAAGAAATAAAATAAACTTAAACATAATTTGGCTATTAATTGAAAAAGAATTATCTTAGCCATCTAATTAAATTAAATATGAAAAAAGATATTTTTGATGGTTATGCAATAGCAATAGCCAAGCAGTTTCATCTGACACTTGATCAGATGTTTGATAAAACAAAGAAGAGAGAAATAGTAGATGCCAGACAAATGTTATACTACTTATGTATGGAACGACCTATTAGAATCTCTTACATCCAAAGGTTTATGGAAGAGCAAGGACATAGTGTTGCTCATTCTACAATAATACATGGATATAAAAAAGCAAAAGAACTTATTGATAATGATAAAGATTTCTTAGAAGTAGTTAGTAAACTACAAAATGTATAGTATAGATCAAATATTTACACAAGCATTAGAAGATCCCTCAGCATATAACATTGATGATAGTAGTATTGTAAATTATGGTGTAAAAATCCAAAAGTTTTTTTCTAAAACTGAGATACTTAATTGCAGTAGGAATGGAAATTATTTTCAAGAATGTAATGAAGAGGAGTATGAATTGTTTTTTGCACATGGCTGGAAATTAGGTGCTTTGAAATTATCTATGATGAATTATAAAAGGAAGTTAGATATTATAGAGTGGAAAATTAAGGAGGAGGTAAATACAAGAAAGAATGATAAGCATATAAAAAAACTAAAATCAAGTAGAGAAAATTTACTTATAAAATATTCAAAAAGAATTACTCAATTAAATAAAATCAAATCAAATGGACAAAAAGAAAAACATTTTTAAGGATTTATCATCCATATCCGTAAAGGATAAAACTGAGAAGAAAGGAAAGTTTAGTTATTTATCATGGGCTACTGCGTGGAGTATGATTAAGAATGAGTACCCTAATGCACAAAGAAAGGTATATGAAAGTGAGCATACTGGACTAAACTTTTTTACTGATGGTAAATCTGCATATGTTAAGGTAGGTATTACAATAAATGATATGGAGCATATTGATTACCTACCAGTAATGGACTATCGTAATAACTCTATACCTATTGAAAAGGTTTCTTCTATGGATGTAAATACTGCAATACAAAGATCAACCGCTAAAGCAATTGCTATGCATGGCTTAGGATTAAGTTTATGGATTGGTGAGGATACTATATCTGTTGTGAAAGCACCTCAGCCAGTAAGTAAAACTCCTACTCCTAAAGTATCTAAAAAAATAACATTAGATATTGGAGATGCAAACTGGAGTAAAGTACTTAATTATATAGGATCTAATAAAGAGTTAGGATTACCTAAGATTGTAAAGAATTTAGAGGCAAAGTATAATATCAAAGCAGTAGTTAAGAAAGAATTGTCTAAAGCTATTAAGTAATGTTAAATATTCTTAAAAAGTTAGAGGAAGATAAACATTACTATGGAGAATTTGGTCAGCAATACTTATCTAATTCTGATATAATTACATTACTTAATGATCCTAAAAGTTTTAGACAACCAAAGGATATAACTAAAGCAATGCTTATTGGAAGATACTTTCATACTGCTATGTTAGAGCCAGAGAAAGTAGGCAGTAGTGAGTTTATAAGTATTGATGCATCAAGTAGAAATACTAAAAAGTATAAGGAAGAAATTCTTGAGCATGGTAGGGATATTATGATGCTACAAAAAGAAAAAGATCAAACGGATAAAGCTATTGCTACTATGAATAATAACTTAGAATTCTATGAGGCAATTTATGATGAAGAAAATAGATATGAAATCCCAGCAATTCATGAGGTTATGGGAGTAGAATGGAAGGGTAAGGCAGATATAGTATGTAAAGATATTTTAATAGACCTTAAAACTACATCTAACATAAAAGATTTTAAGTATAGTGCAAGGAAATATAACTATGATAGTCAAGCATACCTATATCAACAATTTTTTGACAAGCCATTAGTATTTTATGTGGTTGATAAAATGACATTTGAGTTAGGGATATACTATCCATCAGAAACATTCTTACAATATGGTAAGGAAAAAGTAGAGAAAGCAATACAAGTGTATAACAAATTTTATATTAAAGATGCTGAAGAAGATATTGAATCGTATATTATTAAAGAAACACTTTAATAAAAAGAAAAGTGTGGTGTGGTTGCAAATTCCAACCGACCTCAACACACAAGCTGAAAGGGATAATCTCATGGAAGCTACAATGAATCAGTTGGAAAAAATAATTTATAAAAATTAAATCATGGCAGAAGAAAAAATCTATGTAGGAAACGGAACATCAAAGTTTGATGGGAACATGATCTCGTGTAGCGTTTGTTTAACAGACTTACCACAAGAACACATGTTTGAGTACAATGGTAAAAAATACATTAAACTAAATGTATCAGCTAAAAAAGATGGTGAAGATGAGTACGGAAAGACTCATTATTTATCTGTGGATACATGGAAACCAGAACCAAAGAAAGAAACTGCACCAGCAGTAGATGAGGATCTACCTTTCTAAATTGGTTAACAAAATTAGAAGAGGGACTTCGTGTCCCTTTTCTTTTCACTAATATATGACGAGATGACGACTTTACTTGTAAATTATATACTCTTTATATATTAAACTTAAACTACTTTTATTTATATATATATATATATATATTTCTTATCATATTGTCATAAAAAAAGAATATATAAGTAGTAGTTAGTAAAAAAAAGTTAAAATAAAGTTGTCATAAAGTTGACATAACACAAAATAAATAGAATCAAATGGAAATAACAATATTTAAAGATATTAAAGATACTGCTCAACCTTTTTATAGAGATGTATCAAAGATATTAGAAAGAATTCAATCAGGAGCATCCCAAGACATAGTAAAGTCAATAAGGATAGAGAAAGACAAAGAAATAAGAAACCAATTAAAGCAATCATTACCAGCTATATGTTTTAGTGGTAAATTTACAAAAAGAAATGATGCATCATTAAGTCAGCATAGTGGATTAATATGTTTGGACTTTGATAATTTTCCTTCAGAGAAATTAATGTTGGAAGAAAAACAAGTTATATCTAAAGATAGATATACATACTCAGTATTTATTTCACCAAGTGGATTAGGTTTAAAGGTATTAGTTAAGATACCAGCTGAGTCAGACACACATAAACAATTTTTTAATTCACTGCAACATCATTTTAGTAGCGAGTATTTTGATGTATCATGTAAGAATGTTTCAAGAGTATGTTATGAATCATATGATCCATTGATATATATTAATGAACAGTCAAGTGTTTTTAATCAGATTATTGAGCAAGAATATCAAGAAGTCATTAAACATAAAGATGTACAGACTATACCTATTACAGATGAGAATAAGATAGTAGAAATTCTAACTAAGTGGTGGGATAGAAAGTATGGATTAAATAGTGGAGAGAGAAATAACAATGTGTATATATTAGCCGCAGCATTTAATGATTTTGGTATAACTAAAACTTTAGCAGAATATGTTATGGGTAATTTTGTAAGTAAAGATTTTTCTCAAAGCGAAATTAAAAGAACTATTAATTCAGCATATAAGCAAGTACAAAACTTTGGAACTAAGTATTATGAGGATGAAGAAAAGGTTAACAATGTAAAAAGGAAATTAAGAAAGGGGGCAACTGCCTCTGAAATTAAATCCGAGATTGCAGAGGACTTAAATGTTGAGGATAATGTTTTAGATAATGTAGTAAGAAGATTAGAGGAAGAACAAGACAAACAAAAATTTTGGACTAAAAGCGAGAAGGGAGTAGTTAAAATAATTCATATTGCCTTTAAAGATTTCTTAGAGGATAATGGATTCTATAAATTTAATCCAGAAGGAAGTAAGAACTATGTATTTGTTAGAGTAACTAATAACTTAATAGATCACACATCTGAAAAAGAAATAAAGGATTTTGTTTTAAGTTTCTTATTAGATGTAGATGATAAGAGTATATATAATTATTTTGCTGAAAGTGTGAAATATTTTAGAGAAGAGTTTCTTACATTATTAGGATCTATTAATGTTTATTTTGTAGCCGACACTAAGGATACTGCTTACCTTTACTATACTAATTGTGCAGTTAAGATTACTAAGAACGAAATAGTACCTATTGATTATTTAGATTTAGGAGGATATGTTTGGAAAGACCATGTTATTGATAGGGTTTTTGATGTGTGTGATGTAACTAATTGTGATTTCCAAACCTTTATATCTAATATATCAGGAGGAAATGAGAAGAGAACAAAGTCTATGGAGTCGACTATGGGTTATCTATTACATGGTTGGAAAAATTTATCTTACTGCCCAGCTACCATACTGAATGATGAAGTTATATCAGATAATCCAGAAGGAGGAACAGGTAAGGGTTTGTTTATGAATGGATTGTCTCATATGAAAAAGTTAGTAGTTATAGATGGTAAGTCATTTAACTTTGATAAATCATTTGCTTATCAATTAGTTTCTGCTGATACTCAGATACTTTGCTTTGATGATGTAAAGAAACATTTTGACTTTGAGAGATTATTTAGTGTAGTTACTGAAGGGTTAACACTTGAGAAGAAAAATAAAGACTCAATTAAAATACCATTTAGTAAATCTCCAAAGGTAGCAATCACTACTAATTATGCTATTAAAGGTAAGGGTAATTCATTTGCCAGAAGAAAGTGGGAGTTAGAACTTAGTCAGTTTTATACTAAAGAGTTTACTCCTCTTGTAGAGTTTGGTAAACTAATGTTTGGAGAGTGGAATGATAATGACTGGTGTCAGTTTGATAACTACATGATCACTTGCCTACAATTACATTTAGATAAAGGGTTATTAAAGAGTGACTTTGTAAACCTTAAGACTCGTGTATTATCTGCAGATACTTGTCATGAATTTATTGAGTGGTGTGGAGTTATTGATGGAATGAAAAATCCTAAATTAGTTGAGAATAATAGAATATATTCTAATGATTTATATATGGATTTTATTAGTGAGTACCCAGATTACGGGCCAAAAGCTAAATTAACTGTGAGCCGAATAAAGTTTGGTAAATGGCTCATGTCTTACGGAGCTTATAAATATGACTGCAATCCTTTAGAAGGTAAAGATATGATGGGAAAGTGGATAGAATACAGAGACAACAATGATAACATTTAGAGACTACCAAAAGAATATTATATCTGATGGTGTCGGTATAATAAAAAAGAATAGGTTTCTCTATTTAGCTATGGAGGTTCGGACTGGAAAGACACTAACAAGTTTAGGGATATGTAATGAAATTGGGGTTAAGAAAGTTTTATTTATAACTAAGAAAAAAGCTATCTCCAGTATTCAAAATGATTATAATTTATTACTTCCTAAATTTAAGATAGAGGTTATAAATTACGAATCATTACATAAGGTTAGACAAACAGGATGGGATGTAGTTATATGTGATGAGGCTCATGGTATGGGAGCATTCCCTAAACCAAGTGGAAGATCTAAGAAGGTGAAGAATATTATATTTAGATCTGATCCTTATGTTATATTATTAAGTGGAACCCCAACACCAGAAGCGTACTCACAAATGTATCATCAAGTATACTTTATACCTAATAACCCTTTTGCTCATTATAAAAACTTTTATCAGTTTGCTAATGACTATGTTGGTGTAGTTAAAAAGAAGATAGGAGGAATGTATATTAATGATTACTCTAAAGGTAGTAAGAAAATTATAGAGGCTATGTCTCCTTACACAATTAACTTTAGTCAGAAGGATGCTGGGTTTGTAGTTGAAACTACTGAGCATGTTTTAGAGGTTGACATTAAACCTGAGACTATTAAATTAATTAATAAATTAAAAAGAGATTTGGTTGTAGAAGGTGAGAGTGAAGTAATACTTGCGGACACTTCTGTTAAATTAATGACTAAGGTACATCAAATGTGTAGTGGTACTATTAAATTTGAGAGTGGGAACTCTATGATACTGGATCTAAGTAAGGCTGAATTTATAAAGAAAAAATTCAGAGGATTTAAGATAGGAATATTTTATAAATTTAAGGAAGAGTTAAATGCTATTAAAAAAGTTTTTGGTGATGATATATGTACGGACTTAGATTGTTTTAATACTACTGATAAAAATATAGCACTTCAAATTGTAAGCGGTAGAGAAGGTATTAGTTTACGAAAGGCTAATGCATTAGTTTATTACAATATAGACTTTAGTGCTACATCATATTGGCAATCAAGAGATCGTATGACAACTAAAGATAGATTAAAGAATGATGTGTATTGGATATTTAGTAAAGGGGGTATTGAAAAAGATATATATAAAGCGGTAGTTAAGAAGAAAGACTACACCCTCACGCATTTCAAAAGAGATTTTGTAAATTTGTAAATGACAGAACAACAAATACAAGCAAAAAGGATTAAGCAATTGGAGTCGGAAGGATACTATGTTCTTAAGCTAATCAAGACCAATAAGAATGGTATCCCCGATCTCCTTGCGATCCCCCCTAACTGTGAAGTATTATTTTCAGAAGTAAAAAAACCAACAGGTAAATTATCTAAACTACAAGAATACAGACTAAAAGAATTAGAAAAACATGGATGTAAAACCGAAGTATACAGAGGCGGGATATGATATTGATGAAGATTTTGTTGACAGCATTCAGCAATTTGATATCAGAACAGGCCAAAAGATAGCTGAGTTTATACAAAATAATGTAAAAGATATAGAGCCTAATGTATTAGTTTCTACTATGTTAGCTGGTGTTATTATAAATGACAATAATAAACCTATTACCTTTGTAGTAGAAGTAATAAAAGATCACTCCCCTAATATTATATTATCAGACTTAGTACAAATAGATATGGATGAATATCTTGACTTAATAAATTTAAAATCAAATGGAAAGATTAAAAGTAGACGCAATAAAAAATATAGTTAACACTTACTATAATATAGAAGTAAATTCTTCATTAAAAACTGATCGGTTAGTAAAAGCCAGGGCAATTTGTTATAAAATATTAAAGGAAGACTGTCATATGTCTTATACTTTTATTGGATTTTCTTTTAAGAAAAACCATGCAACTATTATGCATTCTATAAAAGGAATAAAATGGATGTTTCAATCTGATAAGCAAATGGAAAGAGACTACCATAATATAAAAGCAATATGGTTAGAGGAGTCCACCGATTATGTAGAGCTTAAACCTATTGAATTAAAAAAACAATTAAATTTGTTGCAAGAACAAAATAAAATGTTAAATTTGTCACTAATTAATGTTCAAGAAGAGTTAAAAAATATAAAAAATAATATTAAAGTTCAATGCCAAGAGTAGCAGTAGAAGATAGTAGGGCAATAACGCATATAAATTATACTTGTGATAAAATTCATGACTTTGGCAATGACCTTTATGAAGATTTAATGGAGAGAGAGTATGATAAAGCAAAAGAAAAAGCTGAGTTATTAATAAAAGATTTGAAAGATTTAATAACATCAATGTCAGATGAAGTATAGTGTGATAGTTATTTGGCCTTCATAATTAATTAATGGCTTATAAGGATAAAAAAGATCAGGCTGCTGCATCTAAACGTCATTATGAGGCTAATAAAAAAAAGATAAAAAAAAGATCTTTTTTAAGAAATAAAAGTCAAAGAAGAAAGGCAAAGGAATATATTGATGCAATTAAAAGTATATCTGAATGTATAGATTGCGGAGAAAGTAACCCATTAGTTTTAGACTTTGATCATGTAAGAGGAAAAAAAATAATGTGTATTTCAAATATGGTTAGGAACTCTTATAGTATAGAAACAATACAAAAAGAAATGGCTAAGTGTGAAATAAGATGCTCTAATTGTCATAGAGTTGTAACACATAAACGAAAAAAAAATAATGGCACAGAATAACGAAATATATTTTAGTAAATCAATTATCATTAATGCTTCTGAAAAGATTCCAGAATTCATATTAAATTTCTGGGACGTAGATTTTTACAGTCCTACTTTAGGATGTATAAGAACATCCAATAATAAGGTTGTAGCTATATATTTTTATATACAAACTAACGTAATGCATAATGCTATTATAAAATTTAATTATATAAAAGAAGAAATGATTTTTGATTCTATATATGTAGAGAAAAACTTATATGGAGAATCTGAACCAGAAAAAGAATATAGATACAATAAAGATAATGAATTTATTGCCTCTTATGATTTTTATATGGATCAACCTTTTTGTGCTCAAAATAAAAACAAACTAAATAGTAAAAACTATAGTAGGCACACTGAGCCTCAACCTGCAAATGATGCGTTAAAAGAGATTTCAAAATCCTATTTAACAAAAGAAATAACAGATGAATTAATTAGTTGTTTCTATACTACCGATAATATTAATGAAATTTATTACCTAATAAGATGAAAAAACCATACAAAAATAGTAAAGAATATTACGACCTACAAGCAGAAGATTTATTTTTAGAAACTGATGTTAAGTTTTATCACAAAGGATTTGTAGGGGATACAGATCAAGAATTTGCAGACTATATAATAGAAGAAGCTGAGATTACAGAAACATCAAAGGTTGTTGAATTCGGCTGTGGATCAGGATACTTTACTAATATACTAAATGATTTATGTGAAGTAGAAGGAATAAGTAATAGCCCTGTAAATATAGATGTTTGTAAAAAACTATACCCTGAATGTAATTTTATAGTGGCTGATATGGAAGACCATGTAGCTGAAGATAAAACTCATTGCATAGCTCTTGAAAGTTTTAATTATAGTAATCCAGAAAAAACTTTTAAGAATGCTCATAAAATTTTAAAGAAAGGCGGTATTTTTTATATGAAAGAATGGATGGGAGTAGAAGATGATAATGAAAAAATTTTAGAAAACAAAGAGTATCTTAAAGATATATTTTGCTATAATCCTTATAAGACTTCTGACATGTTAGGTTTGGCAGAGATGTGTGGGTTTGAAGTGTGGGGAATAAAAAACTTAACAGATAAAGTTACTATGGATTCTTATATGAATGCTGTAAAATATCATAATGAATATGTATTAAACTCTTCATTTCCACATATAGGAGTTGCTTTTGTTCAACCTATGCAATTAAAATTTAAAAAGATATGATAGACGAACAATTAATGGAGCAATTAAAGGAAAATGAGTGTCTTTTAGCTGACGGATATGAATCAGCCTTAATAGGTATTACTGAGGGGGCAAATCCAGTAGCGGTTTATGACACTGAACTATGTATTAAATGCTTAATGGAAGAAGATAATATGAGCGAAGAAGACGCTGTAGATTTTTTTTATTATAATACAGTTGAATCTTACGTAGGAGAAAAGACACCAATATATATAAGAACATATGAATAAACAGATAGCAAAAGAATTACACGAGTTTAGTAAAGTAATAGCAGAAAGATTTTCTCGTAAAGATAGAGAGGGTAATGTAAGTAAGGAGTCGTTTAAAGTAGATGAAGTTATACCAACTTCAGATCATACAGCAGTAATTAATTTTAAAAAAAGTAGCGGTAAGATAGGAGTAGCATTCTGTTACTATATAGCTAAAGGAATGTCTAAGGGTTGGAAATACTTCTTTCCTACAGACTCACATCTTAATGGGTTCCAAGCATTCTTATATTATAAGTTAGATGCAGAGCGTAGGAATTATGATAAGAATTTTTTAGTGGACCAGTATAATAGAAATAGATTGCCAAAAGATCAAATAAAATCAGAACATGAAATATAAAACTATCAAGTGGGTTCTTACAACTAATATTAAAAAGAATGTAAATACATTATGGACGTGGGATAGGGAGGAAAATAACTTTACTCAAATTTATCAGAACTATAACGATAAACTCCCTATCTACACTGCCGCTCAGTTATTAGAATTAATAGAGAAAGAGATTAAAGAGACTGCTTCGCTTTAAGAAGTTCAGCACACTTTTCATATTCTTCAGTGTATGTAAAGTATTCTATTAAAGTATCATAAAGATCATATTCCATTGGAATAATCTTCTTTTTAGGATTAAACATAAGAACTAAATCAGCTGTATCAGATATTAATTCATCTAAAGTTTTTTTACCTAACAGTAAATTATAACTGTGTCTCATGCATTGGTCTTCATTAAATTTTTTCATTATCTTTTATTTGGAATTTTTTTACCAGGATTTCTAACCTTCCAGGCTTGAGGATTCTTTTTGTATTCATCGTATGCTGAAGCTTTCTTTTTCCTTCCATACATTTTTTCCCATGCAGGATAAGCCACTTTCCATGCTTGTAGATTAGTTTTCTTTAACTCATCCATGTCTTCCTTAGTAGGAGGTGTTACTTGCCCTTCAATCATATAGTCTGAATAATTAAATGCTCTCAAGAATGCTTCCCCTGGATCATCAACATCTCCATCTATTAATTTCTCATAATTTTTATAGAGCTTATTAAGATTGGATGCTGGTACTGAAGTTAGTTCTAAAAACTTTGTAGTAAATTTGGTTGCGTATTCAGCTTTCTTTTCAGGATCTTTTACTTTATTCATTCTATTAGATAATCTATTAAGCTCAGCCATCATTTCTAACATAGGTAATGAAGGAGCAGTTTCTGCCCAAGGCTTACCTCTTAATTGATCAAAGCCCATAGTAAGCACATCTCCTGCAATAAATAAAGCGTTCAGATTACCAAGAACAATAGACCTTAACATATCTTGATCGTCCTCATCTGTTCTATCTCTCATCATGCCAGGAAGACCTAATGCAACATATTGGAAAAATGCAGGCATTACTGCATGATACATAGCTACTGTTCTTAAGTTCTGTCCTAAAGTTCCCTTACCTGCTTTTCTATCAAAAGCTTTAGCTTTTCTCCACAACTGTCTAAAGGCCATTCGCTCCATTCTATAATATTGTTTAGGTGTAGTCATAAACATATTAAAAGCACGATGTAAAGCATCTCCTGATTGGTAGTAATCTTTATCCTGTAAGTCCATAGACTGTTGGGTAGATTTAGTATCTGCTTCAAATTTTCTTATAGCATAATCAATAGCCTGTTGTTCTGTAGCATTTGGCTTTGATTTTTTAAACTTAGCTTTATAGTAAGAATAGTTAGGCATACCTCCTAAATATATAGCTGCCTTATCACCTACTTTAGTAGTCACCATCATGAAGTCACTGAAATAATCAAAAGCAGCACTCATACCCTTTGGAATAAAAGCAACTTTTTGATTGGCACTATAGGATTCTATAACTTTTTTCATATCCCCAAAGCTTCTGTCTTTCATATACACAGAGTTATCTCTAATCTCTTTATATACTTTTAACATTTCAGCTTTATTTTTAAAACTATATTTAGCATAATTTACAGGGCCAATACTATTGGCATATGTAGGCATAGAGGTTAACTGCTTTAACATAACTGTAGGGTTTAACCCTAAACGAGAAGTAATAAATATATTATTAAAAGTATTTACCATTGTATTTCCTTTTGCAGTATTTATACCTCGGCTTGCTATTTTATCTATAACTGTTTCAATCAGGTAATTCATGTCTTTACCATGATTAACCTCAATAGTTTTTTTAATATTTTTATTGCCCAGTAGCTTACTGATATTTCTTACATTCTCCCCGTAAGCAGCAAACCATTCCATGTCAGTAACATAAGTCATTAAAGCATCATTACCATCCATTTGAGCAATAGGGTTAGTATTATCTACTCTTGCTTTAGTAGAAGCTGCCCCCACAGAAGTGTTAAATTGGCTACCATTACCCTGTAAATTTAATACCTCAACATCTCCCATACCCATACCATCTGCATCAGTACGATATATTCTACCTGCATAGAATTCATTCCATGGCATGTCGGTTCTATATATCTTTTTATATACCTCATTATAATGATCGTAAAGCTCAGGGAAAAATTCTTCTCTTTGCCATTGAGCCCAGTCTTTATTTTCTTGACTTAAAGTATCATAAAGCTCCTTCATAATTCTATCAGGATCATTTTTAAAATCAAAATTAAATTCCGATAAATAAGATTTTTTATTAGCAGGATCTATAAATTGATTATACTGATAGTAAATTTGATTAGGGCTCATTATAATTTCTTGATCTAAGAGTACTTTATCTAACTTTTTTTGATTTTGTTTAGTAGGGTTTTCATCATATACTTTTTGTGCTTCAGCTACAGCATCCACATCCCTATACACTCCAGTCCCTATAGGATCAGAGTTTTTACGAGCCACTTTCCTCCATTTCTTACCATAAATCTCCTGCATCTTATTAGAAATTTTATCCTGAAGCATTATCATTCTTCCTTTATATTCTATAGAAGAAGAGTTTATTTTTTTGTATACTAACTTTTGAGCTACACCACCTAACATTTTACCTGGAGAAAGAGATATAATATCCATCAACCCTTGTAGCGATTCAGCTCTATTTAAAAAATTAGTGATACCTGTTGTGATAGATTCAAAACCTCTTTTTAATAATACAAGTGGATTTTTTGTTGCTTTAGTTTTTTGTTTAAGACGAGACGCATTTATATCATAATCCTTTTGGATTTGATCCATTTGTTTTTGAATGTCTTCTATATTTTGGTCTTGAAGTTCTGCTATCTTATCGGCAATTTGTATATCCGTTGGATCGGTAATACCATCTTTCTTTAATGCTGCAGTAGCTTCCTTTACAGTAATTTTTTTAGGACTTAAATCCACATTATTTCCTGTCATATCATTGTAAAGGTCTTGCATTTCTTTTACATACTCTTTACGCTGAGCTGCTAATTGATCTCTTAAATCACTTCTTCCCTCTAAAATTAAAGACTCTAAAGCAGAATTAGCCGCATCTAAAACAGAAACCTGATGTATAGAAGGTATGTCTGAACCATCCATTAATTTAGAGTTGCTAAGATTTATCATTATTTGTAAGTCAGATAATCTACTTAACTCACTATCTGTTAGTAAACCTCCTTCAGCATCTTTCATAATTTTATTTGCCTCTTCATTCCATGTTGCCATTTGAGCCTCTATTTCTTTAGCAGTCATTGATGGACCAGGTTGGCTTTCTGCTATTTTCTTAATTCTATTTTTAACATCAGCACTTACTATCTTTCCTTTTAATAAATTATTTTCTTTCTTTTCATATTTAGATACGTCAAGCAAAAGATCTTTCTTTGTTTTAAGGTTTTCAATATTTCTCTCAGTTACAAAGTTTTGAATTTTCAGCATAGTAGTTTTAAGCTGAGCACCTGTTAACTCTTTAGTAGTTAAGTTTGTTATAAACCTAACCATCTTTAAAACATTTGCTTTAGTATACTGGTCATTAGGCAAAGACTCTCTAATAAAGTTTCTTAATTCTTTCTTAACTTTTTGTATATCTCTCATCCCTTTAAGCCTCTCTGTAATTTTGCTTTTAAGATTCCTTAAAGTTTTAGCTGCGTCTTTAGTTGGTTTAACATTAAAAGATTCTCTTACCGCTACTTCCATGGCAAGCTGTTGAGTAGACGGAGTTTTTTTAGCAACCGTTTCTCCTTTTACTTTAGTAAAGTCAGCAGCATTTTTATAAGCCTCAGTAGTTTGTAATTTTTCTATAGCTTTAGTTGCTAATTGTTCTTGAGTTAAAGGGTTTTCAAGAGTTTGGTTTTTCTTATTTAACTTAGCTATGAATTCATTTATCTTTTTAAATGTAGATAAACCTTGTTTAACACCGCCTTTTACATTTACAAAACTATCAGGAAGATTTTTAAATGCACTAACAGGAACTTTTAACATAGTGTTAATATCTGATACTTTTAAATCCGTATTAGCAATTAACACATCTTTTATTTCAGGATTATTAAACCCTAACTCTCTTGCTTTTTTAATAATAGAAGCAGGAGTTTCTGCTTTATTAAATACAATTTGTTGTCTTTGTTTTGATATTGTAAATAACCGTCCATTTGGTTTTAAAATACCATACCCATAAGGTTTACTTGGATTACCATATGTCTTTAAACTATATCCTAACTCTTTTAACTTCCTATTAAGAGCTTGAGGATTAGATAATGTTCCTGGTAAAAAATTATTTTCTTTAATACCGCTTTGTTTAGCTAAAGAATTAACTCTTTGTATATCAGTCTTAGCAGTAGGAGTATCTTTAATTAACCTTATCTTTTTAAAACCTCTAATAGTTTCTAATTGATTTACAAATTTTTCTTTTCCATCAACTACAGATCTTGCTTGGTCTTGATTATTATAAACGTCTCTTTCCATAGTAACCTCAACTAAAGGTTTTTGGTATTGGCTTACACCATCAATATCTTTTATAGTAATTGTTTTTCTTGGTATATTAATAAACCTACCACCATATCCTTTAGTTAAGAAGGTAACTCCTGATGCATCATTTTTATATACTCTTTGCTTTTCTACATTAAACACTACCTTCTGCTGACGTTGTTTAGTAGTTTTTTTCTTTTCAGTTACTTTAGAGTCAGCTTTTTTTACTTTACCAGCAACTACACTGACATTTCTAACTGCATATTCTTTTCCAGACGCTTGTACTAAAACCTCACCACCTGGTTGTCTGTTTTTAAATAAATGAAGAATAGGTTTACTACCATCTTTCAACGATATATGAAAAGGATAACTTGGATGAGAATCCTTTCTTACCTCTACCTCACTATTAATTTCTATAGCAGCATATACATCTCCCACATTCAATCCTTTAGTTAATTTTTCAGCAGCCATCTTAGCTATTAAATCCACAAGTGATTGAGAACCAGGACTTCTTACACCAACTGGTGTGTTACCCACTCCAACATTCTTTTTAGCATCTCCTCCTAAAAAAGCGGCTACAGCTGCTTGACTTTCTTTAGGTAAGTTTTTAGCAATATCAGCTACAATATCTTTTACTATAAATCCTCTCTTTTCAAATGTGCTTGTATTTGGATTAGTAAAATATTTTTTTATGTCAGCTTTTAAGTCTTTAGCACTTTGTCTTAAATTAATTTCACCTTTTGCTTTTCTTACCGCAGAAGATACCGCTGATCTAAATAATGATGAACTAATTAATTTATTATCCAGCATAGTATTAAGTATAGCTAATGTAGAATTAACTCCTGACGCACTACTAACTAACTTGGCATCAGTTCCTTTAGTTAAAACCAAATATGCTTTACCATCATTTGGTTTTATTTGTTTATTCAAGGAATTAACTATAGTATTTGCTGTTCCTTTTTTACCAGAAGCCCAAACATCTCCAAACTTAGTTACAAAGAATACACCACCCTCACCCTCAAATATAACTTTACCGTTATACTTTATTTCACCAGCCAACATATCATCAGGAGCTGTTATAGTAACCTCCTGTCCTTCCATAAAAGAAATGTCTTTAGGCTCAGTAATTAAACCTTCTTTAATCATATCAGCTACACTTTCTTGCTGAGTATATGTTACTTCAAAGCCACCTACCTTTTGTTCTTTAAGAGCAGCAGAAGGATTATCTACTTGCTGACCACCTTCAAACATATCTAACTGCTTAACTTCTGCAGCAGTAATCTCTTTACCTTCCTTAACACTCTTCCCTATAGTATTTAATAAATCTAAAACATCTGCATCAGTATCAATCAATGCATCTATCTTTAACATCTTAGCTACTTTTTGTAACCATCTTTTAACAATGCTTTTTTCTGGAGCTGATAATGATGGATAGTTATCTGCTAATATACCTACTAACTCAGATAAGTATTCTTCATTTTGAAACTCTGTATATTTATCACTAAAGTCATCTAACTGTTGTTTTAGTTTTTTATCAGTTAATTTTCTCTTAACAGCATCAACCATTCTTTTAGTTACCTCCGCAATCTTTATATCACTACCATACTTATTATAAAGAACAGCATGAAACACCTCATGAGCTATTGTCTTTGCATTAGCTTTAGGCATATTAATATGAATAGTATTTGTATTTGGATCAAACGTACCACGTGTACCTTTACCTGTAACAAATTTATTGTAAGCATCTTCCGACCTATGAATTACTATCTTAGTATCTGGTAATAATTTAGTAATAGCATTTACTGCTTTATTAGCTAAATTTAATATTTTACTTTCGTGTTGTTCAACTGTTGTGTTAGGATTTTCTTTAGTAAATATATCAGAAGAGTAATGGTTATCATTCTGCTCTGTTGTTCTTTCGGTAACACTTAAAGTATTATTAACTTGTTGTCCTGGAAGATTTACTTGAGAACCTTCTATGCTTTCAATAATATTTAAGTTACCATCCGTATCAGGAGTTACAGCCTCTACAACAGTTTCATCTGTTTGTAGTGCTTCTATTTTTGCAGCAATTTCATCTGATTTTTTCTTCAGATCTCTTCTCTTTTTAAATTCAGTTCGAGGAGTGTTTTCTAATTCTGTTTCTACTATTCCCAGTTCATTATCTAAACTTTCTAAAGATTCAGGCTCAGAGTTTACATCTTCATCTACATCAGTACGAGACTTATTTTGCCCAGGATTATTATCATCTATTCTGTTTATTAAATCTCCTAAATCAGTAGTAGCTTCTGAAATTTCTTCATCAGTAGCGGGTGCTATTTCCTCTTCCGATTGCGTTTCAATATCTGTTTCACTGTCTTGACTTTCTGTGGTAATCTCCCCTTGGGTGTCTCCTTCTCCCAACTCTTCGCTATCGATGGTTTGTTCTTGTACATCCACCGTCTCTGTGCTTGGCTCTTGAATGGCATTGTCTTTTGTTTTTAATTCATTAATACTTTGCTGACCTTCTTCCATAAGTTCAGCTCTTTTTTCAGCAATATCTTGTTCGGTAGGATTGTCTACTCCATCTTCTTTAAGTTTTTCAACCGCATAATCTTTAGTTATAATTATTGTTTCAGTAGTTGTATTCCCATCTGCATCAGTAGTTTGAGTTATATCTACATCTACTCCGTCCATTAAATCATCTATCTGACTATTTATTTCTGCTAATTTCCTTTTACCTGCTCGTGTTGTATTTCCTGCAAGAGCATCTTTTCTTTTTTCTAATTCTACTAATTTTACTATAACAGCATCATCAGTTACACCAGCTTCTTTAAGCTGTTTAATTATACCAGCATCTTGCTTAACATCTTTTTTACGTTGTTCAGCAATCGCTTTTAATTCAGGATCATTTTCTATTTCTAATGTTGCTCCTGCTAAATCTTCTGGAGATGCTTCTCTAATAAATTTAGCCATTTCTGGCCCACTTACTTGTGCTACTTCACCTCCATTTTGTGGATTAATATAATATTTAGGAGCCTTATATAAACCATAACCTACTGTAAGAGGAGCTGTTGCGGTTCCCGCTATTCCTTCAAATCCTATCTCAGCAACATCCATTTCTTGACCTGCTACTAATCTACCAGCAACTTCTCCTACCGAACCACCTCCTGCCTCAACAGTACCACCAGCTGCAGCTGCTACTAATTTTTTTCCTGTTAAGCCCGCAACTTTAGCAGTAATTTTAGATGCAACTCCTGCAGATATAGCATCTACCATACCAATAGCAAAGCCTCTACCAGCAGACTTAAATCTAATGCCTTGCATTTTTTCTTCACTCTCTAATATTTCTCTTACATTCTCTTTGGTCATCGGCTTACCATCAAGCTGCTCTAAAAGTAATTCTGCAAATGTTAAGCCTGTTTCTAATGTACCTCCAGCTGCACCCATAGCTCCTGCTATAGCACCTCCTGCTGTAGTAAAAACTCCTAATGGCCCAGCACTAAATCCAGTAGATCCAATAGCCGCACCTGTACCAGCACCAACACCTGCTGCCGCAATAACTGTAGGGTTAACCATAGCACTTACAGATGACACAAATAACTGAGGTATAATACTGGGATTATTAGCAACTCCTTTTATAAAACCCCACCATCCGCCACCATCTGCTTGGTATATCTTATTAAAATCACGCATCTCATCTGACTGTCCTGCGTTAGCCATTTTTTCTTGAGCAATAATAAAGTCTTGGATATCTTCATCTGTCACATCTTTACCTTTAGTAAAGAGTTCTAATGATTCATCTAATGAACCACCCTGAGCTTGCCCTTGAGCACCCGCTCTATATATATCACCCAGAAAATCAGTAAGAAAGTTTTTACCAAAGAAGTCTTCTAAGTCTGTATTTTCTTCTCCTGTAACTTGTGTTTCTGTCTCTATAGCATCATCAAAAATTTGAACATCAGCTGCACCAGTTCTATTAGGAACCTCTTGAATTTGTTCTATTGCCTGTAGGGTTTCTGGATCTTGAATTTCTTCAGTTACTCTTTCATCAACAACTTCTTCAGTTTGATTAGGATTTATCTGAGGAGAAGGCTCCGATGAGCCAGGTTGTTCCACCACTTCTGTATCGGATACCATAACTTCCTCTTGAGAAGTAACCTGAGAATCGTCTTTTTTTTTTACTCCTTCAACAGGAGAAGTAGCAAGTTCTGAAAAATATTTTTCAGCAAACTCTTCTTGGTTTCCAGTAAATAAATTATCACGACTTACTACAGTAAATATTCTATCCTGATATTCGCTATCCTGAGTTGCTTGATCAACAAATTCATCAAAAGATTTAGTAATATACCCATCTCTTTGTAAAACATTATATAATTTTTGTAAATTATCCATAATTATTTATTTAATCTAATTCTGCATTTGAGTTACCACCTCCAGTTCTACCCTTATTTAATTTTTTAATAGCTGGATTAAGTAAATTTTTCTGTAAATCTTTCCATAAATCTTGACCATTCATATCATATAATGCGGTCTGATTATTGTCAGTGTTACCTATCTCATAAGTTTCCCCTCCAAAATTAAATACTATTATATCATCACCATTAGAAGCCTCTCCTTGCCAGTCAATACTAAATTCCATACCTGGAGTTTTATTAAATTGGTCCAGGATAGCAGGATCAATAGCTCCCTTAATTAAGTTTTCAAAACCACCAGCAATACCTTCCGTAGTGTCTACAGTAGAATTAAAGTTTCCTCCTGATCCATACCCAAATTCTGCATCTATATAATCTACAGCTGTAATTGTACTATCTCCAATTTGAAGTTCTTTATTATAATTAGGAGTAGCAAAAGCAGCTTTAGAAGTTCTACCCTCATCTTCTGTACTTGTAATTTCTGTATCTAAATCAAACCCTCTTCCTTTAGCTAATCTTTCAATATCATCAGTTGTTAATTGATTATCAGGATCATATACAGCTTCTAATATTCGAGTCTGCTCAGTGAATGTTCCTTTAATATCAATTTCTTTACCATCACTTAGTATGATTTTTCTATTAGTAATAACTTGATCTCCTATATTTTCAGCCCGCCCTGCATCCACATCAGCTTGAGTTGCTATTGATGTTGTGCCTTTAGTAATATTTTCAATTAAAGGTAATTTATCTTCTTCATTAGAAACCTTAGCATTAAATTTATCTATAGCATCATTACGAGTTGTTCTTAATGTTTTTTCTATAGCACTTCTTTTAACTGGATCTGGATCTGTAAGCATAGTAATATAGTCTCCCAACTTACTTGACTTAGCATCATCTTTCTCTCCCTTAGCAATACTTGCCGCACTTGGTTGTGGCTGAACATTCTTTTCAATCTTCTGACTCTTAGCTGTCTCTTTAATGTCTAAAGAATTTTTAAGTTTATTCTCTGCATATTGTTGTGCAGCTCCCATCTGATCTTCAGTTATATCAGGTACATATTGATTACCATCATATCTTAAAGCAACATAAGGATTAGGTTTTCCAGGATTAGCTTTTGCAAACTCATCATGTTTTGCTCCTCCTAAATCAGTAATATATTGAGATCCATCAGCCATTGTTACATTTGTAACTAACATAGTAGCGGCATTCATAGGAACTGATATCATTGCCTCTGCCTCTAACCTTAAGGTTTCTTGACCTGCTTCAGTACCAAAGTAATCAGACTCAGCTCTACTCATTTCTTCAGTAGTAATATCTGTTCTTATTCCTTGAGGATCAATAGTAGCTGTAATAATTGTTCCTAATCTACCTTTAGTTTCTAATACAGATGCATTAAGATCAAAAGCATCTACCTTTTGATTTAGAAGATTTGTCATTTGGTTTATACTAACAGATTCCCCTGGTATAATATTACCCTCATCATCAGTACGAGCATAAGACATTTCTCCAGTTTCTGCATTAGACATAAACTGTAAGTTTTTTAAATTATTAAACCCTGATAATTGAGTAGCGATCTCTTGTTCTATTTTAGAATTAGTACCATCTGTAGTACGCTTTGTATACTCGTTATATTTATTGTTCCAACTTTCAGCATTCTTTTTAAATTGAGTCCAACCAGCAGATTGGTTTGCTTTAAACTTTTGCATTTCATGAGGCTTGATAAGTCCTCTTCTCATTAAATTAGCTTGATCATTTAGTTTATTGGCAGAGTCATTAGAAGCATCTAAAGCAACTTGTTGTAGTGTAGGTGAATCATAAGAACCTATATCATTAAGAGCATTTTGTTGCTCAGTAATCATAGCCTCTAATTGATCTTTTCTCCCTTGTCTTTCATCACGAATTCCTTCAAAAGTTTTTGTAATATCTTGAGCAGCTTTTGCCCAATTTACTTGCGAATCAGGATCCCGTCTTTCATATACATCAAAGTCTATTTTATCTTTCTTAAATTGATTTGCCATGTTATCTATTTTCTAATTTTAACTCCAAGAGTATTGCCCTGAATCTTCAACTTCCCCACCATACTTATCTTCATACCAAGAACCTTGATCTTTTGCTAAAGAAGATTGTCCTCCTTCTGAGTTTCTATAAAGACCTTGGCTTTCTTCTTTTGCTATCTGTCTATCCGCTTTATTTTTACTATATAAAGGAGCTAATGATGCAGCTGAAGTTAATGCCCCACTTACTCCCGCAATACCTTGTGATATTCCAGCACTTCGTGCAGCCTCTGCATCTCTACTTCTTTGGTTTTGTTCTTTTGCATATGCAACATCCATACTTATAAGTTGTTGATTTATAGCATCTTTAGAGTCAGCCTTCATTTTATTAAGGTCAGATATTTCTTCACCCATAGCTATACGAGTCTTTTCTGCATTTGCTCCTGCCGCTGCACCTATTCTTCCAACTCCACCTGCTAAAGCTCTTGCATCACCTTCTTGTAATGCCTCTGTATTTTGTTGTGCTACTGCTAAATTATTTTCAAACTCAGCCTCATAAGCATCTAAAGGAACAGATAGTCCTGCATAATTATCTACTTGAGCTTTAGCCTTAGCCTCATTCATTGCTTTTTTTGCTTCAGCATCTGCTTTCTGTTGTGCATTTTTTGCATCTGACGCTGCTTTAAACCCAGATGCAGCACTCGCTACTCCTGAGGCAATTCCTACTACTGCTGTTGTTACTGCTGCCATATTATATTTTTTTAATCATTTCATGAGTGTAGGTAGCACCCTCAATAAATCCTATTTTTTTATACACATTAATTAATGGTTTATTTTTTATTAAGGCATATATATATTTTTTACCTAATCCTTCCGCCTTATCACTTATTGTTTGTATTAATAGTTCTAAAGCCTCTTTTCTTTTTTGCCTATCTTTATATTGCATATTAGATATTATCCAATCACACCATGTTGCTTTTGAATTAGTTATATACATAAATCCTGCACAAATTGGTGTCTCTCCATCATATACAATAAAACCACCCATACCATCTTCAGGTAAAAAATCTTTAGAAGGGGGATCCCATCTCCAATCTTTCCACCACTGACAAAGAATATTTTCATAGTCTCCTTGTTGTAATGGTATTATATTTAATTTCATTTATGCAAAGATAGTAAAATCTATGGATATGATTTCATCATACTACTCCCGACTGAAAAAAGTTCTACTGCATTTGTGTTGGTATTTTCTAATGAAAAATTTAAAAAATATCCACGTGCTCCATGTGATTCTGCAACTGCATTTTTTATAGAAGTTATATAGGTTCCAACAGCAGGTATTACACCAGGGAATGGAAGTGGTGGAGCTCCAACTGGAACAGGACCAACTGTATCTACAGTAATAGATGCAGGAGTTACTATACCCGCAACACTTGTTGTACTATTTCTCACTATGCCTGTAATACGACCACCAAAAGTAGGGGCTCCAGCAGGTGCAGGAAATACCGTAGGAACAACCCAATACATAGCATCTCCAACAGTAGGAATACTACATATATCTACAGGAAATTCAATAACTATAGCATTAGGAGGTCCTGAAATATTATTACAAACTCCAAAACCATTTGCCGATCTATTTCTCCACTCTATAGTACCTTCATCTTCTCTTAAATAAGTAAACCACTCTCCTTCTTTTTCTTCAAAAAATGTAGACAACATTGAGCCTGTGTTTAAATCAGAAAATAAAGAGGTGCATTCCCATCTATCATCACTTTCATAAGACATAGTCTTAAATAGTTTAATAGTCATAGGCTCCATATTAAAAACAGAATTTATAGTAGAGGTGTATTGAACACCATAGTAATTATTTCTTGCAGGATTTGTATTGTGTCTATACAAATTTCCTCCACTCCAAGAATAAAAAAACCCATTCATACCTCTCATGAAATCAGGTAAAAAAGAATAAAAAGATGGCCACCCTTTTACGTCTTCACTATAGGATACTGTCCATGGATCAGTTGTTTGTCTTTCTCTTTTTTTTGACATAATTTATTTTTTATTAATTAACATGCAGTTATTGCAGTGCAAATTCCATCTCCAGATACTGTCATTAAATAATTATTACCACCAAATGTTACAGGAAATGTTCCAGTACCACATTGATTAACTCCATTTATATCTGTAAACACCCAGTCATGTAGTTGAATTTGTGCCGAAACACCATTATTAGTATGAACAGAAATTGTATAAAGTGATGTACTGTAAACTCCACATGCACCACTCTTAACACCTGCATCAAATCTATTACAGTCAACAGGGCAAAATATATCTACTTCCCAAGCAGTTCCTCCACAAGGGCCATCTATTAATAAGTCTACTAAATTTGGAGTGGCATTTGGTTTTGGTATAACCATAGTACATACTCCTGGAGCAGCAGGTGTTAAACTTGTGCCGCCTGAAGCATTGTTTGTGTAAGGTCCCATAGTAGCAGGTAGACCACTGTTTACAAAAGTTGAACCATTATAATCATAAATATTTCCAGAATTTGTTCCTCCAGAACTACCGAAATCATTAGATAACATAAAAGTTCCACAACTGTATTGTCCTCCATTAAGAGAACTTGTTCGTTGTCCAACAACTCCTTGTAAGTAACCTTCAGAAGCAGAAGAATATTCTGAAGCAGTAATACCATCATATGTCCAAACACATCTATCAGGAACAGCATAAGGATTAAACTTGATAACAATAGCACCTGTTGCTGCAGTTGCATCAAACTGTAAATTATATTGTCCTGTCCCTCCAGATCCAGCAATTGAAGTTCCACATCCTACTGTAGCTCCTGAACATAAAGTTATTGATTTTACTATACCAGGTATTCGTGTCCCTGAATTCTGAACTCCCTGCGTTGCTCCAGGATCAGCCACATAAACTTCTGGAGGTAATGCATGAACATTAGTTTGAGGTGCATAAGTGCCAATATCTTTATATTCTAAAACCCCAACTTCTACCGCCCAGTCTTGAAAACCACCACCATCTTGAGCATCAAATGACATTTTATAAACCCCATTTGCTAAAGGAAATTCTCCATTAGGATCTGTAAATATCCAATCATGTAAACCTAAAACTCCACCAGGTTGACCTGCTGGTGTACCAGGAAATTGAGTCCCCGCAAAGTATTTTGAGTTAGGGTTTGAATTACCAAAAGCATCTACTGGAACATGATAGTAATCTATATTTGAAACTAAGTTACATACATCTGCAAGTGGAGTTCCTAATGGTTCTGCTGGACTTCCTAATATTGAAGGAAGTTGTATAGGACATTGAAGATCAAGCCCCCACCAAGTACCAGGACAAGGACCATCTATTATTAATTTTAAAACAGTAGAAGCTGTAGATGGAGGAGATGGTATTACCATTGTTGCTCCTCTATACGCTCCTCCTGCTAAAGGCCATTGAGTACCTGCAGGAGTAAAAGGAGCTAAGTTTGGTGCTACTGGTACATTAGAATTATAAGGAGATGGAGGTACAAATAAACCTCCACCAGTACATACATTTAAGCCAGCAGCTTGATCCGCACAATTCCAATCTAATAATGTAGTCTGATAAGCTCCTGTATTATTTGTTATTCCTGTGTATCCCGTTGGAGGCACATTAGATCCCATAAGTATAGTTGGTCCAGCTACAAAATTACTTGATGCTTGATCCCAAAGATATGAAACCCCAGTGGCTTGAAATCCATTAGTCCCAAGATCAGGAGTTATATTACATGGAGTACCGAACCCAGAAGGAGGACCTGGATCTGGAGCACCAATAATACCAGTTTGATAACCACCTAATAAAGAACTATACTCAGAGGCAGTAACACCATCATATATCCATGTACACCCATCAGGAATAGGGAATAAAGTAGTGTTATTTACTCCTGGACTAAAAGTAAGAATAGCCGCACCTGGAGATGAGCCCAGATCAAAATATATTGTATACTCACCTGTACCTCCTCCACCAAAATTAAATGGTTGTCCACAAGGAATAACACATGTAGGGCATGGTTGAGGAGATCCTAAAATACCACCTGTCATTTCTCTTACTATACCGCCTACAGAATATAATCCATCAGGAGCTACTGTAGTTAAATTTCCGTCAGTATAAATTTGAGCAGCTGAAGTAAAACTTGTCCCCGCCCAATATACTGTATATGCATTATTACAAGCCATATCTTTATTTTATTTAATTATTATTTTTAACAAAACCCTTCTGCTATTACATTACCTAAACTATTTATTTCAACCCATTTTTTTGGAACAGTTGGGCCTGTTGCGGAAGATGATACAATATAAAATCCTTCAGGAGTAAATGCAGCCGCAGAACCAGATCCAATACTACAGGTTTGATCTACATAACAAACATCACCTATTGAAGGTATACTTCCATTTCCATAAAAACCTTGAATACCTAAAGCTCCAGGAGAATCTACATCTGTAGAGCAAGCCGCTGCAATTGATCCATTATAAGGGCCAAAGAAAGCTGTATTACAAACAACTGTACAGTCGCAACAAACTTCACTTGCTGTAGAAGGAGAAGAACAGTAGCAAATATTCATTGATCCTATTAATCTTAAATCCCAAATCAAATATAAATATTGATTTCCTATTGGCATATTAAATGCAGGCTCTATACTTTGGTATTCCCCAACAGAAGGATTAGTTATAACCCCACCCCCAACTATTGTTGAAGCTGTTAATAATGCTTGTAGGTCTACAGCGGTATTGCTATATAAAGTATTAGAAGAAAGTATTCTAAATTTATGTATAGCAGGATTAAAATCAAAAGTGTCTATACCGAATTTTTGAGTTCTTAATTTTATATCAGTGCCTGAATAAGGGAAAACCCCTACTGAACGAACACCTACATTAGATTGATATTCTGAAGCCTGCACTGTTACTAATCCAGCTGATGAGAACCCTGTATAAGGGCTTATATTTACTCCATCAGTCCAATTGTAAGAAGTGTGAATAAACTCTCCATTATAATTAGGAGTATTAGTTACTACCTGTATTACTGTTAAAGGGATTTCAGGTGGACACTCTACTGTTACACTATATGTAGATGCAACAGTTGGAGTAAGAGTTACTGTTGCAGTATCTGGGCTATTTAAACTTTTCATGAAGGATAAAGATCCATTTGTAGTTGCTCCTGCAATAGAGGCAACTACTGATCCATTCCATTCTATACTAATATTAACATTACCTCCAGTATCAACAGTGTATGGTATATTTACAGTTCCTATTACAACTCCTAAATCTACTTCATAAGTAATAATTTGGGTGCTATTTAATTGAGTTATAGTTGTCCCACAAGGAACCTCATTTAAAGGAACTGGAACAGCTCTTAAATTAGTACCTAACACGTACTCTTTCATATAAGGATCGTATCCTCCTAATTTTTGAGTTGTAAGTTGTGCATTAAAAGAAGATCTAAACCAACTATTCATTCCATAACTTGAGACTACTTGCAACTGATCATTACCTTGACCTGATCCTCTAAGATTAATAACTGCCCCTCTTTTAGTGTCTGTAAAAAACATATCATAACCCCAAGAAGAAAAACTTTCAGGATTAAAGCTTATTCCAAACTCTTCTATCCTTGCTACTTGCGTTCCTAAAACTTGAGGTACAGATGCAATAGCCCCACCTCCCGTTGAGTCTGATATAACATTTTTCTGTACCAATACGTAAGATATTCTATCTTCTTGAAGAACAAGTATATCTGTTTCTCTTGCATGCATCTTTTGAATTGGACCAAAAGAAGTTTCACAATCTTTAAAATTTAGTAATCCTAAATTAAATTCATTTAAGTTATTACTATTTGCAGAGCTACTATAAACTCCACTATAAGTCATGCCAGCAAATCTATCTGCTTCTTGAAAGTCTTGGTTAGATACAGCCATAACCCTTTCACCTAAATTAAAAGTTTTACCTGCAGGACTATCATATATTCTAAAACTTTCTACACCATTACCAAAAGTATAACAGTTATAAGCATCTAACTCACAAACCATCGGAAGTCCTGAGGAATCTTGATCTTGCCCACCTTGAGGTATAGTATAATAACCTAATGGAGTAGACGCATCAGGCACAAAATTTCTTTTAGTTAAATGATATTTTTGGCCTCCTGGAACTTCTGGCTCAATAGCTAATAAATCTGAAGCATCATAAAATAAGTTTGGATCAACTTCTTGAGGTTCTGTTTCAAAAACAAAAACACCTCCTGCTCTTGTAACCTCAATTGTTAATCTTGCTCTACCTGGAAAATAACCAGTATCACTCCATCCAACTTCTGAACATTCTTTTAAAGCTCCGTTCCAAACAAAAAACTGTCCAGTACCATTTGTACGAATAGAACATTCGACAGAATATTGTCCTGAAGAACATGCGGCAGAGGTACTTGTATGTAATGTATTATTAAAGCTAATACTCATACCATTAACATCACTTGTACCAGGACCAGTTGTAGTCATTTGAGATTGTAAATCATCTCCTATTGCCCATTGATGAAAAGAGCCATAGTCAGCAGTAGATGTAAATGTTCTTGAATAAGAAATTGATTTTGAACACTTAGATCCCCCTCTCCATGATTTTCCAGATATCTTAATGGTAGAACCAACAGGTATAGAGTAAGGTATACCAGAGGAATCATTTAAATTATAATCATTAATACAAGATCCTGTTGTACTACCACCACTTGTATTCTTTTTTTCTTTTTTACCTCTAAAATAAAATACATCATCTGGTATTTCTATACTCCATCCTGAAGGTTTTAAAAGCATATATAAACCAGTTAAAGAAGTAGATGTAATTGCTTTTCCTGAAAAAGCCTGTATAGCTAATACTACAGATTTAGCCTCACTTTCAATAGGCCCTTGAGTATCTTGTTTTACATAAAGTTCGTCTCCTACTTTTAATATATTTTGGTTTTGTCCATCTAATTTAAACCATACTTGACTTGGATCGTTAGACTCAGCAATAGGTAATCCTCCACCAGGGGAAGTTGCTGTTCCATCTTGTTGATAGAATATATTAGAGTAAACAGTCTGATAAGTTCCTTGACTTGGCTTAACTACAAATTTATATTTAGTAGCCCAATAAGGAGGTAAACTATCTAATGTTACTTTTATTTTATTTTTATAAACAGAAGTAACTGGCTCAAAATATGTTGTACATTCATTACTTGTAAGGACAGTAGACGCTCTACCAAAATCATCCATATAAACAATACCTGTTTCGTAATCTCTATTTGAATGTAAACTTCCTGTATTGTCGTCTAATAAAAATGCTGCAGTACAGCTAAAAGGTATAAAGTTATAATATCTATACGCTTGACTATAAACTCCTGCCGCTCCTGCTGGATCTCCCGAAAAGTATTCGGTTGCAGGTACTTGAAGAGAGAATGTAGTTCCTGTATTAGTATATCCAAATCCATCTGGACTACAAGGTACAATTGATGCTGATCCTGAAGTTATTTGAAAAATTGTTCCATTTGTTTCTAATGTAGCTAAACCACCATCTATATCTGTTAACAGTACAAAGTTATCACCTACAGCTGGTACTGCCGCAACAGAAGCTGTAAGTCCTGTTAGTTGATCTGTTACTATATTACCAATAGCTAAAGGCAAAGTCATAGAGCCAAAGTCAAATCCATCAACTGTCATTTGTCCTGCTGTACAAGGAGTTGGAGGAGGAGAAGGCTGACCTGCATCACAAGATGTAGTCCCATCTAATAAAATAGCAGAACTACAAGCTGCAGGGAAGGGGTTGCTAATTAAAGAACCAGGAGGACAAGCTGCATTATTTATCCCACCACTAACTAAATATAATGTGCTACCCGTCATTGGGGTTTCAGATTTAGAATAAAACTTATCACTTAAAGTACCCCCTGCTGCAGAATTATTACAAGCGTATAAATCTTGAACTACAAAAGGAGGAGAAAACCCTTGAGCAATACTACCCCCTATTCTGTCTTTAAAAGCTTGAGAAGAAAGCATTGTATTTACATCAACGTAATCGATAGGACAAGTAAAAGTAAACCCTACATTAAAAGGGCTTGATTGATTAGAAGTGTTAACACACTGAGCACTACCACCAGTATCAGTACATACTGTTGTTGTAGTCTGCTGTAGTGCAAAATTAAAAGTTATAGTAGTACCCGCTGCAACAGGACCAACAGCAGGTTGAACAGCCGCTAAGTCCCATGTAAGAATTGAGTTAGCTTCAGTATGTGCCCCACCAATAGAATACACTCCAGGAGATCCTTGAGGATTTATATTAGTAGTATCCCCTCCTAATTCCACTCCAGCTATTGTTCCGCTTGATGGCTCGGCACGATAGTCTAATTGAATTAATGATCCTCCTTCTGTAAGAGTCATATCATAACCATCTACATAATTACCATATGTTAGTCTATTTCCCTTTATAACTTGTGCTTTTGCAATTCGAGGTACATTATCATAAAGCCTAAGAAGTTCGTCTGAACCTAATGTAGTGTATATTTCTGCATTAGTAAACTGAACTTTTCTAAATTCATTATTTCCCCAACCTTCATTACTTTTTTTATATCTTTTAATTACATATATAACATTAGAAGTTGTTTGTTTATATAACAAATCTACTTCTACTACTCTTCTACTACCTGTAGAAAACGTAACATCACAAGCATTATATCTGTTTTTCATACCTGCATTCCAGTAGTTTTGAATACTTAACTGAAATGGTTGGGGTTCAAAAGCTGGTGTAGAAAATAAAGAAGTAGCACTGTATTGTCCATCCTCATATCTATATCTATAAGCAAAAGACAAAAATCTTGTCTCCATATAATTTTCTGTAGAAGGTAAGGCTATTAACTTTACGTGAGGGCTTCCTAAAGGAACTGGAGTAAGAGGCAATCCTGCATTATCAAATATAACATCTTCAAATCCAGGGGGTTTTACTATAACACTTACATCCTCCTCTTCAAAAACATCATCTACTTGTCCAGGCCCTGGATATGCATAATCTCTTTTTATATTTATTCCTCTCGGAGGATTTAAATCATCTGTAAAAAATAATAAGTCTTCAATTTTACTAACACCAGTTATAAGATATTTAAAATCAAAGTTTAATACTGACGTACTAATTACATGATATGTTAATGATCCAGTATTAGTACTATAAGAAACAATAAGATCAACAACTCCTGTAGTTGTAGAGAATGGATTATTTTCGTTATGAACAAACCAGTAAAGAGTTTCACTCATACCATCTTCATACACTCCAATACATCTAACGTCTCCCGTTAAAGGTTCTCCTGCAAATTGCAAGTCAGTAAGTATTGTATTCCCTAAAGAATTTTCTACCGCTCCTATTTCAGTATTTTCAGTAGATCCTAATCTTACATTTTCCGCATCTATATATTCTCCTGGTGGTAATAAGCGTTCATCAACGCTTTTATTCATTTTACCAGCTATGAAATTTGTATTAGTCTTTCCCATATTACTTTATCCATTTATTCTGGCCTCTCATATTCATTAAGAGTCTGCCAGGATGAATGTTACTTAATCTTAATTTAGCATTTCTAAGAAGAGAAGATTTATCTTTTCTTGCTCTATTTATAACATATTCCTGAGCTCCAAATCTACCATTTAAAATAGAGTATTTAATATATGCATATATAAACTCTTCAAATAATTTATTAACACTTACACTCGAATCATCACCTGATTCTAAACCATCTGAAACATATTCTAACACAACAAATTTATCCATCATACTGGAGTTAAAATTAATAACTCCTGCTTTTTTATTTATACTAAAAGTAGGATTTACATTTGCTGTTTCTGTATTCATACCAAAGTTTTTTCCTACTGAATAATCAAAACACCACTTCCCATCAATACAGTAACCCATCTTGCCTGCATAAGGACCATTTCCAGGATACATATTTTTTTGAGTACCATCTAATCTTTGTATATCAAACCAAGAATCAGCTGGTTTTAAAACAGCCCCATCTATATCAAATAAAATTCTACAGTCATTATCTTGTAAGTAAGCTCCACTCCAATTAGTTTGAATATTTTCCGTTAAAGGGTAAAGCATTCCATCTTCTTCTAAATTTATTCTAACCCAATTAACATAATCTTGAGGAAGAACAAATCTTAATTGATCACATACCTTTAATTCTAATATTTTAATTTCTTTCATAGCATCATAATTCAATTCTTGAATTCCTCTCTTTGCATGAAATAAAACTTGATATCTATTTATATTATTAATAATTTCATTATTACCCTGAAACATTAACATAAAGTTATTTACAATATCTTCTAAAGTAACATACTGATAGGAACCCCAGTTAGAATCTTCAGGAACTATACCTCCATTTTCATAATATTGATAATCTGTAATATATGCCATAATTAACTTGTTTCTTGTGTTTCATTAGTTTCTTCTGCTTTTCCGAAATTATAAACATCTGGTTCTCTAATTTCTATTCCTACATACTGACAAATTTTTGCTATCAATGTAGGTTCGTCAGAATCTGGTAATTCAAATTCTTGGAACCCTGGTTGAGTTGGATCAAACTGCGGCTCTCCTAAACCTAAATTTTGCCAAGTCCATCTTGGTACAGCTGGATATCTAATATATTGAGATCTTATAGCCCCTGGTTGTAATATAGTAGTAGGGTATACTGTAATATTATTACCATCTAATACGTAAGCAGGGTAAGTAGTTGTAGGTGCGGCCAACATAGAATTAGTTAAAAGAAATATTTTATTCTGACTTACTCTTTCTACTTCTCTAATTTTAGTGTTTACATATATAACATAAGTGTCTCCCACAGCTAAAAATATATCTGCACTTAACGTAATTGTTGTTGCATTAATTACACCTGTAACATAAGCTTCTTGGAAGGTTGTAGTATTAACTATTATGCTTCCTATATTAGGTGTTGGTGCTGATGCGGGTATAGTTGTCCATCCTACTACAGCTGCATCTATTAATTGATTAGCAGACACAGCAGTTGATGTTCCTGTAAAAGTAGGAGTAGAATAATAAAATAGTTTATTTATTAAATAATAATCTGCAGGTAAAGAGTATACATTTGAATTAACTTGAGGTAAAAAAACTTGAGTAGAAAAACTATCCATTACTTCTACTAACCCCTTAGTTATATCTGCATATCCAGTTCCTGATTGCCTACCATTTTGTTTGTTAATCCAATTATTATAAGAATAAAAGTAATCCTCAAACATATCTATCTGTGCTTGTTTAGCATATAAATTAAAATCTTGCGGTGATATGTACCCGTAGTTATTTTTATTGGCTATAGCTAATACAGTATTCCTTACTTCATTTATTGATGCGGCCATATTATATAAACATTTTTACAAAGATAATAAAAAAAAAGAGGCCTACTTTTTTTGTAGACCTCTCTTTACTTACTAATATACTTAAGCTAATTAAGCATTTACAATACTTGTTACAGCTTTCGGTAAAGATAGACTGTAATAAGCTTTTTGCCAGCTTGTTGCTAATGCATCTTCAGCTGCATTTAAGATAGCTGTGTAAACATCATGACCAACTTGTACTGCAGTTGTTACTGTAGTAGTCGTACCATCAAAATATTTGATTGTAACTGTTGCTGCTGTAGCAGATGCTGTAGCAATTGTTTTTACTCCGCTTAAACTAATCAATTGACCAGTGATAGGAGCATTTGTAACTTTAAGAAATTTTTCCATTTTATAAAAAGGTTTTAATGGGTTAATAAAGTGCAAATATACATAAAAAAAAAGCACCCTATTAAGGTGCTCTTTTAATTATATATTTAAATATTATTTTTTACTTAATAATTTTTTTAGCATCTTATAAGTCTCAACTCCATCATCAGTTTGCATATAAGATGAAACAATATCATAAGGATCCTCTCCAAAAGGAATAGTTAACATTTTACTTTTATTTTTAGACATATTAAAGTAAACGTCTCTTCTGTTATTTCTTAATTGCAACAATCCTTTGTCAAAAAATTTAACAACATCATCTTGAAATTGTAATGCAGGATCATTTAAAACCTCTATGAATTCCATAGGATGATTTCTTGAGAATACTAAAATATCTCTTTTAAGTTCTGCAGTACTCATTTTATCTATATCACGACCTAATAAAACTCTACTTACTGTTTCCAGCATTTTAATATCTAATTCTCTTGCTAAAATTTGAGCATCTAAAATTAATTCTTCTAATTCTAACTCTTCAGCTGCATCTTTAGCATCATCTATTTCCTCAAATATCATATCACGAGAAGGATGGAGTTTTAAAAATTCTTGCAGAACTTGATTACTTCTTTCAACAGCTAAAAAGCCATCTTCAAAAACGATAGGTTCCATGATAGCATTACCATCTTGCTCGTCTTCAAAAGGGGATTTCTGATTTCTTGCATAACGAAGTGGTCTGTTTGTCTGCGTCTCTTCGTCAAAATAAAGTAATGGAGATCTTTTGTTGTGGTGAGAGTTTAACATAAAGCACAATGGTGCTACATCTCTTTTTAATTTGTACTGTTTTGCAACAGCTTTGTTTGTTTTTTTCATTTTATATAATTTAATTAAAGTTAAAAAAAAGGGGAGGAGGTTAATCCTCCCCTAATGATTGTTAGTTATTAGTCTCTAAATAAGAAGAAGTTGTTTGCACCTAAAGTACATACAGCTCTTTCAGATAAGAAGTTAACTGTCATCGCATCTAAAGAAGATGTTCTTGCTCCACCAGCAGAACCAGTGATCCAAGTTTTGTAACGTCTGTCTTCAGTTTCAGAAGCTCTGTATCTAACGTGTAAGAATGGTCTCTTAGCGTTCTTACCTAAGATTTGGTCATATACAGTTGTAGAACCAGCTGGAACCATAAGTCCATTGATTGCACCACCTGTTAAACCACCTCTCATTGTAGGATCGTTTAAGTATTTCCAGTCTGACTTGTAGAAATCATAACCTCTTCTGAATCCTGTAAATCCTAAATTTAAAGCCATCTCTTCGTCATTATCAAATAAACCATATGAAGTACCACCCGCTCCGTAAGAGTTTTGAGCAGCTAACATATCATCAATATCAAATGAGTACTGACGGTTAACAAAGATTACATTTTCCTCAATAGCACCTTGCTTATCAAGTCTTTGGATAACTGAATCAAAACCAGCTAAAGTAGTTGGGTTACCACCACTCCATACATTTCCTCTTGTGTTAACCACGTGGAAAATTCCTTCAGATCCTTTATTACCTACTGGAGCTGCTGCTGCTGCTGCACCAGAACCTGCCGCTGCAGGAACCGCTT
>JAAHTG010000170.1_pt4 | contig 38178 bp, 50 predicted proteins | sample 6116081 | NCBI WGS metagenome assembly JAAHTG01 (sample SAMN13939989, study PRJNA603662) | sponge metagenome | isolation source: marine sponge | host: Mycale hentscheli | place: New Zealand | collected 2005 | reverse complement strand
CCCCATCACTTCCAAATCCTTGTTTTGGTTTTTGGGCCCAAAGTCCATAATCATCTCCACACAAGTATCCTCCTTTTTTTATCAAAGGATAGTAAAACTCTAAATCTTTTTTGACTGCATCGTAACTATGATCACCGTCAATGTAAACCCAGTCAAAATACTCTTTAGGAAAATTAACATCAGTAGAAAAATTTCTATGAATTTCCACATTGCTTAATTTGCCAAACTTAGTTGACACACTTTCATAAATTTTATCCATTTTTTCTTGCTCAATGCTGTAACATCTTTCAATTACATCTTGGCTTTCCCACGGATCAATCAAATGCAACTTCGAGGGTTTGGCTTTTAATATCTGAGAAGATAAGTCCCCTTCCCAAACGCCTATCTCGGCGCAGACGCCTCCTTCTTTAATGTATTTTAATGTATGGGTATTATTTTGATTTTTCATAAGTTATTCTCCAAATTTGTACCCGAAAAACTCAATGTCCTTAGCATACGTCTCGGCAACGATCTCCCGAGTTTCATCATCGTAGTATTCGGTGTAGTGTTTATGTTCTGTTTTGTTGTTGTGTGGGAGTTCTTGCTGGGGGATTCCGATTTTATTGCAGATTATATTAAAGTCTTCTTGTAAGTTTTCCACTTTTCCTATAAAGTCCATCTCGTCATCAATATAAAAAGAAAGCGGCTTGAAGTGCCACATTTCAAAAAAATTATCATTCTTAACGAAATCTGCAAATGACTTATACTTGCTAATTCGTTTTTGAGATCTTAAATCTTGCGGAGCCCCCATACCCCCTTTTTTTAGATAGAAATAAGCACTTACAAACCTATCCCAAGGGTTTCTGGCAAAGGTAAATTTAAAATAATCCTGTCTAGTTTTGAGGGGGAATTTACTTATTGGTAAATGACACGGAGGGTGGTCAGATAATCCGACTTTTTCTATGACGCTATTACCTGCACATTTAGGGATATGAATAAATATAAAATTATACTTGTGGCTAATCATATTATATCTCCTAACTTATGTTTCATACTTACCATTCTTTTTTTGGTATTTGTTCAAAAGGTTCTAGTTGTAAATTGTGTGAATATTTTGAATGTACATAAAACGAATCAAATTGAAAATTTTTCACAAAAACATATCCTGCATTTTGTAGTATTTTGTTACAGAGAGGTGTTGGTCTCTCTATTGTTATGCATCCAAACTCATACTTGGAAAAATCAAAACTACTTATCACTCTTTCTTCTGCACCCTCGATGTCAAGTGACCAATAATCTATTTCTTTCGGAGCATTATGTTTATCAAGTATATCTTGCAATAAAACTGCATCTATCTCTATAATTTCACATTTCTTTGACTTTAATTGTTTTTCGCGCACTAACATAGAATTATCTGTATCATCTGCTACAATTCCACTAAGCCCACCGTTATCAATTCTCATTTTAACTTTTTCGTAGTTATTGGAAATCACAATATTTTCCGTAATACAGTTTCTGTTTTTAACCAACGGTTTATAAAAATATGGATTCGGCTCTATTGCAATCCCTGTCCAGTTGTATTCTTTTTCTAGAATAAATGTATTATTAAACTCAATTCCGTTGGTCGCTGCTGTATCTAAAAAGAATCCGTTTGTTTTCTCGCTCAACACTTCTTCAATAACCCATTTATCTTGACCCTTTTGTCCGTAATATTTTTTCATAATTTATTCTCCAAATTCGTACCCAAAATACTCAATGTCTTTTGCGTATTGCTCTGCCACGATTTCACGAGATTCAGTATCATAGTATTCTGTATAGTGCTTATGGTTTGCTTTATTTTCGTGGGGGAGTTGCCTGTTAGGTATCCCAATTTTATTGCACGCCACATTAAAATCATTAACCACATTTTCAAATCTTCCTATCCAGTCCACCATACTTTCTCCTTCATCATTATATATGAATTTATATTGTGGTAAATTATGCATTTTTTTTTCGATAGGGATATCGCGTTTCTCTGAATTTTTAATTAATTTTTTTAGTTTTGTTTTTACCCATTGTTTAAATCCTAAAGTCGTCCCTAAGGTCATCCAAGTGTTTTTCTCCCAAAAATATTCAGATAAACATTTTGAAAAGGGATTTCTTACAAAAGAGAATTTAAAATAATTGTCAAACTTTTCTTCTCCTGCTCGAGCCTTTATTTGAGACGCTGTTAGATGTTGAAGAGGGAATCCTTTTTCTATCCAGCATAACTTACTCCTATTCATGTAGCCACCTAGCGCTTTCTCAATGCTTTCTCCTGCGTTTTTTGGAATGTGAATAAATATATACTTATTTTGATGATCAATCACGATTTATACCTCTTTTATATAGTAAAACAAAAATATAAAAATTCTACTTCCATTTACAGTAATTAGGATTTTTTAAGCGTTTTCTTCTCATGTATTCTCTCTTTTGCTCTCGGCGCTTTTCTTTGTTATTATCATCGTATTTTTTTTGAGCTTTCTTTTGAGCTTCCTTGCCTTTTTCTGTTTTGACGTATTTTTCTTGAGATTTATTTTTCATAATTAAAATGCATTCCCCATTCTTCTGAGTTTACTACAAAATTACCCCGCCTAATATTAGCATTAGAAATATTTCGATTTCTTTTCATTTCATTCATTCGTTGGTCGTGAGGAGTTCGGTCTTCTTCCGCCTGAAAGAAAGCCCTTCCACAGCAATGTTTTGAAAGAGTTTTTAGTTGAGTATTAAAAAATTTAGTAAATCTAAGAACAAAATCTCTGTCTTCCCATCCCCAGCCAGACATAGACTCGTCAAAGCCTCTTATTTTTAAGAAAGATTTTTTTAGAAAAGCTATTCTACCTGCCATTGGCCCTCCTTCACATTGTAATATGTTATTTTCTCCAGAAGAAAAACTAGATACTAACTCTTCTAAAAATTTGTCATTGATTAAATTATCTGCATCTAGCGTACAAACTATCTCTCCACTAGAATTTTTTAAAGTAGTATTTTTTGTTTTTGATTGAGAAAATTCTGTTGCATCAGTATTTACTAAATAATTAACTAAGCCTTTATCTATATAAGGAGAAAGATTTTCATTAACCCAAAAATCTAAATCATCACTGGAATTCCAATTTAATAAAGTGAACTGATAATTCAAGCCAAAAGACTCGCAAGTTCTGATATTTTGAAGGTAGGTTCTTTTAATATCATTAGACCTACCCATGCAAGATGTGCCAAAAGATACCCTCATATGTAGTCCACTTTGATTCGTTTTTAAATTATTTTTTTAAAACAAAAAGGGGGGAGCAGGTTGCCCTGTTCCCCCCCCCTTGGTAGTAATAGTGTAAAGAAATTACTTCTTAGTACTAGTTTCTTCGTTGGACGCGCAACACGAAGATTGCTTTTGAAGGAGACCTACAATAAGCAATAATGTGATAAGTCCTGCGAGGCTTGCGCCTTCGCCAACGAAACCATTGACGATGTCTTGAAGGTTGCCAATGACATTCATGCCAGCAGCTTCTCCAAATACTACTTGAGACAGGACAAGAAGTCCCACGACAGACGTTAAGATTGCAAAAAGGCCTCCGATGGCCCCTTTGAGGGTTGTTACTATGTTATTCATAATGATAAAAGTTAAAAAAGGTTAATTAGAAGCTTACTCGGACCCCAAAAGAAGCCAAAGTTTCGCTATCGCGATTATCTGCATCGTTGTATGCGACTGAAACAACTCCATCGAGATTTTCAGTGATCCCACGAGACAGTTCTCCAGAAACTTCAAAGTATTCTACTTCAGTAGAAACAGAGGTTTCGGTAAGACCTGCGGAAGCGCCCAAGGTCAAAGTTGCGATGTCTTTAATTTCTACATCGTGACTAAGGCCTAGTTCGTAAGTCCATAGGTTTTCATCGGTATTTCTATAGACCGTAATAGTAGGGTCAAGAACCACATCTAAATTAGCTGCGATAAACGCGTCTAAATTAGATTCTCCAGCAAGAAGCTCGTAATGTAAGAGTCCTGCGGATAGTCCTAGTTGACCATTGAGAAGGCTAGTTCCCAATCCCCCGCTTACGTCATACTTATCCGAACCTCCTGAAAGAGAATGGAAAGCAGAAACGTCTGCGAAAGCTTCAAACGAGCCAAGACTTGCATCTAGACCTATAGAAGAATTAAGAGTTTCGGAGGCGACAGCTTGACCTCGGAAAAAATGGTCAGTCTCATAAGAGAATCCCAGATTTCCGCTTAGGCCTTTATCAGCTCCAAAACCGGCGTTAACAAAAAGTCCAAATAGGACTGTAGTGATTAGTGTTGTAGTTTTCATAGTGAAATTTAAATAATTCGAAATTCTTTCCAAGATATATGTTTTGCTTTAACGAGATCTCTAATCTGACGCTGTTTTGTATTTAATTGGCTTTTGCCGCTTTTTACTTCAATAAAGGTAATTTCGTCTTCTCCGAAAGAAATATAATCTATTGGTTGACCTAGGAAAATGCATTTCTCGGGGTCAAACTCAAAGTCATCTAGGAATGGAGCTAATTTTTCGGCTATATTACCTATTCTTACTTCACTGCTTTTTTTCTGAGAAAGGATTTTTCGGCGAGCTTCTACTTCTTGTTCTACTGAAGCATTTAAGGTCTTTATTTTTTCTAAATAAGTTTTTTCTTTGTTTTCTAGGTCGTTTTCCCGTTTTATTACGATCTCCTGAGATCGAGAAAATTCGGAGCGCAAGGAAAATAGATCTTGATTAAGTTTTTCTTCACGGGAACGATAAGATGACGAATCTTGGGTAAATTGAGCTTTAAGGGAATCTATTTTAGATTCAAGAACTCTAGCGTTGGATTTAAAGAAGTTAGCATAACGTATTAATACGAATACACATATTATAAGAAAAACCGTAAAAAATTCAAATATATATTCCAAGATTTGTTTTTATCTCTTAGTTAGGGAGATGATTCTATCATGTCTAAAAGATCTTATTTCTTGCCTTCCGAAGCAATAAGCTCTAAAGCCCACGTTCCTGCGATCATCATTTTTGTTGCCAAAGGAGTTAAAAAGATTTATATTTCCAATCTGATAAGTTTTGGTCTTTCCATCTTTATTTTTATAAACTAAATAGTAACGCGAGGAAAATTTGTTTTTTAATTTGTAGTATAATTGCCTAATCATATATAGTCCACTTATTTCCAATTTTTTTTAATTTTTTTTTCGAGGAATTACGATTGTTCAGTAGGATCAATGCCCTTCGCGTCACAGTAGCCAACGCTGTATCCAACTTTAAATTGATACTTGTCCATGAAGATTAGTAATGGAATAAGAGCGTAGATTTTCCAGTCGTTTAAAGAAAAAGAGCTCAATAGGATTAAGATAACTATAGCCATTGGGCAAAAGCGATTAAGACTATAGTTTAAGATTGCGTTTGTTTTATTCATGTCTAATATTTTAACTTAAATATTAGTTTAACAAAAAAACGATCTTAAGTCAAGAAAAATCTTTATCCCAAATTTGGGTGCCCTCTATGTCTAAAAGATCGGAGCTTTGAATTTGAGTAATAACCTCTCTTTTGTCAGGGCGAGCATACAACCTATATTTAGCTTGCCAAGGTTTTGATACTGTAGGAAGATCGTAGCGTACTTTACTGGTTAAATTAAGCCAGTTAACTAGGTTTTTTCTATTGACTAAAAGGAAATCTTTCTTTCTTTCAAAAACAACAAAATCAGCTTCTTGATAAAGCCATCCGGGTTTTCCTTTGGAATTTTTAAGCTCCACCCATTGCCATTTATCGGAGTTAGAATCTGTCTTGCATTTTACATCTAAACTTACTGCGACAGTAGTTTTATTCTTAGATTGACCAAGCATAAGGAAATCAATATGATCTGCTTTCTGACTTGCTGAGGGCGTTTGTAATTTATAATTTCTAGATAGAGCTGTTTCTTGAAATTTCTTGCAAGCTTTATCTATAAAGTAGTTGTGTTGTGAGGATCTTTTATTTTCCATTAAATTAATAATACACGATGTCATCTCTTTAGAGAAGGTTCTTTTAGGTCTACCCTGTCCATTAGTTGTATTGCGACTTCATGAAGCCAGACTTTTCTTACGGGAATGAGCGCATTTTCACCTACAAAATTCTGTAATTCTTTTAAGCTTACATTAATAAAAGACTTTGAGCCTTTAGGTCTTCCGCTGCCTGCTTTTCGGGGAGATCCATCTTTGTTTAGAGTTCCCATCATTAAATAATAGATTCTGGTTGAGTCGTTTTTATAATTTGGACTCTAGAAGCATCCTTGTCATTCCAGCGGCGAAGGGTTGCCTTCAAATTATTTGCGTCTGTTTCAGCTCGATCCCAAGTCCAGTAATCAGTAGGGCTAGTTCTGCGACCAGCTCGGGTCACTACATAAAAAACGGGTATATATGATTTATTAGGCATGTTGGTTATTTCTTTCGGATCCAGAGCGAATTATTAATTCAAGATCTTGAGGGGCTGCTACTCCAACTTGAGTTTTTTCAACCTTCCCTTTGTAGATAAACTTAAAGGTTGGTACCGAGGAGACCTTGAAACGCTGGGCTAGCTCAGGACTCTCATCTATATCGACTTTAAAAAAATCTACATTCTTATAAAAATCATCTAGTTTTTCAAGATAAGGATTTAAGGCTTTGCACGGCCCGCACCAAGTGGCATAAAAGTCTACTATGCAAAAATTAGGAGACAGTAGGATTTCTTTGTCAAAATTCTCTGTAGTTAATTGTTTCATTTTACACCTTTCATTTCTCCCTCAACAAAATTGATTACTTGTTCGTTGTTTGGGTAGGTTTTGGGGTCTAGATTTTTATCTTTAATATGAATCTCCCCCGTAAATGGTTTTGAATTAACCTTCTCGATTAAAATTTGATGAACGTCGGTAGTAAAAATCCATTGAAAGGTTCTATCAAATTCTATAACCTTACCTTCAAAGTCTGTCCCGGGAACTCTGGCATCAAGTTTTTCTTCGTCTACTCCGGTATACTGAACGGGTTTTTTAGCCAGTTCGATAAGAAGCTCTTCTTCTGACATTTCAGACAGTTTCTTTGAGCTGTTACTTTTAGTAGGATCTTTAGGTTTATTGCCTGTATTTTGTTCGTCAGTCATTATTTTTTATATAGTGCGTTAAAAAGTGAAATTGATTTTGATCTTAGGTCGGTTTTTTTATTTTCTTGTACTGATTTTTGTTGTTCGGTACGCTCTTTTTCTAGTCTTTCAGCTTCTTGAAGTTTGGAAAGTTCATCTTTTAGTTGGTTTTTACTGCCTAAGATTTCATCTAATTGTTTTTCTAAAAGTAGATTTTTTGATTCGAGGTCTCCTTTTTCATCCTTACATTCGCAAGATTCTTTATCTAAATGTTCTAATTTGTCACTTAAATCATCTAGCGCTTTGTTTAGTTCAAATCTTTCCTTATCTTTTTGAGCCCTGCGATTATCATCTTTTTCTTGTTGGTCTTCAGTTCCTTTTGCTACAATAAGAAATAAAATTTCTTGGGATTCGTCAGTTTTTACTACTTCTGTTGAGTAATCTACAAGATCTAGCCACTGCTCTTTATCTATAGATATATAATGCTCGCTCTCCTGTATTTCATTTGGGAGAGCGCTGCTCGTAACCAAAGCATACTGAAGATCTTTCTGCACTTAAAAACCTGCGGGGACGTCCTCTTCTTGGGTTTTTTCTTCAGTTTTAGGAGTCGAAGGCTCTGCGTCTTCTCTTGGCCGGTCTTCATAAATTATGAAATCAGGAGCCTTTTCGTTTTTGGCTTTTCCTTTGTTTGTAAAAACCACAACTTTTACTTCCTTCTCCATTCCAAATTCATCTTGAGTTCTAATGAGGCCTGATAAGAAGTTTTGTTGCTTGCCTTCTCGACGCCAAAGAGCTCCAAGCTCTCTCTTTTTCCAGTCGTTATTATTTTCTTCACTCATTAGGATTGTTCTCCTTCATCTAAAACTCTAGCCGGAGATTGAGAAACTTTTGCGGCTTCAACTACTGTCGTAGGAGTAGGTTCCGGTTGGCTTGGTTGATTTTGTCGAGACTCTCCTTCTCTCGGACGAAAATATTTATCAAAAGAAGTGATTAATCCGTCATACTTACTTAATTCTTCTAACCGGAGTTTAATTTCCCCAGAGATGTTTCCGTGTTCACCGATTCCAGCAGGATTATCTAGGAGGACCGAGAGGTCTGCCAGCATTTGGTCTCTGCGACCTGCTACTTCATTATATAAGCCTTGTAAGTATAGTTGTTTCATATTGTGATTTTTGTTATTAAAAGATAATATAATATTAAGATTAAAATTCTATTTTTTTTAAAATTTTTCTATTTCTACGTAATCAATAGGGTCGTACAACTCTTGTGTAGTCGTCGCTTTTTCGAAAACAATTTTATAGCATACATAAGAAAGCACACCTCCAATTATAGGACTTAAATCTGAAGATGCGATAGATGCACTGCATACTATAAGAATAAAAGAGATTGATAAAAAGTGAGAAATGAATTTCATGATAATCTATATTGTACAGATTTTTGGAAACATGTCAAGTCTTTTCCTCCTGCATAACTAATAGAACTTTGTAAGTCTTCTTTTATCTCTATTAATTTAGACTTTAAGTCCATGCCGCAAGTGGGCACGTTTTTTAGTATGCCTTCTATGTGAGTATTGGTTTTTTTATTCTCAAAGCTTGCTGAGCCAAAATAAGCCTTATGAATCACCCCTTCTATCTCAATACCATGAGCGGGACTATCAGAGCAGCAAGCAAATGCGCCACCAGCCATAACCATAGAAGCTCCTGCAACTAACGCCTTGGCGATATCACCATTGCATTTTATCCCTCCATCTGCAATTATAGGAATCAATTCTGGCGAACAGTCTTGCTCTTCGAAGGAATCGCCTTTAATAAGTTTTGAGCATTCTTTTAAGCAGGAAAACATTGGCATTGTGAAGCCAGTCTTGTCTTTGGTTGTGCAGGGAGACCCTTGACCTATGCCCACTTTAACAATGTCTGCTCCCCATGAAGCCAGATCTCTGACAGCGGAAGGAGTTGCAACATTACCTGCTATTACTATAGCTTCAGGTATTATAGTCTTGCAAGAATGAATCATGTTTTTCATTAAAGACGAATGCCCGTGGGCTATGTCAAGGGTAATATAATGAACCCTGCCTCTGTTCCCGTTTCTTTTGAGGCGATGAAGCGTTTCAACGTCTTTACTGTTGACTCCAAGGCTTATGGAGATCAAAGGCCAGCCTTCCCTATTTCCCATGTCTACAAAATTAATAGTGTCTATGTCAAAGCGATGCATTATATAAAAATATCCATTCTCCGATAACCACTTACATTGACTTTCGGAAATCACCGCTTTCATGTTGGCTGGAATTATAGGGAGTTTGTATTTTATTCCAAAAAGATTAACGGTAGTGTCGCAATTTGAGCGAGATTCGCACTCGCTATAATTAGGGACTAGGCAAACATCAGAATAAGTTAATGATTTCATTGGTTAAATTTTTTAAAAAAAACTACGGGGCTTAACAACTTATTGTAAGGCAAGTTATGCATTTTTACATGAGTTTTGAAGTCATTAGAGGAGTCAATCTTTCCTTCTCCCCATACTTCGCTTTGATTAAAATAATCTTCTTTAGATATGACTCCACAAAACCATATCTTTAAAGGATTATAATAAATTTTTCTATTTTTTTGAGATTCAAAAGTTATGCTTAAGTGGATATAGTAATCTGTTTTTTGGTGCTTGCTAGTATCCGCAACTGAAGCATCATAATTTAATCTAGGATCGACTGTCCTTCTTTTTGTTTTTACTTCAAAGTTTTTATTAAACAGGACTAGGTCGCGGTTGTATTTGTCGTCCCCCCAATCGCAACTAACATGTTCTGCGTTAATATAGTCTGAAACTGCTAACTCTCCAAGGTATCCAGCTCTATTTCCTCCGCCCGAAGTTATGGAATTTTTTATAGAGCCTAGTTTTTTAGCTAGATGATATGATTCTTTTACCATATCGTCGTTAAAAGGTATTTCAATCATTAACGAAACTCTTTTTTAAGAAGTCTCCAGCGATCAGAGTCTATTTCCTTCTCTCCACGATCTATGGCTCGAAGCATATCGATAATTTCATCAACATTATTATAAATATATTTGTGAGGCAACATTCCTAGCATCCATAGGGGGGTTTTGGATTTTCCTCCTTCCATGCTAATAAAAATAGGTTTCTTCATTCTTACAGCAGTTACAATTTCTTCAGCAGAACCCCAGCTTGCAACCTCTGGTACAAGATGCGCTACTATGAAGTCGGAACGATCTACTAAATTTAAATCATAAGAACGAATCGTCTTCAATCTCTCAGTAGCTCTGTCATACTGCTTGGTCTTCATCCAAGTTTCCATCTCTTGACGAGAAGCTTCGTCCTCTTCTACGTCTTTAATGAAGGGTTTTTCGTAAGGATTAAAGCAAGTTATGCCTAGCGGTTTTAGGGATTCGGTTACTTCAACCCTCCAGTCTCTACCGCTAAGGTATTGCATGTGGCCTACGAGATATGTCTTAGTTTTTTCCAATAGCTTTAAGCTCATAAACTTTATATTACTATAATAAAGCTAGAGAGTCAAGACTTTTCTATTGAAAGCTTATTTGATTTCGCTGAAACTCTTACAAAGTCGCCCTTTTTTAAGGAGCCGTCTACTAAATCAATAGCTATCGCCGATTCTATTTCGTCTTGAATAATTCTTGACAGCGGGCGAGCTCCTGCATTTATTTCTAGAGTTTTTTCAACTATTAGATTTATAGCGTTTTTTTCTATAGATAATCCCACGCTCTTTTTTGCTAGCTTATCTTTCAAGAGATTTAGTTGTAAGGATGCTATCTTTTCTATATCATATTTAGAAAACGAATTGAAGACAAGTAATTTATCAAGCCTATTTAAGAACTCAGCCGTAAAAAACTTTTTGGCCTCATCTTTTACTTTTTCATAAACCTCTTCTTTTGGAGCTGGGTTGAATCCTACGCTTTTTTTATCTTTAAAATGTTGAGAGCCTACATTTCCTGTTAAAATAATTAGACAATTTGTAAAATCTATTTCTCTACCAAAGCTATCAGTTAATTTGCCTTCTTCAAGTAATTGAAGTAATAAATTAATAACTTCTGCGTGAGCTTTTTCTAATTCATCAAGTAAGATAATGCTATAAGGATTATTTCTGACTTTTTCAGTCAGTAAACCCCCCTCTTCGTAGCCCACATATCCGGGGGAAGCGCCAATAAGTTTTGATGCTGATTGCTTCTCCCCAAACTCGCTCATATCTAAATGTATAAGTCTTTTTTCAGAACCAAAAACCTCCATTGCTAGCGTTTTCGCTAAAAATGTTTTACCTACCCCTGATTCTCCTAGAAATAAGAACGAACCCAAAGGTTTGCTTGGGTTGCCTAATCCCGCTTTGTTGCGAACTAAGACACTATAAAGAGAGTCTAGCACATAGTCTTGACCCACTACTTTAGATTTTAATCTTTTATTTAATGTTAAAAGTTTTTTGGCATTACTGTGAGATATTTCTTCCACGGGCATTCCGGTTTTAAAAGAAACGATTTCTATAATGTCCTGCTTCTTAACAATTATATTAGGCTTTTTAGAAGACCAGTTTTCTAAAACCTCTTTATATTTGTCGAAAAGCATGTTCTGCCTTTCTTTTATTTCTTCTTTTTTTTCTTCATCATTCTCTGCGTCTTCTTTATTAAATAAGTCTTCAATATCTGATTCAAGTTTTTTTGCCTCTGCTGGCCTAGCCATTCCTCTTATCTTGGCTCGAGAACCACTTTGATCTAAAATATCAATAGCTTTATCTGGAAAGTTTCTATGAGTTATGTACCGTTCACTTAAATCGCAAATTAGTTTTAAAATAGGATCTTTATATTTCACCCCATGGAATTGTTCGTAGTTTTCTTTTATGCCGTTTAGAATGCAAAGAGTATCCTCTTTAGAAGGTTCTTTTATTTTTAAAGCTTGGAATCTCCTATCTAAAGCCCCGTCTTTTCTTATAGTTTTTTTATACTCATCATCAGTTGTCGCTCCTATGCATCTAATCCTTCCTCGGGAAAGCTTCGGTTTTAATATGTTAGCCGCATCCATGGTGCCTTCTGCACTGCCTGCTCCCACTAAAGTATGAATTTCATCAATAAACAAAATTATATTTTCATTTTGCTCAACTTCCGAAATAACTTTTTTAAGACGCTCTTCAAATTGACCTCTGTATTTAGTTCCCGCTATCATAGACGCTAAGTCTAAGCCATAAACGATTTTATTCAATAGGAAGTCAGTGCATTCTGCTTTTACTATTTTATGAGCAAGGCCTTCAGCTAGAGCAGTCTTTCCTACACCCGCACCTCCAAGCAAAATTGGATTGTTTTTGGTTTTTCTGCATAAAATCTCTGCCATGTTATCGATCTCTGCATCCCTTCCTATTATTGGATCTATCTTTCCTGATAAAGCCAAATTATTAAAGTTGGTTGCGTATTTAGATAAAGATTCTGGAGCCTGTTGAGCTAGTGCAGTAGTAGTATGGGCTTCAGTTTTTTCGTGAGTAACCGTTTCGTCTGCGCTTGAGTGATAAGATAAGTGGGATTTTATCTTAGCTATAATTTGAACGCCTTCGATGCCTTGATGCATGAGATACTCGCAGAAGGCTCCGTGAGAATTTTTACATAGAGATAACACAAAATGAAGTAAGCCTACATAGCCATGGTCCATTCTTTCTGAAAACATACAAGCTACTGCGAATATCTTCTTAACTTCAGTAGAATAGATTATATCCTGCAAGGGATCTGCGTGAGGACTAATAACGGATTTGGCTATTACTGCATCTTGCAAAAAAATAAAAAAATCATTAATATCTATATCTAGCTCTGAAAATATAGAATAAATCGGACCGTTTTTCAGGCTCAAAATTCCTAATGCAAGGTGATCTACATCTATTGCTGTAGCGCTCGCATCTATTGCCGACTCTTTAGCGTATTCTAGTGCTTTTTTGAGTCTAGGGGTAAAATTTGGTTTTTTAATATCCATTTAATATAAATACACTTTATTTTATATCACTTAGCTTCATATATATCTGCTTATCTAAAGTTCTAATCTCTTCTATAAAGAGTACATCCTCACCTTTCGTAGCTCTAATCATAACTATATTACCTTTTTCAGGTAAACTTTTATTGTCTTTCATATAATTGTCAAGTCTGTCATTTCTTACCCAGTTACCTTTAACCCTTCTTCTTGAGTTCATAAATAAAGAATTTATTTGTCCGACTTCATCTTGAATGGAGATTCTAACATATTCATTTCCGTTTCGAGAGGTGCCTTTAAATATATCTAAAATAGAACCTATTAATTTAATATCTGAATTTAACCTCGCGCCCTGTGCCTGCTTCGTGTCGATGAGATAATTGTCCGAAGAGAAGACTTCTTTAAGACGGGTGGTATAACTATAACCTAAAAGTTTAGTCTCAAAATACCAATTAGCAAATTTTTCATATTTCCTATTCTTCTCGTAAATTTCTTTATAAGGTTTATATTTCTTGCGAAAAGTTTCAAATCTTTTTTCAGGCATCAAAAGCCTTCCGTCATCCGCCATAAGCTTTCCGTCTCTTGCATCAGCTAAAATATTTAATAATTTATAGTCATACCTTTCTCCGATTTCTATTATATTTCTTTTTTCTCTGTCGGTTAAAATATTAAAAGATTGGGCTTCAAGTACTAGTAGGGATCTATTTGATTTGTATCCTGACAAAGCCCCCGCTTGAATTAACGCAGACATAATCCCAATATTTAAACCTGCCTGCTTTGCAGCTAGAAATATATCGAATTTAGTAGGAATTTCAGTATCCCTAAAGTCTCTTATGGCTTTTAGGGATTTTTCGCTAACCCCTTTAATGCTGTTAAGTCCGAATCTAATGTTCTTTCCTTCTATTGAGAAATCCATGTGAGATCTTGCTAGATCGGGCGACAGTAATTCAATATTAAATACTTTTAACTCTTGAGAGATTTTTGTAATTTCTTCATGAGGCGCAGGTTCGAACTTACTCATTCTGAGTAAACTAAGGAAGAATTCTTGAGGATACTTAAATTTTAAGTAAACCGTCCATGCTGACAAGGTTGCATACGAGACAGCATGAGATTTATTAAAAGAATAGTTGGCACTATCCTCTGCCACTTTCCATAAAATTTCCCCCACTTCTTTATCTAAATTATTTAATTCAATTTTATCTTTTATTTTTTGTTTCCATGCGGGCATTTCTTTAACTTTTTTCTTGCCTACTATACGCCTAAGCTGCTCCGCTTCATCTAAAGAGAATCCAACTTTTACTGCCATTTGCATGAGTTGCTCTTGATATAAAGGTATTCCTGAAGTGTTATTTAAGACCTCTGAAAATAACGGGTGGGAGTTTTCATCCTCCCCGCTTACTGATTTAGTATATTGGTCTACAAAATCTAAAGCGCCGGGACGAGCTAAGGCTACTGTGGCGCTAAGTTGGTCAAGTGATACAGGTTTTACCTTTTTGCAAACTTTAAAATTTGTTTCCGCTTCTATTTGAAATAATCCCTGAGGGCTTTCAAGGGACTGAAGAGGAAGAAAGCAATCTTCAGACTCTAGATCTATGTCATTTACGCTGATATCTAGGCGATTGCAGACGTCATAAATCACACTTAAAGTTCTAAGCCCTAGAATGTCAAACTTAACCATTAACTCAGACACCCAGTTCATATCATAGGCGGTCACTAAGGCGCCATCTCCTGTTAATTGCAAGGGGCAAATATTAGATATCTCTTCGTTGCTTATAGCAATGCCGCTTGGGTGAACTCCGGTGTTTTTATTTAAACCTTCGACTTTTTTTGCGATCTCAAAAACCTCTGGGTTTTTATCTGCCCAATCTTTGAATTTATCGCTTTCTTCATAAGCACTGCTTAAGGAAAAAACTTCTCCGTAAGCCTTAGGGATAGTGTCGCTTACAGCGTTTGCTTCGGTTTCGTCTTTACTCGCTACTATCTTTGCGCACTCTTTAATGCACAACTTACTGCTTAGGGTATTAAGGGTTAAAATTTTTGCAGTTCTAGAAGGATGCTTTTTATCAATATAAGATATTACTTTTTGACGGTGCTCGTAAGCGATGTCGTTATCTACGTCCGCTAATAAACTACCATCTAAATATGTCACCCCATCTTCAATTATTTTTCTGGCTCTACTTTTTGAAACAAACCTTTCAAAAAAAAGATTATGCTTGACGGGGTCTACCTGAGTTACTCCTATTAAAAATAAAACTAAAGATCCTGCTGCCGATCCCCTTCCGGGGCCAGTAGGAATATTGCTTTCATGGCAGTAATTAAGAACATCCCAGTTAAGTAAAACATAATCCACAAACCCAAGGTCAAGAAAAATCTCAAGCTCCATTTTTGTTCTATCATAGTACTCTCTCTTGTTGTCCAGTTTGGATATTCCATGTTTCTTTACTCCTTTCCTGCATAACTCTCTTAAAAAATCATAATTACTTACACTTTCATCTATCCCTAGTGTTTTATAATATTTTTTATCAATAGTAATCTCGGGCAAAAGTACTCCTGCGGGAACACAACCTTTATAGTTTTTAAAATCTTTGAAAAAATTCATATATTAACCTGCCAAATTAGTTTTTTAAATACTTCGTAATTTTTTTCTATATCGTACAACGCATCATGAAGTTTTTTAGGGTCAAAATCTATCTCATAATCCTTGCAGCACTGTTGTAAGTTTACCTTTAGCCCTCTTTCTCTTAAATTTAGCAACTTATACTGCCAGCTTAGTGTTGATCCATTGTTAAAAGGGATCTCTTTTTTTACCGCCCTAGCCAAGCAGACTGTATCGAGAGCTTGATTGAGGTATGAGTAGTCCGGAGGAAGTCCTAGAAGTTTTCGATGTATAGAATGAATGTAAATATCAAATCCTAATATATTATGCCCCACCTTAAGAAAAGAGTCGTCGTATAGGTATTTTTCGAAATGCGATAGAGCTTTCCTTGGGTCTACCGCTAGCTTGTCATGTTTTTTTTTGTCAAATCCAGTGATCTTTGCCGCGTCTTTAGATACATTTAATTCTTCCCAGCCTAAATGGTAGTCTTGCTTTTCTGTAATTCTTCCATCCTTTACTACCATGAAAGCTAGCTGCCATGGTTTATTACTTGAAAGACCAAGGTTTAGATTGCATGTTTCATAATCAAAAATAACTAAATTTAAATTATTTTTAAATCTCAATAAATTATCATTCATTATTTAATATCCTTCCAACTTTCTATGCAGAACTCTTGAGAGGCGCAATGATCTAAGTTCGGCTTTTCTAAGGACGAACCTCTCCCGAAGGAAGATCTAGAGCAGATACATTTATATGTTTGATACGCTGAAAAGTCGCTTCTATGTTCATAATAAATACTCTTAACTTTTATTGTTTTTAACTTTAAGCCTTCGCAATAATTTATTACTTTTTCTTTCAAAAAAGAATCAAAAGGCAATTGGTTTTCTTCCGTGAAGAAAGTAGGATTCGCGAATTCAAAGTCCATTATACAGGTATTGAAAGTAAAAAAATTATAAAATAAAAATGAATCATAAAAAGGGATGCATAAGGCTAACTTTTCTGAATCCCAAATAGATTTTAGGTAGCTTGCGTCGATCCTGCCTAATCCCACTGTAAATGCATGAGAGTATATTTTATTTAGCAATTTACAACCCCCAGAGTTCTTGGCGAAAATAATAACCTTATGCTCTGTTGTGTCCCCACCTTTAGGGATTTCCGAATTAAGATCTGAGCAAAAAGAAATTCTGAGACCAAAATATAAATCCACTCCAAACTTCTCACATTGAGAATGAGCCTTTAGGAAACCTGTTAGCGTGTCTTCCACTAAGCACAAGTTTTTTTGTTTATGCTTTTCTAATATAGAGAAAATGCTAGTTGGCCCTGTGCTGGAAGGGTCATTTAGAGTTAAAATACTCTTTCCTATACTGTAATCAGATTTGAATACTGGAACCATTTAATAATGGTATCACAAATCTTGCATATAGTCAATTCTTTTTTCTCTTTTTAATAGCTTTAATTATTGCATCCACATCAAATCCATCTAGATCTGAAAGAGTGATTTCTTCGACGAATAAATCGGATAGATTATAATTAATTAATTCTGCGCATCTAGACATCGATTTTATGAGAATTTTTTCGTCTTCATCTTGTAAAACAGAATTATCTTTCATGTAGGAAGCTATAACTATTAAGTTTTCTATTGCTATTTTATCTTGCGGATTCATCCTATAAGGATATACACTTAAATATCATAAACAATATTTTGCATTTCTGCGAACTTTAAGTCTCTGTGAAAATATTTTTTTATTTTTTGTTTAATATCGGGGGTGTAAAACAAATTATACGGAACATTGTATTCAATATACTTACTCATTGGGAGTTCGCTTACGCATAAATCAGTATTTTCGTTCCATTTTTTTAAAGGTTTTTTATCTCTTTGATGGGGCCCTTTAGTAATCATTGATAAATCGTTCATTTCGCAATGTTTATTTAAAAAATCATAATCTATATTTTTTAAATCCCATATCCTAAAATCATGCACTAAATCTTTTATCTCTAAAAGATGATCTATATTATTTATTTGAGTTTTAAAATGCGCCTGATCAACTGTGCGCCAGTCATTTCTAAGAAGATGATTAGTGAACTTTTTGAAGTGTCGGGGGGATTTAAACCTACCCCAAAATTCTCCGCCTTTTTTCCTGCAAATATTTGGAGGTTGATATTTATCTAGAAAGCCAGAAACTAAACGTTCGTATGGGTTTCTCATGATACCAACAACTGTATATTCTTTTAATTTAACATTGTTTTTAATTCTGCTCAATAAATTTGTTTCGGGTCCAGCAACCAGCGATTTCCATCTTGGGTTAAAATGAATTCTGCCAGCTTCTCGGTGTTTATGTCTATGGCCGTAAGCAATTTTAAACCCTAAGTGTTTTATATGGGTGCAGCCAGACTTCGCTGTAAGGCCTATGATTAATTTGTGTTTGTGTATTATTGCAAAGTTCATTTATTGAAATTATAAATGCCATCGGAAAGCCCTGCTCTGTGTATGTTAAGGTCAAGCCCTATCTTGCGAGAGGCGTTAAATAAAAGATCTAAATAATATTGTGGTTCACCTTCGTCTTTAGCGTGATACTCGTCGATAAACACTATGCCATCTTTATTTTTAATATTAGATTGATTGAACTGCCAATAATATCTTTTTAAATTGTAATTGGATAAATAACCTTCTCCTTGGAAGGCATTTCCGACAAACTCTTTAAAGGATTTAGCAAATGTCTTTCCTCGGTCTACTTGAAACATTACTCCTCTATAAACTCCTTTGTGTTTTTCTAGTTTATTTTTAAGAATCGCGAGGTCTTTTAGGTAGTGATCCTCGGGATTACGGTTAAAATTAGGAAGGTGATAGGCTGGCTGAGCTTCATCTTGAAACGCTACTGCAAGAACATTGTCTTTTTGGGAGGCTTCTGTAAATAACCTAAGAGTTCGTTCTCCTGAGTTGCCAATTATCGAAACGCGACGATCATAAAGAGCGGGGTCATTGTTATAGTAAGGGAGAAGAGCGTCTTTTAGGAGTGTGTCTCTCATGTTTTCTAGCTTTTTTCTTGTATTAAGGATGCTTCCGCTACCATCGACATGAATCATGATGTGTAATCCCCCGTTTTTGGGTAGATGGTTGTAATTATCTCTATAACCTCCTCCGAAATCTCCGTATCCTTCTTTTATTTTTTCACCGCCTAGTTTATTGGTCACATAGCCCTGAGTAAGCCCTGCAGCTCCTCCGGCTCCAGCGCCTCCAATTAATCCTCCTACGCCTCCAGAGCCGGGGGAGCCACCATAAGAGGAGCTTGCGCCTACACCTCCTAAAGTTGGGACGGTTTCACCGTTTAAAACTCCTTCTCCTATGCCCGCACTAAGACCTACCCCTCCGGCTGCTCCTGCGCCAACAGCTGAAGAGCCTATTCCTGCTCCTACCCCACAACTAGGAAAGTTGTAGGCGTAAAGTTCTCCACTGTCGCCTGCTCCATAATTGCTATGTTTTTTATTTAAATCAATTATGTCTCCTAATTCTTCTCCGTCATCATTTCGAGCTAACGCAAGTTGAGAAAAATCCAATCCGTCTTTCTGGCGAACCGGTTTTAAATTAGTATTATCAAGATTTTTTTCTGTATTTAATTCGGACATCCTTCGATCAAGAATTCCTAGATCTATATCTAGGTCGTTCAAGCTAGAATCTCGTTTGCGAACTTTATTATAAGTAGAAGTCCTATCGAGGCGGCCACGTAAGCTAGGCCTATTAAGATCGCCAGCGTGAGTAGTCCTATTATCTTTAGTATTTCGTAAAATTTCATAATCAGTATCCCCGCTTGTAGTTATAACTACGGGTCCCTCTGCAGGGATTTTATCTAACCTTCTGTGTGTAACAACGCTTTCTAAGCGATCTACTCGTAAATTATTCGAGGCAACCGAAGGAAATTGGGGATTAATATAAATATACTCCTTTTCTGTTTTAGTAGAATTTTTTTCTACAACAAGAACATTTTCTGGTTCTGTTCGTATTACTAGTTCGGTCGAGGTTCGCTTGTTTAATAAAATAATAAAAAAGAAACATAAAATCAGAAGGTATCCTAAAATTAAATTAATAAAAGAAGCTTTCTTTAACTGCTTGGGATTCATTGAGCCTTTCATTATTAGAAGCAGGCGCAATCAACGCAGTCTTCACAGTTTTTGCATTCTTTATCGCACTTACATATAGTGTTGCAAGAAGCGAGTAACACGGCTAAACATAGTATTATTTTTTTCATAATATATTATATATACACTTTTTTTTGGGATTATAAAAAAAGAGCGCCCCCTAAAGAGCGCTCTTAAAATACAATGAGTTCAATCAATGGTACCTGCATTATATGCTAAGAGAAAAAATGGGAAATTCTAATAAATTTTTGGATTTTTATTTAACACCGAGTAAACTTTGAGACATTTTAATATGTGAGAAAGATTTTCTGCTTTTATCTGAGGAATAATTATATTCCCTTTATTAGGGCTAATTTTTATGCCGTATTCTTTTTCTGTATTTAATATTAAGTCTGAAACAAAGTCGTGAGCGCCATGTTTTTTGAGCCACCTCCAGTACATAGAGCGAGTTCCTGTAGGACATTCGAGTAGGATATCTTCAAAAATAAAAATCTTACTATAAAGTGTGACATCTCTGAAGCAACTCACCTCGCTAGGAGGCTCTGTAAATATGGAGTCTATTATTAAATTCATGTATTTTTTTACACATAAATTTAACCTTTCCATCTTGTTTTCTCATAGCGCTTTATGGCTGATATTACTTTGGGGCATAATGGTGTAGGGCTGCTTTCTAGATGTTCTATCTTAAAATAACCTGATTCAGTGTGTTCAAAATTTAATTGAGGAAGTTTTAATTCTGGAGAGTGATACGCATAAAGGATGTACGTACTGCCATCTTCATTAACTAACTCCTCCATGTATTTTAAGTCTAAAATGTCAATGTTAATTTTAGTTTCTTCTCTTAGTTCTCTACAAGCCGCCATCATGGGATTTTCTTTTTCTTCAATAGCTCCTCCAAATACACCCCAGTAGCCAGCATAGGGATAATCTTTATTCTCCAAGTCTTTTGAAGCTCTTAAGCCTAGACATACCAAGCCTTTATGAAAAACGCAAACAGCCGCCGCACTCTTATAGATCGAAGGGATCTTTTCTGTTCCAATGGGGACATCCATCATATTTCCTTTCTTCTATTTTTTCACCTAGGTTTTCATCTGCGGTCAGCTCTAACTTGTCTTCTTCGAATACCGTTTTTAAAACTTTTCCTTTTTTATTGATTAAGACATAATAGCTGAAAGGTTTTCTGTATCCACATATAAAAGCCTTAATAGGATTTCCATTGTCATCTAGTACTGGCTGCCCTCGAGACATTTTAAAGCCGTCTTTTCCACAAGCCAAGGGGCCTCCAAAGGTTCCGTCTGATGGATATTTTTGTTTTGCAGCTAAATTATTTACAGCATCTTGATCGGAAAAATTATCTATAAAAGACTGCGCTTCTGTTAGATAATATTCAAAACCCTCTAGCTCTTGATCGTCCATATTTCCCATCCTAACTATGCCTGAGCCTTTTTTGCCAAAAAGGTCTTCCGTTAAATCAAACTTCAAAAAAACAAACTCAGATTCTCTTTTTAAATATTGAGGGTAAAGTTTTTGAACCGCTAAAGCATACATTAAGTTTTGTAAATTATCCGTTACTTCTTTTCCCTTAAAGACTTGCTTGCTGCTTTTGAAATCTCTTATCAAGGCTTTTTTCTTTTTGCTGTATAAAAATAACTTATCAATAAAACCTCTAATTCTATACTTTTTCCCTTGACTGTCGACTTCTATATTAAATGATTTTTCGGAAATAGACTCTGTGGGATTATCTAATTCTCCTCCAAAAAAATCATAATGCAGGCCGTTTACGGTCATAGTGTCTATTAAGCTTAAATTATCTTCGTCGTCGACATTTAGTTTTTTTGCATAATTAGTTATCATTTTCCAAACTGCATCGCTACCCTTTACTGTTCCTGATTTAATAATTTTTTTATAATGAGATTTGTGTCGAGGGTTACCTAAGCATTCAAAAACCAAATGACAAATGCTACCCCTAGAAGCCCCATCATTTGACCTGTCTGGCAGGTGTAGTTTGTATTTGCACCAGTATATCCAAGAGCAAGTCTGGGCCGTTTTGAGTCGGCTAGCCGAAAGTGGAGTAAGTTCACCCATTAATAATTTGTTTTAGAAGGTTTCTGTTTTTGGTTAACTTTTTAGAAAAGAAATTTCTTTTAACTAAAGGAGTAGTTTCTTTGATTATAAGCTTTTGTTGTTCTTCTACGTTTATATTGTCTAACTTATTAGACCATTTTTCAAAACAATCGGTATTCATGTCTCCGAAATCGTTAGCTAAAGGTAAGCATATTTTTAGTTTAGGTGCGTCAAAATAGGAAAATAATTTAAAATAATTTTTAAAGGACGCTAGTAGACCTCTATTTTCTTCGGAGTTGTAGTCATTATTTAATGAAATTATTATACTCTTGGGGTTAAGTAATACTAAGGCGTTGATTAAGGATGGAGAAACTTCTAGCCCGAATGTAACTAAAACATTTTTAAAACCTGCTTCCATTAAAGATAGTAAATCTCCGATGCTTTCAACTAGGATTATTTCATTTAAACCTTCGCTAAAAAATTCTTTAAGAGATGGAGAGTTCATTGGGTACACCCATGAGGATTTTCTTCCTATGTGTTTCCACTTTGGCCTTTCGTTTTTATTTAACATATCTCTACCTGAAAAGCCGTGTATTTGGCCTAAGCTATTGTGTATAGGGAATACAAATCGCTGATATAATTGCCCTTGAGTAGCTAAACCGCCTTGCAGGGATTTTAGGACTTCAGAGGATATGCCTTTATCGTTGTAAAATCTATAATGAGGGAGTAATTTTTTTAAAGAAGAGGTCGGGTATATTGTTTCCATTGCAAGTTTTACTTTTTTAAAATTAGAAGAATTCTCCAATAAGGAAAAGTCTTTGTTGTTTAATATTTTTTTAAGCTTGCTATTGTCGTCTCCAACGGAACGCTCTATCAACCTTTCAAATTTTAATGGAGGCGTATTTTCTACGTAATCCCTCCACACTCCGGTGTCTTTATATATTTGTATTGCTGTTTTATTATCTCCCTGACGAAAAACTGCATTGGTTTGCCAATAGGAGCCTCTATCTTGAAGGGAATAACCTAGAGATATTAATATATCATATATTTCTTCTGTACTCACAGATCTACTTGAGTTTGATCTCCATCTTCGTCCGCTTACGATCCTAATTCAATTGCGTCCACTTGGTCTTGAAGATCGCCCACTTCTTTAATTGTAAAGTTGCTGATATCTAAGTTTAAATAATTTTTGCATTTAGAGCCATCTTCTTTTTCTACTAAATTTAAAGCTCTGGGTATATTTTGGCCTAGATGCCTATGTTTAAAAGGCTCTAATACGTGAGTTCCGAATTGAGAATTTTCTGCTTGTATTTCCTCTGCTACTTTAGGTCTTAAGTGAAACATGTGCGAGCAAAATTGAATAATTCTATCTGACAACGAAACTATACTCTCGTCGCTTTGGATATTCTCGACCCTTCGGTTTGTTACAACCCCCGAGCGATTGCTTTGTACACTAGTAATCATAGTTATGACCGGCTCACCGTCATCACCTAAGACTTCTTTAGTTATTAAGTTTTTAAAAGAAGTGACCATATCTCCTACCACCTCCCATTCATTACTGTTTTTCCCTCTCATTGAACTGGTAGTTTTTATGTAATCAAAGCTGAAAATTAACGGATTATTGCGACCTACAAAAGAATAGTAAAAGCGTTTTAAAACGTTAACTTGAGACTGCACGTCCATTCCTGCTACGTTGTAGTAATAAAGTTTAAAGTCTTTTATTTTAGGCCAAACCGCACGAATTTTATCAACACATTCTTCATTACGCCTCCAGTTTCCAGTTTCTATTAGGTTTAGAGGAACCCCTGAAAGTGCTGCGCATTGTCGATGCAAGAGTTCTTCTTTACTCATTTCTCCATTATCAAAATGAAGTATAGGTATATTATCGTATTGTAGCGAGACCTTACTTACGAAATCTAAGCAGAAAGTTGTTTTTCCTACTCCAGACCTTGCAACTACCACACTTATATTTCCGGGTCGTAATAATGAGCCATATAGCTCATTTAATCTTGCGTGTGGTCCCATTAACCCAAACTCAGTAACCGGATTGTTGCCTCTTTCTTCCACAACTTCTTCCATGCCTTCATATATATTTTCTGGAGAAGTTCTATCTATGGAATAAGATTCTATTTCATTATTGTAAAGGCTATCTGCTTCTTCAATTATTTGATTAAAGGAAGAAGAGTTTTGTATTGTTTTCATTCTTTTGGCTACTTTATTAGCCTGAATGTAAATATGCCTTCTTACGCTGATTTTTTTTAAATCTTTTACTGCCCCTATAAACCCCGACTTATTTATTTTTTTCATGCCGAGGGTTTGTAGGAAGCTAGTTATGTCGATATTGTCTTCGAAATTTATATTTAAATCCAATAACCTTTGAGCTACTATAATTTCATCTATTTCTTCTCCGTTATCTAGGGCCATTTTTACCACTTTAAATATAGTCTGATGCACGGCACTATTCTCAGAATAAAAATCCTCAGAATTTATAATGGTTGCCACATCGGGGTAGCAGTCTGGAAGCTTTAATAGTCCCGAAAGGACATGTTGTTCTAGTTCGTAGGAATATATCATCTAAAATAATTGTAGCACAAAAAAATCGCGCTGTCAATATATTATTCTTCCGGAGGACCAATACTTCCGTCTATATCAGGTTGTTCTAGTTGTTCTAGGTATTGCTCTATAGCCTTGCGTAGACCCATTTCTACAATTTGAGTGTCGGTTTTAGTATAGATAGTGGGAGCCCCATTAGGGCCAACGAAAGCTAGGAGAAATCCTTTTGATGAATCTCCTGTTCCTGAAAGCTCATACAGTTGCTCAAGTATTTGCTCAGGCAAAATAAACTCCGGTATGTCATCTGGTTTAGGATTAAACTCGTCCATTGTTTATATTACACATCTCGGTGGAAAATTCTATTTATAAAAATACCCCTTGCTCTTGAAAAAAAGGCAAGCTTAGGGTGTCTGAAGGGTAAATTTCTACCAGTTTGATATTATTAATATTACAAAACTCTAATTTTTGTTCGTCCCTTCTGATTTGACTGGCAAAATTTGAACGCCTAGTATGAAAAAAGGGAGTAAATTTTAGGTGTTGTTGACCTTGGACTTCTATTGCTATTTTTTTATTGGCATTATAAAAATCAAAAGTCATTTTTGTTCCTGCCACAGGAAACTCTTCGAAGATTATATAATTGCTCCAGTAATCTTTTAAGAAAATTTTTACCGAACGTTGAAGTTTGCTTCGGCTCGAACCCTTCCAATCTATTAAATATTTTTTTACTTTTGGGACTGTTTTAAATGAGCCGGTCAGGCTTTTAAACTTCATTAATCTTCCGCTGCGAACTTAGAAAGCATATCTTTAAAGTAATTAATTAAAAAATTTCTTATTTCAGGATTTTCTTCTAAAAAAGAATTTAGCTTTGGCTCTCCTTGAATCTTGTCGGGCATCTCTAGATTTCCTTCTTTCAATAAATTTATTAACTCTGAATCAATAGTTATCCATGCCCCTTTTCTATGCACAAATTCCCATCCGTAGAGCATGTCTATAAGCTCCCTCTCCACCCAAACTGAGTTTCCTCCCGTCCTGCCGTATCTAATTGGATATTCTAGGACATAATTTGTTTTTTCGTTAGGAGATTTTTTAACCGTAACCTTAACGTTATGTCCTAATATTTTATTTTTATTAGGGTCTATAGGTTGAGTCGGAGACTCTAGTATTAAATCTTTTTTAAAGCGTGGTTCAAATTCTAATATATAATTTGCAAAATGCAGTAAAGCGTTACCTCCTGTCGCTGTAGTCTGGCGGACAGGAGCTTTGCTATAAGGGTCAAGTTTGATGTCCGCTCTAACTTGAGATATAAATATAGCCATATGCCCTCTTTTAGCTAGCGCTATGCTCATTTTTTGCATAAATTTAGCCCCAAGTAATGCTCCTCCTGCCACTTTATGAGAATCCCCGAAGCTTTTATTTAGATCATCTTTCATTATTAAGCCATCTAAAGAGTCAAGGAGGAAACAGTATTTTGTCCCATCCTTATTATCAGATATTAAAGCTTGAATTAATTCTATTACTGTTTCATATATGTTGCTTTCAAAAACAAAACATTTTCCATCGCTCCATTCATCTTCATTGAAGGAGAAAGGTACTCCGCTTCGCTCTCTCATCTCCTTGGGGAGTCTTCCTTCTGCTTTTACATAAATACCCCTTGCGTTAGGCATCTTTAAAAAGTTTTTCATAACTTCTAGGCCCTCTGACGTTTTTCCTCCTTCATTAATGCCAGTAAATCTGTGAAGGCCCGGACCAAAGCCCCCATTCAATTCATAATCGAACTTTAGGCTGCCGCTCGATACTTTATAAGTAACTTCTTCCTCGAAGTTATAATGGTGGTCTTTATTGTCCTTTAAAAAGGATTCTAGGGTTTGATTTGCACTACTCATTTAAAAAATCTTTAATTGATTTACTTTTTTTGGGGAAAGGAACGTCTTTCCCGACTTTATCTCCTAGATTATAGGTTTTTTGAGCGGGAATCTCAAAAATAAATTCATTATATTTTCTCACTACCTTGCTAACTCCTAAATTAGTAAGTAGATATGCTAAACTTGGATACTTATCTCCAAATTTAACTTTATGCCAAAAATTTAAATTAGGCCAGCGTGCTAAAAGCTTATTTAATAAGGTCATTTCGCGCGCCCAGAACGGACGCTTTCCTTTTTCGGGGACATCTATTAATCTTTCTACAATTTTTTTCTTGTCTCCCTGTTTCATTTAAAGTATTTTAGCATGATAATTTGTATAAGTCAATAAAAAATGGTGGAGGTGGCGGGAATTGAACCCGCGTCCTGATGCTCTTCAAGCGTACACATCTACAAGTTTAGTTAATTTTTTTTTAAGTTATGATATTAACATCCAACTCCCCGTTAAAATTATTTGCCTCCGAATACTCAGCGGACTACAGTTTATTAACAGGTAAACCTTTTCTGTTTTTGCAGATAAATGACCCCTACCCTTCCTATCTGCGTCAAAAGGTAAGAGGTAGCAGACTTAAGCTGCTAGGGCAAGCTTGCGGCCCTTGAAGCCGAAAGCTTTAAGACGTGACTTATTGCCATGTACAAATTTGCACTTTTTTAACGAAGCCCAGTGCGTCTCCGACTTGCAGTGTAAGAATCCAAACTCAGTCGAATCCAGTACACCCCCATAAAATTACAAAGAACTAAAAGGTTTTATACACTAAGTCGAAGCTAAAGTCAAGAATTTTTATTCAGTGATTTCTGTTGGGGTGTCGGTTTTTTTTGACCGTGAAATCTTAGTGTCAGTTTTTTTATTGCCTAATCTTTCGTCAAGTTGTTTTTGCTTTTCGTCAATAGAGGACCTAACTTGTTTTGCTTTTTCCGTCCATGTTTTAGCTTTGTTTTTATGTTCTTGCTCCAATCTAATAAGTCTAATTATTTCTAGCTCAAGTTTTATATCCCCTTCTCTTCTGTCTAGGTTTGAATTATTCATGTGATATATTATATTAACTCTAATATTTTTTTCTAATTTTAAAAATAAAATCTGAGGCTTTTGAATATAGATAAGGGATGAAACAAATTAATAAAACGGAAAACATTATAATTAAAAAGGGATGAAAGTGAGTCTGAGAGGCTACAGATGGGTCGGTTAGTGGGTCAACTATTGAATGGTCGAGAGTGCTTAGGTTTGAATTTGTAGGGTTATTTTTTAAAGAAGACTTTGTAGTGCTACATCCTGATAAAATAAAAAAACTAAAAATTAAATACTTCATTAATCGGGGAGGAAACTCTGTTTATCAGGGTTATATATAGGTTGGTGATCTTTTAGAAAATTAAAATTTTTAGCCTTCCAATTCCACTTAATGGCATATAGGTATTTCTCTCTATGAGACAAGGAGTACCATTCGTCGCGAGATATCTCGTTTGGTAAAGTGTTGACATGGAAATGTCTGCCATGACTGTGGTCTTCGTTTTTGGGCGGAGAATCATTACGAGTCTGGCTAAGCTTTGGTAGATCGGGAGGTCGAGTGATTGATGGATCTTTCTTTTCATTGATTCGTTCAGATAACTTCGGATAAGAGTTTTTTAAAACTTTTTCTAACGAGGTATGTGCAGCAATAACCAATAGGATAGCTAAAGGATCAAAAACTAGCATTAGTATAATAATAATTATTCTAACCGCTTGATCTGATGCTAATTTTGTGCCTCCGAAATCCTGAATAGCCTCAGCAACATAACGCAACGGACCAATTTCTGCCTCTAGTGATCTTATTTTTTCTCCATATTTTAGTTTTTCTCTCTCTAGTTCTGAGATTCTGTCCATCGAAATTCGAATGCTGGAATTAGCTTGTTCTATTTCTTTCCTGCCTTCTTTGAGGTTTCCTCCGCTTTGAGATCGGAATTTTTCTATATTTTCTCGAATAGAAGAGATTTCTCGATTGGATTGTTCTCTAAAAGCTTCTATATTGGAATTATATTTATTAATTTGAGTTGATATTTGACTACGCTCTTCAGCTTGAGAAGCTTTTAACTCTTCTACTTTTTTCTTTTTATTTGAAAATAAACCTCCTGACTGAGATTCTAATAGCTCGAAGGTATCATCCAGCTGCTTCCTTCTTTCTGTTAAATTATCTATGCGAGATTGTTCTATGTTGATATTATCTTTTAAGGAGTTTAGTATTTGAACTATTCGTTTTTCTTCTCTCTCTATTTCTATGTTAGACTGAGAGTCTGAGCTGCTTAGTCTGTTTTGACTTAGTGATATATAATCTTCATGTTGTTTCAATAATCCTTTTTCTTTATTTATTTTAGTGTCAATATCAGCGATAAGAGTTTGTTCTTGGGAGGCTTGAGATTGATGTTCGATATGAGACTTGCTGAGGAAGCCAAAAATACCCATGCTGGTTATACCCATAAGTACAAAAACAGCAAAAGAAAGATAGCTTTTTATTAAAAAATTGGCAACCTTCCAGTTTCTATGAAGCCAAATTGCGGCTATAATCTTTCCTAACTCGAGAACAACTCCCATAGTGATTACTGCAGTTACAGAACCCGGGAAAATGGTTGCTAGACCTATGATGCTAAAATAAGCAGCTACGCATGATATGCTTAGCGCAGAGATTAAAGTGAATATTGCAAAAACCATGATATATATTACACTAATATTAAGGTTCTAGCTTAAAAGAGAACTTAAGGGTTAAAATCTGAGAGATTTACTTTTAAATGTCTTACATTTTCTTCAGGTTGTGAGTCTGCAGTGATTTTATACGATATATTATTCATGCCACTTCGGTTTATATGGGTAAATTTTTCTAGGTCCGTAAGAGAATTAAACTTCTGGTATTCAAAATCCGACCTGACGCCCCTGTCTGCAGGGAGTGGCCTGTCTTCGTGATGATCCTTCCTTAAAGTATAGCTTTCAGTTTTTAATGTGGAGTTTGTGTCTTTCATTATTTTATTTTTTCTAATGTCCAAGCCGTAGGTTTCTGCTCTATTTTGGAGGGCTTTATCTTCATCTCCCCATCCCCAAAAATTATTAGGAAATCCATTAATCATAGAGAAGGTATTTAAATTTAATTTAACAATAGGAGCTAGGGTACCCCATTCAGAAGTATAAATTCCCCAGACATAACTATCTTCTAATTCTGTAGTGTATAGAGTTTTTATCATAAGTTCCCCCGGATAAAAATCTACATCATGAGTAATAATATATTTTGCGCCGAAAAGGTATTCCCTTGCGCCTGCATTTATTAATGCGCCTCTATTAAAAAGTTTATCATCATCTTGCTCTACAATTAATAAAAGAAAATCTCCTAATATTTTTCTAAAAAGGGGCAATGTTTGCTGTTTAAATCCTTTTAAATGCTCTTCCCTGTCCCTATAAGGAATGATTATTAAATTATTGATCACTTGAAACTTGATCAAAAATCCATTCGTAAGTAATTTCTAGCCCAGACCTAAGGGAGATATTGGGAGCCCATCCTAGGGTTTTATTAATCATTGTATTATCGCTATTTCTGCCTCTAACTCCTTGGGGGGCATCTAATTTATATCTCCGATTTAACTTTACGCCTGCAATGTCTTCTATGGTATCGACTAACTGATTAATTGATACCATTTCATCACTGCCTAAATTTAAAGGCCTGCTATCGCCTTTTTCCCACATTAAATTCATTCCTGTGATGCAATCATCAATATACATGAAGGAACGAGTTTGTTCACCGTCTCCCCAAATTTCAATTTCATGATTACCTGAAAGAACTGCTTCCGCTACCTTGCGACAAATTGCAGCAGGAGCCTTTTCTCGGCCCCCTTTCCATGTTCCAAGTGGTCCATATACATTGTGGTATCTGCAGGTTCGTGTTTGGATGCCAAAGTCTTCTTGGAAATAATGTGTTATGATTTCACTAAAGAGCTTTTCCCATCCATATCCATCTTCGGGATTAGCTGGGTAAGCGTCTTCCTCTTTAAGTCCCTGAGAGACAGAGTCTTTGATCTCTGACTGGATTTCTTGAGGATATATGCATGCAGAGGAGCTATACAACACTTCTTTTACTCCGTTATCTCGTGCAGCCATCAAAGCATGAGTTTGTGTGAGAACACTTTCCATGCACAGTGCATGATTATTCTGAATGAATCCCATGCCTCCCATATTGCACGCTAAGTTGTAAATTCTATCAACTCCTTTTGATAAAGAATAAGCATTCTCTTTTAATCCCATGTCTGCAACATGGTTATCAGCAGCATCAAAAGTCTGATACCATTCGTTAATTGGCTTGATGTCTGCGCACACTACATTATGCCCTTGCTTTAAAAGGTCTTTGACTAGGTAGCCTCCAATGAAGCCCCCGCCGCCGGATACTAGAATTTTCATAACTTAACTATAATATACTAAAGAGAGGTGTTTTTCAATAACTTTATTTTCAATTTCTTTTTCTCTAGATAAATTATCGAACTGCTTAAGGTAAGAGTGTGCGTTCATTATTATTTCTATACTCTTGTCTCTGTTATCCTCACACCATTTTATTTTTTCTTCAAGATCTTTAAAGTCATCCCTGATCTCTATGTAGTGATAATTAGGTATAAGGGTGGTTTCCATAAGCCATGTTGAGATCTTTGGCTTAGGCATGAAAACTAAAGAGTTTGATTGCAATTTCCATTGTAGGCCGCTGTCTTTATCATTTCCCTCGATAGATAAAATATATTTACACCCTCTTTGTTCAGGGATTGACATAGGTGGTTTTATATATTTTGAATAAACCTCTTCGTTCCCTTGGCCAAATACGGAGAAGCCAACGTCTATACAGGGATTGTTGGAGTTGAAATATTTTTCTATCAATTCAAACCTATTTCCGCTTCTGAGGTCCCATCCAAACATACCTCCACTCGTTGCACCCCTAAAAACTAAAATAGATTTCTTATCGGAAAAGCGCAATGTTTCACGGTGGCTTGATATTACTGCAGAGGAAGATTTAGATTTCCAATGTCTATCCTCCTCTAAACATTTTAATAAACTATATTTTGTAGAGCTGGTTTCTAGCCTGCTTTTCGAAAAAAGGAACTGAGAACCTTCGCCCGCGACGTCTCCTAACGCAATGGGGTAGTATGGAGATTCTATTCCTAACTCAAGAAATCTATCTATCGCTGTAGAAACATAATCCCTCCATAAGGAGTCTCCATTTGGGCCCCAAGTCCATTTTAAATCAAAATAAAAATTTTTATATTTTACATTTGGAAGTTTTTCTTTTACTACAGGGGAGCTTCTTAGTTGTGGGGATAAATAAAAATTAACCCTATCTTCTACAGATGGAATCTCGTACATATTACTCAGGTAAAAAATTCTGCTCAGTAGGATTATATTTTGGCTGGAAATTTATTAAATATTTTCCATTTTTTGCCTTGAATCCTTGTTTTATAGCGTAATTATATTTTTCTTCGTGAGAAAGGGTGTTCCATTTTTTATTCGAGCAGTTTATCGTATTAATCAGATCATTTTTTTGCTGCGGGGGAGGCGTTGGGAATTCTTGATGATCAGGTAGGAAATTATTTTTATTCTTGTCATACTTTGGTTGAGCTTTTTTTAAAAGTTTTCCATTTTTTGCCTTGAATCCTTGTTTTATAGCGTAATTATATTTTTCTTCGTGAGAAAGGGTGTTCCATTTTTTATTCGAGCAGTTTATCGTATTTATGAAAGGCTTAGTAGGAATTCTACTTTTTTTTCCGTATAATAAAATTTTTACTAAATCTTTATCGCTGTATATTTTTTCTTTTATAAGTCTGAAATTATTAAGAACCTGTTGTATATTATTATATTTTCCTTTACTGTCTATTCTTACTTGCTTGCAACCTTGAGCGTGTTTTTGTTGAGTTCGGTGGTTAGCCGAATCGTTTCTAAGTTTATGGTCAACAATAAATAAACTACAAACTAAACAATAAAATTTCTTGAACCCAAGCATTACATCTACACCCCAAAAGCCGGGATTGGTTTTTTTGAACATATTTAAAAATTTTTTAAAACTTCTTCCCTGCATCAAGAGACAAAAAATCTCAACCCTATTAACTATATTTAATCCTTCTGGGAACCAGCACCTGTGTGTGGATCTAATAACGTCGGGGGAGAGGCAGTCTGTTTTGTATTTTTTTAATAAGGAAGCAGCCTCGTTAATGGGCATGAACTTAATTTCTACATCATCCATTATAAATAATATATATTTATAATGCATGAATTTTTCATTATCAGGATTATCTAAAAAAACTTCAGTTAAAAAACCTTTTTTGAAATGAAAAAAAACGTTATCGATAAAATCGATACTTTTTATTAAATTTTTAATTTTTTGTTTTTGATGAGGAGCCGTTCCGTAACAATTTATTGCAATATCAAAATTACAACCTAAGCTTATATGTATGTTGTTTAGATTTCTTTTTAATAGACCTAGCTTAAATGGGTAATCGGGTGGGCCTATAGGGGCAAGATAGTAAAGGAAATCTTTATTATTTAGATTAACATTATTAATTTTTCTAGGAGGAGGATGTTTCATTTATTAGGGATAAAGCTTTGTAGCAAATTACACAGTGTTTTGGGATTTTTCTCATAAAAAAAGCGCCTGTATTTCTTGCTAGTTCGACTTGTTGCATGGATAAGGAGTTATGCGTTTTAGGAAAATCTCTTTGGTTTCCTCCTCTACATTTAGGGTTGTCGCTTGGTTCACTCCAGTTAGCAAAAGTCACAACTCTATTTAAGTACTTTATGTTATTTTTATGGATAATATTACAAAAGTAGTGCTCATCTACTGCCCAGCAGTCTTTAAATACTTCAGTATAATCGTTATCAACAAAAAAAGATGCGTCTTTCTTTGTGATGCACATCCATTGGGATTGTTTTTTAAAATTATCTGAATGTCCTACGTAGGACTGTACTGATTCCAGTCGGTCTTTTCGGTATTTATCATGTAGTGGGTTATATCCCGCCGAAATATCTAAAATACTATATGAGGAAGTACAGATCATATCGTATATAAAATCTAAATTATAAATAGGAATGCACTTGTCTGAGAGCAAAATAAAATATTCATTATCGGGATCTTTTAGCGCCTCCTTGAATAAAAGAAGGGTCGCTCTTACTAGAGAAATATCTGCCCATTGGGTGTCAATTTTATCAGGGATTTCATAAGTCTTTAAAAAGTCATCTACAGGTATGTCGTTTTTATTATGAACGTAAAAATTAAAATAATGTTTATTTTTAGATTTATTAATATTATTTGTCCATACATCACTCTTTGCATGGCCATCATAAGTAAGAAAACATAATGCTATTTTTTTTCTTCTGCCGTTTTTGTTTATGTATTTCCCTATCATTTTAATTTTTTCTGGATAGAATGAAATTTTGCACTTCTTCTTTTATCTCGCAGGAAGCAGAAATTTTTCTCATAAAAAATGAATCGGTGCATTTTACTACATCTTCTTTTGTTAATGAATCAAACTCTTTTGGGTGAGAGTTTTGGGAATGATTTCCGGGAATTTGATTGCTCCAGTCTGCGAAAGTAAAAGGATATCTAGAAAAGTTTATTCCATACTTATGAATCATTGTTAAGAAATAATGTTCATCTACTGCCCAAACATTACTAAAAAACTCTGTATTATCATTCTCTAAAATAAATTCCACAGTATCTCTATCTAAACAAATCCATTGAGATGACTTTTTAAAATCTCTCGGATCTTTTATGTAGTGATTTATTTTTTCCCACCTTTGTCTGCGATTCCAAACTCCTCCAGAATTAGGATGCCATCCTACTGCCTCATCAATTAAATTATTATTATATTTAAAAATAGACTCTTTTATAAAACTAAAATTCCATAAAGGTATACAGCTCTCTGAAGCTAGTAAGAAAAATTTATTATCAGTATTTTTAAAAGCTTCTTTAAAAAGTAAAAGGGTTGCTCTAACTAAAGAAATCCCCGCCCATTCTGTAGGAATTTTATTTGGTATTTCATATTTGCTAAGAAAATTATCTGAGTCTTTAAACGCATTTTTATTATGGCAATATATATTATAAGAATTAGGCGGCGCTTGTTTTAAAAAATTAAGCCATAATTTTTCTTGATTATGGGAGCCTATGGTTAAAAAACAAAAAGCTAAACTATTATTGGTCATCGTTTAGTATGTCTGGGTTTTGTTTAAGTGTTTGTTTTGTGATTAAATCTTTGATTCGAGTGGTTGACCATTCATGCGAACGAGTAGTATAAATAACTTTTGGTGGAAGATCATCTCCCGTAAAGCTTTTTCCTATATAATCTTCACCTAGTATTCGAATGTCTGGTTTCCAGAATTTAATTAAATCAACAAGCTCTTCTTCGGTTTGATACATATATACTTCGTCAATGTATTTTATAGCCATTAATGTTTTATAGCGCTCATAATATGATATAACGGGTTTATATTTGGTGAACCTAGTGGTGCTTGGATCTTTTTGTAAGAAAATTAGAAATCGATCACAATGTCTTTTGGCCTCTTCAAATGTATAAATGTAACCGGGATGCAGTAGGTCAAAGTTACCTGCGGTAAAGCCAATTATTTCTTTAGTTTTTCTAATGTCCATTTTGTATATTTATTTCTTATATGTGGCGTTATAGGAGTGTCGCTTCCGGAACCTATGACTTTAAAAAACATAACCTCTAGAGGATTAATATTTATTTCAAAATATTGATTAGCTTTCGCGATATCACCATTTTTTTTAGAGGAATATTGAGATAACTGAAAGGGTTTTATTTGATAACCTTTTTCTAGCAATAGTTGGGAACACCCAATTTCATGATCTCTTACTAGAGCTTTCCAAGTTTTTCCTATAACATCAAATTTATTATTTTCCAAGAGTAAAGTTAACGCTTTTTTGTCAACCCCAAAGCAATAACTTTGAATGTGAGCCATTTTTCCATTTTTTATATTTAAATTGTTTGTTACCCAAGGACACGCATCTTCGTTAAACCATGTAGGACCCACCATTTTAACCTTATTATTTAATTTATTAAGAAATAAATCTACCCACGACAAGTTTTGGGGTAAATAACTTGGCATAAAAGGCCCTCTACAAGTGTCATTGATAAATATGAAGTAATCGTATTTTTTAATATCAGCTGCGTGAATTGATTGATGATAGGCTCCCCAGTCCTGATTTTTGTTGTGCCCTTTAATGACTGATACGTTTTTTCTAATAGGAATATCTTCGCCTTGCGGATCACTGTTTAGAATAATATTGAAATGATGCTCAGGAGAGTCAGTTAATCCTGCTTTTATAAAAAAATCTAGATTATCTCTGTAGAGAGATTGATTCGGCCTATTAAAATGCACAAATGTAATAAGTGTTTTCATACTAATTTTTTTAATCCTTCCTCAAAATTTACACTAGGAACCCAACCCAACTCGTTTTGTATTTTGTTATTATTAATTGCATAACGCCAATCATGCCCCAATCGGTCTTTGACAAATTCTATTTGATCTTCATTTTTACCCAATACTTTAAGAATAGTTTTAACAATATCAATATTGCGAACTTCATTTTTACCGCCGATATTGTAAACTTCACCAATTTTTCCACCATGTAAAACCGCATCGATTCCCGAGCAATGATCTGAAACATGAATCCAGTCACGAATATTCCTGCCATCCCCATAAACGGGAAGTTTTATGCCCGCCTTAGTATTTTTAATCATTAATGGAATTAATTTTTCCTCATGTTGATTTGGTCCGTAGTTATTTGAACAGCGAGTAATTAAAATAGGGTAATTAAATGTCTCATAAAAACTACGGCATAACAAATCTGCACTAGCCTTACTTGCAGAATACGGGCTATTTGCTTGCAATGGAGTGTTTTCAGTAAAAGCATCATCTTCTTCAGATAAACTGCCATATACCTCATCTGTAGAAACCTGAAGGTATCTCTCGACACTTGGACAATCATGTAATAGTGTTAATAATGAATGGGTTCCATTGATATTAGTGTGAATGAACGGCTTTGAATTGTTTATGCTATTATCTACGTGGCTCTCTGCGGCAAAATTAACAATATAATTAACTGAGTTTTCTGTTACTAAGTAACGAATATTATTCGTGTCATTTATATCTGTCTCTGCAAAAAAATATCTAGAACTATTTAATATATTTTCGGGTATATTTTTAGGATTTGCTGCATATGTTATGCTATCTACATTAATAATGTTATAATCATATTTTTCATATATATGTTTTATGAAATTGCTTCCAATAAAACCGAGGCCACCTGTTATTAATATACTTTTCATGATTTAATAGTCGAAGTGAATTATATCTTCTTTATAAAGTTTTTCTACTTGATTTTTAAGTTCTTCAGTATACATATCAAGGTATTTGTTATTTGAATTAGGATTAAATCTGGGCAATCTTTTGTCTTGCATTTTTATTTTATCAAATATGAAAAATAAATCTTGCTGTATGTTTTCCAGTTTACCTATGAAGTCCAGCTCTTCATTATATATATTTAGATAAACTGAATTTTTAATAAAAGGTTCTTTTCTATTCGGTACGCCTTGAGACTCATTAAACCGATAGTCAAATTCCCCTGTGAGTTGGGGTCCGAATTTTTTTTTATAAAAATTTAAGCATTGAGATATTGTTTCAGTTGAGACTTTGCAAGTTGATCCTGCGTCCCCTCTGAACATTTCAAATTTAGATATGCTTGCATGTCTTGATAGTGGGTCTCTTACAAACCCAAACTTAAAATAATCATCCCAATAATCTTTGTAAATTTTTTTAGATTGGCACGCGGTTAAATGTTTTTGTTGAGGCTTGACGTTTATCCAATCGGAGCCTTCTATTAAATTTTCTAAAGCGGTTCCGCCCGTGCAGGGTATATGGACATATATGCATTTGTTTTTATGGTTTATCATGCTTAAAGATGAATGAAGTGAGATAATCTTTCGTCAGACATATGAGATCTCCAGTAACTTAAGAATAATTTAGAAAAATCATATTTAGTAGTTAATGCTTTTTCGTAAAAATCATTAAGATAATCTTCGGTTATATCCGTGTAATCTTTGGTATATAGTATGGGTAGATCTTGATACCTACGCATAATTTCACTGTCTACAACAATAGGTATACTTTTCTCGTAAAGCGCTTCCCAAGTCCTAAAGCAATCTATCCCGTTCCCTTCTGGCGATACGCAGAATTTAGAACGTTTAATAGAATTAATATAATTCTCGTTATCACTTTGGTTTCTTTTAAATTCCCAGCTGTCATATATATTTCCAAAATTAACAAAGGGTTTGTCTTCAAGCAAGTGCTTTACTTTATAGCGTAATTTTCGAGGATTTGTAGATATAGTGAAAGAACAATAGCATAAAATGTTTTTTGCATAAGCATCTTTATTAAATAGAGTTTTAATTCTCCAGTCTCTTCCTCTGGGTAAAGGTTGATCTTGATCGGGCTTCCCGTTAATAAAAACTGGCTTACCTATTAAGAACTCGCTAGGATCCCAAGTGAAGTCTAAATAATCTTTAAAGGTTAATACCATAATACAACTGGTTTTATTGAAAATTTATCTAGAATCAAAGAAAGCATAAGATCTTCGTAAATATGTTGAGCGTAAATCACCTCTCTTTGGTGGGGGTGAAAATAATTAGTTATGCAGTGTAGGGATTTTCGAGATAATATATAACCTGCCGCACCATTATCTGAACCTCCTAAAATATAATCCTTATAGCTTCCTCCATAAGGCTTATCATCCCAGTAGGAGTTGGGGGTTACCTTGCCATAGTGATACTCACGGTCTTGCTTGATCCCGGGGCCAAGTTTTTTTCCTCCGTAATC
>JAAHTG010000144.1_pt1 | contig 38368 bp, 47 predicted proteins | sample 6116081 | NCBI WGS metagenome assembly JAAHTG01 (sample SAMN13939989, study PRJNA603662) | sponge metagenome | isolation source: marine sponge | host: Mycale hentscheli | place: New Zealand | collected 2005 | reverse complement strand
AATTTTTCACCACTTTCAATTCCTGATGTAACCGCATCGACAACTCCTTGCTCGTCTAATTCAAGATTTAATACCTTATTAAGTTCTGATGTTGGTACTTTAAAAACTGCATAATCACCTTTATGTTGATTACCTTCGAAATCAGTTATAGTTGCCTTACCTATTTCATATCTTTCAAAATACTTTGTGGTCTCAGATTCGCTAAACCCTAAGCCTTCTAAAGCCGCGTTTCCCAAACTTCGAGCCGTCTCCCCATTGTAACTTTTTTCTTTGAATATTGTATAATCTTCGTAGACCTCGAACTCAAGTCCCGATAAACTACCATTAAATATTAACTCATTACCACTCGTCTCACCTCCTTCATTATCTCCCTCCTCCTTTTTTATTTTTAGTATCTTATCATTGATAAAATCTTTAGCTTTCTCCAATCCCTTCTTAATACCTGATTTTACACTTTTTAGGAATTGTTCATTTATTTCAGATTCGGTAATCCCCATTAATTCACGATTACGTTTTACTTCATTTAATATACGATTATCCATGATAATATTTTACTATAAATACTTAGGATAATAAAAAACCCCTCAGTTTGTATGAGGGGTTGTTTTATTAGGAATTATACTTTTTAATTTTATCTCGAAATTTGATTGCTCTTTCAAAATCTTGTTTAGATACTGCATCGTCTAATTGGGACTGTAATTCCTGAATCTTTTCTTTATTCGACTCAATTAAATTAATTTTATCTCTCAGTTGAGCAGCAGTTTCGTAATCTTGTGATTCTACTGCTTTATTCATTTTACTTTTTAGTGTTGAGACTTCATTCGAATCTTTAGGTGTTGTTTCGTCGTTATAACGATATATCGAAGTGACTCTATATGTCCCGTCTTCGGAAGTAAAAGTCTCTTTAGTCCATGACCCATCTTCATCTTCACCACTATCGACGTTTTTCTTACCTCTTACCATTATAGGGTTGTTATAGGAACTAAATCCATCGAATAATGAGTCAAAATCCGAAAATAAGTCATTAAAATTAAAATTTCTACGTAACATTTTGTTTTTTTTATTTAAGTTTATTAATTTTACATTCATATTATCAATATCGTGCCAAACGATATGTTATAACATTAAACTGACATTATGTCATACAACACATAAATTGACTGACATAATGTCAATAGTTGATTTAATGGTATAATCTTTACTATAATTGAACTAAATAATTTTTAAAATATGATTGAATCAGTAGACCCGAACGACAAAGGACCAAGAAAAAAGAAAGAACATCAGAATACATCTAAAACCCCTGTACTTGATAACTTTTCTAGAGATTTGATTAAGTTAGCCTCAGAGGGTAGGCTCGACCCTGTAATAGGTAGGGAAAGTGAGATTAAAAGAATTGCTCAGATTCTTTCCCGTAGGAAGAAGAATAACCCAATTATCATAGGTGAACCTGGATGTGGTAAAACTGCAATCGTGGAAGGTTTAGCTATGAAAATTTTTGAGGGAGATTGTCCTCAAAATTTATGCGATAAACGACTTGTATCTTTAGATATGACATCTATTGTTGCCGGTACTAAATACCGAGGACAGTTTGAAGAAAGACTTAAAGTAATTCTTGATGAACTTCAAGATAATCACGAAATCATCATTTTTATTGACGAGATTCATACGATTATCGGAGCGGGTAATACCTCAGGTTCCCTTGACGCGTCTAACATCTTTAAACCCGCTTTGGCAAGAGGTGAGCTACAATGCATTGGAGCGACCACTCTCGACGAGTACCGTGAGAATATCGAAAAAGACGGAGCATTAGAACGTAGATTTCAAAAAGTTATGGTGGATGGGTCAACCACAGAGGAGACTTTGGAGATTCTTAAGAACTTAAAATCTCGTTATGAGGACCATCATAAAGTCGTTTACACCGATGAGGCTCTTAATACTTGCGTCACACTTGCTGACCGATATGTCACAAATAGAGAGTTTCCTGATAAGGCTATTGATATTATGGATGAGGTTGGTGCCCGTGCACAAATTAACGTAAAACTTCCTGAAATAATTGAGGAGCTTCGTGCGGAGGCTCTTGAAATTAAAGATAGGAAAATTCAGGTTGTTAAGAGTCAGAGGTATGAGGAGGCAGCACAATTACGTGACCGTGAAAGAAAGATTATCGAAAAATTAGAACACGAAAAAAATATTTTTGATTCTAAAAAAGATGAAGAACGTAAAGAGATTACTGAAGATATGATTTACGATGTAGTTTCACATATGACCAAGATTCCTTTGTCTAAACTAAACGCGGAGGATAAGGAAAGTCTGTTAGATTTGGAAACTAACCTTAATTCATCAGTTATTGGTCAGGGTGACGCAGTTAAGACTATCTCGAAGGCAATTCGTAGAAATCGTGTGGGTATTAAAGACCCCAATCGACCAATCGGTTCATTTATCTTCTTAGGTTCTACAGGTATTGGTAAAACTCATTTAGCTAAACAACTGGCAAAAGAAATATTTGGAGATGAGGAATCCTTAATTCGTGTCGATATGTCTGAGTATCAAGAGAAATTCTCAATGAGTAGGTTGATTGGCTCTCCTCCAGGTTATGTCGGATATGACCAAGGAGGTCAACTGACTGAAGCAGTTAAAAACAAACCGTATTCTGTTGTGTTGTTTGATGAAATCGAGAAGGCAAATAAAGATATCTTTTCCCTCCTACTACAAATGATGGATGACGGACACTTAACAGACTCTTTCGGTAGAAAGATTAATTTCAGAAATTGTCTGATTATTATGACTTCTAACTTAGGTGTTAAAAAATTACAGGACTTCGGTTCGGGTGTTGGATTTGACACAACTACCAGAATCTCTAACAATGAAGCGATGAAAAAATCCTTATTAGAAAAGGAATTGAAGAATCACTTTACCCCTGAGTTCTTGAACCGAGTGGATGAAGTGGTGATATTTAATCCACTTAGAGAAAATGAAGTTGAACAAATTGTAGAAATTGAACTATCAAAACTTAATCGTAGACTTGACCGTCTCGGATATGAAGTAACTATCGATAAGAAAGTTAAGAAGTTCTTATCTGAAGTTGGGTTTGATGAGAAATACGGGGCAAGACCTATTAAAAGAGCGATTCAAGAAAAAATCGAAGATTTGATTTCAGAAGAAGTTCTTAGAGGTAATATAACTGAAGGTGTACCTTGTAAGTTGAAAATGAAAGGAAAAGAAGAGGTAGTTCTGGAAAAGGGGAAATAAAATCCCCTTTTCTTTTGTTTTAATAATATACTTGCCGTATATTTGTATTCTAATCAACGAACAAATGAACAACGAACAACTCAATCGTCTCAAAGAAGTACTTTCAATTCCAACCAAAACCTATAAGGAGGATGGGATGGTGAATTACATCTGTAATATTCTTGATACGATTGATGGGGTTACGTATCAAACTGACCACATGAACAACGTTTACGCAACCAAAGGATTAATTTCTGATGGTGAGTTCTATCCGATGTTTGTGGCACATACTGATACAGTTCATGAGTTAGTTGATGACATTGTTGTTGAAGAGGAGAGTCTCCAAAGACCACCCACTTTTGGTCGAACGTTTACTGAAGAACTAAACTTGTCCTTAAAAGGATATACACCACAAGGAAATCCAACGGGAATTGGTGGTGACGATAAATGTGGTGTTTTTTTGGCACTCGAACTCCTTCGCACTTTGTCACACGTAAAGGTCGGTCTATTCGTATCTGAAGAGACCGGATGTCATGGCTCGAAAGAGTGTGATGTTGAGTTCCTCAAAGATGTGGGATATGCGATTCAATTTGACGCACCTGGAAATCATTTAGTTACCGAAGTTTGTTCGGGGGTTCGTTTGTTTGAAAGTAAAGGTGATTTTATTAGTCGCATTATCCCCGTCTTTGAAAACTACATGGGTGTATCTCCTTATCTTCAGTCTCACCCATACACTGATGTGTCTCAAATCAAGATTAAAGGAGATTTCTCATGTATCAACTTTTCTTGTGGGTACTACAATATGCACACATCTTCTGAGTTTGTTGTTGTGAAAGATGTTGAGGATTCTTTTAATTTGGCCTTAAGAGTTGTTGAGAAACTCGGTAATGAAAAGTATGAATATACTTACGTTCGTCCTACGAATAATTACTACGGACAGGGTACCTTGTTCTCAAACTACGATGATGAAGAGTATGATGATATGGAGTATAAGTCGGTGGACTGGGAAGAAAGTGATAATCACTATTTCAATATCACAGATGATTCAATTGAGATTGAGAGTAAGGAGAACGGTGAGTCGGTTACTTTAAACATTAAAGATATGGGAGACCTGTATCTCCTTATTCGGGAACGATTGTTGGAGAACGAGGAGATTTAAAATGGGGAAAACAGTGTGTAGTTGTTCAACAGTTTAATTATTGTTGACAACTTCGCACTACCCGTTTTTCTCTCAACACCATTCACCAATACAAATTCAATTTTAGAGTTTTTTGGGTTTACTCCTCTGAATATAATTTCTGCACCATCATCGGATGTCTTAATCGGATACGGATTATTCAATCCAAAATTCTTAGTTATATAGTTTAGTATTCTTCTATACTCCTTAGCATCTGATACCACTTCGTCATTAGATTCTATTTCATCTAAAACCTTTTCCAGTAGATTTGTCATATCACTGTTAAACGAGTGACTAAACACATCCCAATCCTGATATTCGTTTACACTTTCCATAAAATATGTGTCCAAATGAACATTTTGTTGGATTATATTCTCCAAAACCTGCTCCGAGGATAACTCTTTATTATAATCTAAATTATCTTCATAGATATCAATAAGCTTATCAATACTAATTTTATATTGACCAAAACAATTTTCATCGTCAACTTTTGTTAATCCTATTTCATCATAAAGGTTACATATTTCATCTTCAATATGCTTTATCACACCTTCATGTATAGACCTATCCTCCGACTCAGAATACAAATAACCAAAATCTTCATATAGTTTTGGTAATCGGTCTTTTATAAATTCCGACAATTTTACGTCCCAATCACCATCACGTTTAATTTCACTTCCATCAAACGATTCTAACAACTCAGGTTTTATTATCTGAACAATAGAACGTAATATGTCAACATGTTCAGGTGTTAATGTGTAAAGTGGGTAACCTTCTCTCATATCATCATCAAACCTTGCGGAGTCATAAAAGAAATCACCGTTAGGGTTTTCATATGCCCATAGATAATAACCTATCGCATCTTCACCAATCTCATCTTCCATAAAGTCCAAATAATTCTTAAGTTCATTACTGAAATTAAAAATCGCATTTTCACCATCAAACCTATCAAAAAAATGTGAGGTTAACCCTTCATACATCGTAATTTTAGGATTGTTTTTAATTTTCTTTAAGGTTTCATAATCATCACCCAGTTCGGTTAGTTTTTTAATTTCTTCTTTAATCGGTGCGAACCTCTCTAACAAAAATGTGTATCGTTCACCACCATCCTGTTGATTATAAATTTCAGGAGACCCGTTACCAAACGGTACTAGAAGCGCCATCTTCCCATAAGTCCTATCTGAGGACTTTTTATCAATTATGTAATATAACTTACCTCTTGACGTATATCTATTAAAATAATCGTTGTTACCCTCACTGGTCGTACACCACGTAGTGTTTGCACCGTAATAACAAGATGATTTATGGGATAAAGGTCGTATGATTAAAAATCTATCGTCCTCATATATTTTATCAGCTTCTTTTTTAATGTCTTTTTCCGTTTGTACGTTCTCAACATATTCATTATACTGTTCATTGAAGTAATTTAAATCCACTAAATTGGTAAATGAATTAATATCTTTTGGTCTGGAATTAATTTTGTCCTCTGTTTTCTTGTCTGAAAAATGGTCGTGAATTTTATTAAAATCGAACATAGTTCTAACCTTTTCAGGTGATAATCTATCAGCAATCTGATGATACTTTATTATTTCAGATATTATGATACCTGTAATGGTGATAATAGACTTACCCTGATATTCGTAATGAGGGTCTTTCTTTGTATCGATTAGTTTTTTAATTCCCCACTCTGAATACTTCTTAGTAGTGCTTGGGTCTTCATCTATTATCTTTTCAGCATATTGTATTGCCTCATCACCTAATTGTTCGAGTTGACTTCGGAACTTATCTATTATACGCTCCTTTTTACCTTCTATTAATAGATTTATAAACTTCATGTCGTTATATAAATATTAGATTTTGAAAATAAGATTATATTTACTATATTTGTTATATGAAATATATAATCACCACCCTCTCATTAATCGTTAATTTCGTTGTTAATTCACAAACATTAGTTATTAATATGTCTAATGAATATCCTGAACTATCAAGTATTAATAATGTAGATACAATTATGGTTGATTACAATATGGCTTATGACACATTAACCTATAAAGAAATGAACTTACCCTTACTGTTAAGTTTTGTTGAGGTATACTGTGAAGATGAGGACGGTTTCGAAGATGTCTGTCATCTTAAAAGAAAAGATGTTAAAGACAAAGTAATAATCCTATATTCAAGTGAGTGGGCAGTATCTAAAGTAGTCCATAAACCTCGATTTAACAACTGAGCTCCACTCTACAAATTGTTTTCGAAAGAGGTCCGTACACAACTACTTGTAATTGTTTGTATGTATTATCTATTTTAAAGTTTTTAACAACCTCTCTTTCTTCATCATTAAATAAGACAAAATCTCTTACATCACTTTTCCATAATCTCCATAATGAATATTCTTTAGGGTAGTTATCGGCCAAATTATCTAAATATCTTTCGTAAAAATCATTTAGTTCTTTAGTATCATTTTCTCGTCGGTCATACCCATTATTTATACGCTCAATAGCGGATGGAACATTTCTATAAATGTCTCGTAATAATTGTATTGGTTTAGTATATGTTTTTGTTTCAATAGTTGATAACTCGGTACTTTGAAATGCTTTACTGTTTTTATTACTATTATATTGGTATGTTAAACCTCCCACATTATCGTCTCTTGTGGTTGATTTTCCAAAATATCCGGTATCAACTAATATAGTTCGACTATCATCATTTTTAATACCGTAAATTTGGGTTCTGTCCGGTATAGCGTATGATGTTATGGTTGCGGTAAAATTACCAGGAATCCCTTTAGTGTTTACCGTCTTAGATATACTAATAAAATCATTTTCTTTTACACCTTGTGTACCTCTACCTCCAATCTTAATACCACATAACGGTGATTTTACATCAGGCGTTGTAGGTTTTTTCTTACCCAACACCTCAATAGTTAAGTTTATGAATTGTTCAGGCTCATATTTTTTGAAAAAACTCTTACACGATTCTGAGTCTCTATTCTGTCCTTGATTACCACAATTTTTAGCAAATTCAGTTTTGTCATATGGAGTGTCACCTAATATGAGCTTTTTTTCTACAGTTAAATTCTCTAATAAGTTAGGGTAAGACTCTTTCAAATAATTTAAAATAGTTTCATATCTTTTATTAGATAGATAACCTTGTTCTACTGAAACTGCAGGGTTTTGTTCCCTATCAAAATTTGTAATTTGAGATTCACCAGAGTTAACGGTCAATCTTATAACATTACCTGTATGTTTCACCACAAAAGATTTTACTTGACTCATTAATTCGTCAATCTGAGATTTAACTTCAGGAGATAGTTTCCAATACCCAGCCTTAAATGTTTTTTCAAAAGGTAAGGTTAATTTTTTTTCATCTTGTTCATTCAAGAGACCCATTATCTCTCTAACACGACTTACTTCACTAATAACATTACTCCTCATTGTAATTTTCTTTATAAATAGTTTGCATAAATAAAAACTTTCACTATATTAGTAGTATGAAAACATTCCTTCTCGCACTTACGACCCTTTCCATCCCATTTACCTTTAATTTACTTAAATGGGTGAGTTATAATAATTACAATATTTCAAATAATCAATTTGTTACTGACTACGAAAACGATAAGGTAACAATAAAATCAAACAGTGATTTTAAAGTTTTTGTATTTAACGAGGGGTGTGATTTCAGTGTTGTTAAGGGTAACTCAAAAGACTGTGAGTTTTATATGAATACAAATTTTTTTGATACTATTAATAATCCTATCGGGTTAGTTGTTGTTGATGGACTCAGATATTCAGATAGAGTAGGTGGTGGCGGATTCTTTTATGTAAAAGACGGTAAACCTAAAGTTTCTCGTAATTGTCCTTCGTATACCGATTATTCAACACAAACTATTTTGTGGGGTATTAGTAACGGTCAGGTTAATAATCGTCTTATAAAGATGAAACATGCCAAGGAAGAAACTTATCGTAATGTTGTGGGACAAAATAAAAAGGGAGATATTATTATTGCCACGTCTACTTTTGGGTCTATGGTTACCATTGAAGAAATTCTTAGTGTAGGTAAAGAGTTTGATATGGTAAATGCAGTTTTGTTTGATGGGGGTACGTCACTCGACTATAAGTTCGACAATGGAGAGTACCGAACCAAATTCAAATCTTTACCTAATTGGGTTGGTTTTATTTCCGGATACGGAAATCCTACAACATATATTTGTGTAAATTAAAAAATTACGTTATATTTGTCATATGAAAAAAGTAACCACCACCCTATTTCTTATTTTTGTTGGATTTGTAATTTACAGTAACTCTGTTAAGACAGAACGTGTAATTTACCTACCTTTTGATATTCCTGGACCTCAAATGGCAGCAACAATCCCTCCATTTGGTATTTTTATCGAGTCTAAGTACATCGATGAAGGAGATGGTAAAGGTTCAATTTTGGCTCATGAGCGAATCCATTGGATGCAATACAAAAGGATGGGTCTGTTCAATTTTTACTATGAGTACTTGTCTGAGTATTTTAAACATGGTCGTATTAATGACCATTGGATGGAAGTTGAGGCTCGTAAACTTAGTTCTTAACTAATACATTCCCATTTTTTAGCCCTATCCGTTACTTCTTTTAAATAACCTGTAGATGATAAGTTACCAGTTTTAAGGTTCGGTAAATAGTTTTTTATTTCTTCGTTTGTGACTTTAAGTACTAAGTCAGGGTTGGTATTAGGTGAAGGTTTGTATTCTTTTCCTACTTCACTACAGGGCGCCATCAAATTAGGGTTATCTGTTTTACAATATTTTTTAGTATAGGGTTTAGCACCCGTATTATACGATACTATAGCAGCATCTAAACGACCATTCCCTGTAGAATACTCAGGTGTGACTAATTTTCCATTTCTCAGTACTTGTGATGGTTTGTTTTCGTCATAATTACTTAATTCGTTATAAAGGTCTTTTAAATAATGAGACGCCGCTATTAATGAACCTGAAACTGTCATTAATTGTTCTAAATTTATACCATATTTTTCAGCAATATTAGGTGTCATTTGTGCAATACCCATACTAGGGACCCAGTTATCCTTTTGAAAAACTGTAGACGCGCCCCAATCAAATATATCTTTTATAGTGTCGTTTGACGCTCTAATTTTATTCATTATATATTCAGGACCTGCCTTAACCGAGTAACGACTCGGAATGTAATCACCTAAATCCCCAAAACCTGATTCTCTACCTAATATTCCAAGTCCATATTTAACGATTTTAGGATTTAACCCTTCTTCGTCTATTGCAATAGATACCGCGTTTGATAACTCTGGATTTTTACTCGTGTTAGTACAGGAGTATTTATCTTTTAATATCTTACTTCTGTCTTGAATATGAGGTATTGATACTCTTGTAGAGTCGGGTTGTGCAGTGTATCCCTGCTCATTTAAGAACATGATATCATTAATTCTATCTATATTTTCTTGTAATCTACTCATGGGGTTGTAAACCAGCTATATACATCTTGACCCAAGTTTTCAACTTTGTTAATAACACTTTGTGTGGTACTCGGTCTTTTAATCCATGCAATTCTTACTTTGGATGGTGGGTCACTTATTACGTCTCCTGTAACATTATGGAATATTAGAGGAACTCCGTCTTTAATTGCCGCAACAGTTCCTATATGAGTATTCATACCCCATCCGTCACCACTATTAATCGTATTACCAGGTACTTTATTACCCTCACTATCTTCAGTAAACCATCTTTCACCTCCCTGATAAAAAGCTTCTTCATGGTGTGACGACCCTGGGTAGAATAACCCTACAGTGTCATTAACTTGTAAATCTTTAACTTCTCCCACTTGTGGTACTATTTTAGACACGATGTCCCTAACTTTTCTATTATAAGGACCTCTTTCAACACCACCTCCCTTTTCATCTATTTGTAACCATAAATCAATTACCTTTTGTTTAGTGCCATCATCTAACCCTTTAAATGCGGAATAAACAGTATCACCTAATCTAGAGTTTGTGTATGCATTCCATGCATTACCGACATATGTTAAATCATCTCTTAGGTCATTAACAAATTGTGCGCAATTTTTACTTCCAGCGACACATACATTATGTGTCGAATCTTGGGTATTTAACTCATTAAAATCTATTGTGGTAAACTTATCTGCTATATCACTACTAACTATTAAATTTGGGTTTGGTTCCTCACCACTTGTTTTAGTATCAGTACCTGTCTCACCTTTCTTATACTCATTACCGTACTTGTCCCAAGCTTTCATAATATATGAGTTTGTATGGGAACCACTAACATCTAAATCCATTTTTTTCGCCTCTTTTGGGTATGTATCATTAACCCATTTTCTAAACTTATTACCTTCTTCTTTGTTTTTGAATGGTGATTTTCTTTTTGATGACGAAGAACTACTAGAAGTACTACTATCTCCGAAAACTTTTGATTTGATTGCGTTTAATGACGACCCCTTAGCCTCAGTCCAACTATTTGAACCCTTTTTTCTTGTATAGTATTTACCGTCTTCTTTTTTATAATCATATGATGAGTCATAATCAGTAACGACTTGTTCACTAATTACTCCCATTATTTCTTTTACACGGGATATTTCGTTAATAACTTTGCGATTCATAAGTTTTTTTTTATAAATAGTTGTTTAGATGAAAAAAAGTATTTATATTTGTAATGTTCTTTGAATTATGGGGGTGTTTTATGGATTTGACTGGTATGGTCAAGCATGGAGTGCACGTAGTGAGAGGTTCCCTATCACTTTAATCTATGGTTACATTTTTTAGTTGGCGAAACTTTCGCAAAGCTTCAGGCTGTCGGTTTACTCCGCACTGAAGAGGTTTACGCAGCCTAAGGCTACGTTTACCGCGGGTCGGTCAGGACATATACCTATGAACAGAAGTCCGTTGTTGTGGTGGAAAAATGACTAAACCCTAAATTGAGTCGTACATCTATTGGTGATGGAGGATGTTAAAATTCAATCACATATTTCGGAGTATTGAGAATCGATACTGACCTAAACGTGTAGTACTCTCTGTTATGAGATATGCAGGACCTGGGTTCGAGCCCCAGCACCTCCACAAATAAATCCCCGATTGTTTTGGCAGTCGGGGATTTTTCACTATATTTGTATTGTAATCATCACATAAACAATCCACCATGACTCAAGAACAAGTAATCGAAGAAGTAAAAAACTACAACGGAACCAACAACTTTATGAACTCACTTAAGAGAGGTCTTAAGAAATTTGGTTCTTTGACTGAAAATCAAACATCATCGGCTATTCGAGTTATCGAAGGTGCTCGTCGTCATGAACAGGCTCAAGAACGTTTGAATATTACTCTGGTTGGTGACACTATTAAGATTGGTCGTAAGATTGCTTTGGGTATTAAAGAAGAATATGGTCTTGAGTTTCACCCCATCCTTATCGATGTTACTGCGGTGACAGGTATGACCGACCGAGCTCTCCGACTCAAAGGTAAACTTACCAAAGAAAATGGAGGTGTATGTCGTTGTTGTGCTAAAACTCTTACTGATGACGTTTCTAAGGTGACTGGTATCGGTCCCGTTTGTTCTAAGTATGTTGGTGTCGCCCACCCTCGTAGTGTTTATGATACAGTTGCAATCGAGAACTATAAGGAGGATATGTCTCGAAAGATTGATGAGATTGGTGAGTTTGAGTTTTGGATTCCCAAGAGGGCAATTATCAAGTGGAATGGTATGGGTGGAGTGATGGTGAAAATGTGAATAAAGGGGGGTGACCCCCTTTTTTCCTTTTTAGTGATATTTATAGTAATAAACTGTAAAAAATATTTATTATGGGAACAGCAGAAATTAAAAGTCTTATTAGACACGCACTAACCGCAATTGGTACTTTATTAGTACTAACAGGTTTAAACACATGGATACCATTAGTGGACTTATTAACTGAAAATTTAGACTCAGTAATAAACGCAATTGAAGTACTCATAGGTTTAGGAATTGCGGTCTTTGGATTCTTTCGGAACAAAGATAGGTTCGAAATTGTAAAAGAGGCCGAGACCAAACAATAAACCCCCTTTAACATTAAAACCCCCGACCAAAAATCGGGGGTTTTTCTTTGACTAATAAATTATTATATTTTATATTATAAAAAAAAGAAAATGAATAATGTACTTGTTCTAAATTCCGACTTTTCACCCTTAAATATTACAACCTTACAAAGAGGTTTTGTATTAGTGGATAAAGGTAAGGCGGAGATTGTGAAGAAAGGGGACAAAGACATTATAACTACTATCGGTAATTTTGTTCGTCCAGTCATCATAAGATTACTAAATTATATTAGGTATAGAAGAACATCATTAAAGGTCAACCGAAAAAGAATTTTTAAAAGGGATAGGTCTACTTGTCAATATTGTGGTTCAAAGAAAAATCTAACTATAGACCACGTAATACCCCGTTCTCGTGGGGGTGATAATACTTGGAAAAATTTGGTTACCTGTTGTTCCAGATGTAACGTCACTAAAGGTAGTAAAACCCCTAAGGAATGGGGTATCAAACTAATAAACCGTCCTTACGAACCCTCGGTATTCTCATCAATTTTATACGAAGAAGCAGAGGATATATGGAATGATTTTAGGAAAGGATTTTCCTCTTATTAATCATTCTCAACTATTTATAGGTGTAGTTCTTCATAAACAAGTAAACCTATAGATTAATGAATTTTACTTTTTTTAATAAGGCACATCGTGTGCTTTTAATTCCTTTAATGCTCTTATTTTCAGGAGTGTTAAAGGCACAATGCGACGTTTTTATTGAGGAAAACTCAATAGAGGTCGTAGATAATGGTAGTGGTGTCAAATTTATTTTTGACGTTACAAATGACTCAACTGACCCATGGTTAGGGAGTGATTTGAAAATGTACTGGTCGTTAAACGCCAGTGTCTCACTTTGGGATATAGACCTTACCAACAACACTACATCAGTACCTTTACAACCCGGTGAAACAAGAAGTTTTACAACTCCGTGGTTCGATTTCCCTAATTTACCATCATGGTTTCCTGATGACCCAGGACCTAATGGTGATTTTGATGAATATTGGATAGAAGCTTTAGAATGGCCATATTGGTCAGCTAACCCTAACGGATTCGGTGGGTCTTGGACCCCCATAAACCTAAGACTAGGTGAATGTGGTTTAGGTGATGGTACATGGGTATATGAACCTAATGGAGATTTTTATTATGGACCAACTAATACTGACTGTCCTGATACTAACAATGACATATGGTGTGATTGTGACGTGGACTTTATTGGTTTTGACCCCATAACATATGACGCAAGTATTGCTATTATTAATAGTCAGAACTGTGGGACGACTCTGAATAACGGTAATACTGGAAATATGGACGAAGTTGTGATGATACAAATAGGTCTTCACGTACCTGACTGGGATTATAATTGGGGATGTATTGAAGGTGATTATCATTTAGGATGGTCGTTCGACAATCCCATAACTAATATATTTAACCCTTATTTCGGTGGTGACACAATTAATCTTAACTTATTTTCTGATGACGTTTTTTATGATGATTGTTTTCAGGAAATTTTAGAAAGTGATACCTTAACTGAGTGTTTAGAGGTGGTTATATGGCAAATTAACTACTCAAATACCTTCTTGGCAGAGGATGGTGGTTGGGCAGTAACTTGTGGTACTTGCGCTAATCTGACACAATCATACCCTGATATTTCAACCGATATGAATACATTAGATTTTTGTGATTTACCACCTCCTTTATATCCAGGATGTTTAGACCCGTTAGCGGATAATTACAACGAAACTGCGGATTACGACGACGAAAGTTGTGAATACACAGTGGCACCTGTATTAGGATGTCAAGACCCTATCGCTTGTAATTATAATGAATCGGCAACTGAACAAGATGATTCATGTATATATTGTGATACCCCAAACGGAGAAGCTCTTTGTAATGCTTATCACGGTGAGAGTCTTAATTATTGGACCTTTTATTACAATGCTTTTAATTGTGAAGATGAGGTAATATATACTCCTGACGCAACTCCTAATGTGAGTTTTATTTCTTCAACATGTTTTGATAATACTCCTGCAAACATGGGTAGTATTGTTGTAAGTAACCCTAATTTAAACTCAAACGACACACTTTTTGTATATTGTGTTGAAGTACCTGAATTAGGTTTAGATAGTTGTTTAAACGGTTATGAGAATGGAACAGATTGGATTGAACCAGGTGGAGGACAAGTAGTGTGGAATAATATTATTATACCCCCATCTATTCCTCAAATTACAATAAACGTATATTACGCAGAAGATGAGATTGATGAACTAAACACCAATAACACATTTGTTTATAACAATCCTACCCCGACAGATATTATATGTTCTGTTTTAGGCTGTACGGACCCATTAGCTGAAAATTACGACTCGGAGGCTAATGAAGATGATGGTAGCTGTGAATATATGGTAGACCTATCATTAGATAGTTTAACCATAAATGAGTATTGTGATGGTTTTACACCATACTGGGTACCAACCATACATTTAAATAATTTAAGTAACCCCGAAATAACAGAGTACTGTATTAAAATACAAGTGTTAGGTCAGACAAACGATACCATATGTTTTAATACTATGGGTAACACAATTAATTCATTCGGTGACATATCTATCGAATGGCCTAACCCCATATACTCATATGGTGTGGTCAGTGTTCACGTTTTAGATGTTAATGGTGAGAGTCCTAATTCATGGGAAGATTACGGGGAAGATGATAATATTAGTAATAATATGTTTGTCCTTACAATCGGAGGTCCCGGAATTAATTGCAATGTTGCGGGATGTATCGACGATACCGCTAATAACTATAATCCTGACGCAAATGTTGATGATGATTCATGTACATATGATATTACCGAACTAGGATATTTAAATTCTGAATGTGAAGTATATTGCGACGAGACAGGACCATATTATTACGTAAACTCAACGTTTGAGAATGTCGGTAATACAACTATTACTGATTTTTGTGTTGAATGGAACGTAATAGGAGGTGAAGAAGATATACAATGTTTTGAAGGTTCTTTAGGACCGGGTGAAGTAGTTCCTATAATATTCGGACCTATTTACGCTAACGGTTCCACGGTAACTTACATTTACTTACAAGAGTTAAATGGAATTGTTTTAAATCCTGAAATAGGATTCTATGAGACCTTAATGTGTTCGTTTGAAGCGACTGCTGTTTGTATTTATGGTTGTACTGATAATGAAGCAAATAATTACAATCCTAATGCGGACTTGGATGATGGGTCTTGTGAGTATAATATCCTCGGTTGTACAGACCTTGAAGCTAACAATTACGACCCGACCGCTAACGTGGACGATGGGTCTTGTACTTATGACGTATTCGGTTGTACAGACTCAACCGCAAATAATTATGACCCCTTGGCTACAAACGACGATGGAAGTTGTACTTATGATGTCTATGGGTGTACTGATGCAGATGCAAATAATTATAACCCGAACGCTAACATCGATGACGGTTCTTGTGAATATGATGTATTTGGGTGTACTGATGAAAGTGCTAACAATTATAATTCACTTGCTAACGTGGATGATGGAAGTTGTACCTATGACGTATTTGGTTGTACTGACCAAAATGCTAACAACTATAATATGTTTGCAACTATAGATGACGGTTCTTGTGAATATGATGTATTTGGGTGTACAGATATGGATGCACTGAATTACAATAATAATGCTAATATAGATGATGGAACATGTATATATCCAGGTCCTTGTAATGAGTTCGATGGTATGGCTTTTGCACCAAACGCGTTTAGTCCAAATAATGATGGTTTAAATGACGTATGGAGAGTTATAACAGAAGAAGATTGTTGGAATACATGGGAGTTATTAATCTTTAATAGATGGGGACAGGTTATTTACGAAATGAATAGTCCTAATGAATTTTGGGATGGTAGTTTTAGAAATGGTGACCACTACACATCTAATGGTGTTTATGCATATACACTAAGAGGTGTGGCATGGAATTTGTCCACAATAGAAACGACAGGTATTATAACCGTTCTCAGGTAAACAATCGATTAAATAAATTAGGTGACCTTCGGGTCACCTTTTTTTATGCAAGAAAAAAGGACTGACACCGTCAGCCCTTTTTGTAGATAATATTAACCCCCTTTTTTTAAAAAAGTTTATGAAAGTACACTATCTCTAATGCCCTTCAGTTTCGAGTCCATGTTAGACTCTATTGAATCCAATAAGGAATCCAATGCCGTTGTGAACTTGTCTTCAAGTTCCCTTTTAAAATCTTCGTTATCTATTCTACTCATTAATAAGTCTTTAGTCATATCTGTTAAACCATTCAAATATTTTTCTCCAAATTCTCTAATGAACGTATCTGTTATTATTCTTGCTAAAAATCTTTTGTCAGAGAAGACTTTAGGAAATTCGTCTCCACTTAACTCTAAAATAGATTGTGTTAGTACTTCTTTTTCAAAAGTATCCATATCTAATTTTGACTCTAAATAAGTTATTAATCTCTCTTTAAGGGTATCTATCACCTGACTGTTTTCATCCCCCATAAGACCCTTTAAAACCATTATAAGGTCCTCATTTATAGTGTTAGGGGATATACCCATATCAACCATATTCTTTGATTCCACAAAGAGTTTATTGAAAAACTTAGTTGTTTGAATCTTTGAGTTTAAGTTTACTGATTCGGCAATAATACCAAATCTTCCTTTAACTATCTTTGATTCAGTGAGTCGGGTAACCTTGGTAGACTTTGTGTCGTTTAGGGTCTTTTTTACTATTTTCCTTAAACTCATCTTACTTCTTTGGTCTCCAAGCATTTATTGATTCGTTAAACTCCTTACTATTAATCCTCACTCTATCATAAATATCTGAGTTTTCTGGTTTGTCAAACTTAAATCCTTTTTTTTTCAAATTTTCTACCATTTCCTTCTGACGTTTTGTGAGCTCATTTGTAAGACCCTCCCCTCCTAATAATGATTGTAAACCTTTCTTCTCTTTTGTCTTCATAACCTCTTCAAATGGTTCTTCTTTTTCCATTTCTTGGTTATGTGTGTTGACATAAGTATCAGTCTCTATTTCTTCCTTTTCTTTATCGTTAAAATCTACTTTAGGTAACTTGTCTCCACCAACTATCTTAAAGTCCCTATAATCAGGTCCTTCGTTGTTTAAGACAGTAAAGTATACTATACCACCATCAAGTAATTTACCTAATCCATTCATCTGTGAGTTGAATGGTAATTCGATATTCGCATTATTGTAATATGACCCTAATCTAACGATAGGTTCACCTGTTTTTTTGTCTTCACCCTTTGCGATGACAACAGACCTAATAAATGCAATATCCTCAGGATACTTTTTTATTAAGTCGTCAAATTCTTTACTAATTTCTTCTCTTTCTCCATCAGTAAAAACTACTTTTTGTTTTCCTTTATCGTTGGCAGTGTAAAAGTTAAACTCTTTTAACTTATCATCTATCATTTCAGGTAATGAATTACCCTCACTCTGTTCTTTTATATTTCTTCTTTCTAAAAATTCCATATTAATAATTTTTAAAGTCTTCCCAGAAAGGTGGTTCCTGTGAATCGTTTATCCAACCCCATTTACCTGAGTCATTTTTTTCCACCTTAAATAGATGTGGGGTACCACCCACTAATTTACCTGCCAATACTAATTCTTCAGTACCATCAGGTTTTTCATGAACATATATATTTCCTTTTGTGTATCCATCGGCGTCTAACATAGCAGCATCTCTATCAGTTCTCATTTGACCTGTTGGATTTGTATTGAAGTCCCAACCAGGACCTGAAGAACCTGTACCTAATAAACCTGTTAATCCTCCACCACCTGTATCTTCATTGTCGTCTGTTTCTGAACCTGAAGTATCACTATCTTCATCACCCCCAAATATCACTTCCCAATCTGAACTTGTCACATCGTCGTATTCTACCTCATCATCAGATGTACTTTCTCCACTACCCCATTCTATTACTTGTTCAAAAATGACACTTATTAAACCTTCATTTACCGAACCAGTAATTTTACTTAATTCAATTCTCTTTTTTGCCTGAGTATTAACCAAGTAAATTTTTCTGTCTATTAAATAAACCGGCCAGTATTTAATAGTCCCCTGACTATCTACCTTCTGTCTAAATACTACCTTATTATCTGAAGTGACAACGATTTGTGATATATACGGGAAATCAGGATACTCTCTTTCTATGTATTTCTGTACTCCTTTTGTCTTTTGAAGTTGATTTTTGTCTACCTCGTCACCTTCACCTTTTAATATTCTCTCAGCTTCTTGGTAGCTCGCCCAAACTTCACCACCCATTTCTTCTGAAATACGTCTTCCGGAATAAGTCTTTAAAATATCATAAAAGTTTGAAACTCCCCTTACAACACTATCTAAATATGTTACGGTAACTGGCTTCAATTTGACAGTTTTATAAAACTCTTCTTTAAAAATATCTATTAAATAACGGTCCTCTTCTGAATCAGTTGTACTTTTTAACATGGCCATTGCACCAAAAAATATAGGTGCAATGACTAATGACTGCATTAAATTACCCGCAATTGTTGAAGCTACATTAACAGCAACACCTCTATTTGTTAATCTACCGATAATTTCTTTTCTTCTAAATGGTGTTCCATATACAACCATATTTGCCCATCGGTTTGCAAAATTCCTACCCCACTTTTTATTAGCCTTATTACGTAATTTTGGAACAAGTCCTCCATAGGCATCTATGTAATCTCTAGCTAACTTAGTCGTTGAATCGTCCTTAGCGTATTCAGTTATTATGTCTACCCACTCTTTTTTCCACTTATCTTTATTTATTTTTCTTAGTTCTTCACTACTTAAACCCGCCTTTCTTATCCAGTTATTGAATATTTCATCTGCAGCCTCATCACCTAACTTATTAGCTGCAGTTGCTAATTCGGTTAACTTTCGTACCTCAGTGGAGATATTAACATAATTATTACCTCCACTGGCCATTTTTTTCTTTATTTGTTCAAACACTACATCAGCCTCGGCTTTTAGTACATCAGTATTGGTAAAAGTCCTTTTTAAAACATTAAATATAAATCTTTGTTTACCTAAAAAAGTACCACTTAACTTTTGTTGTGCACGTATACCGAGTTTACTTAACATACCTTGCTTAGGTAATTTGGCTTTAGCACTGTCACTACCATTTTTTCTAATAAAATCCTCAATATCATCTAAGTACTTTTGACCAACCTCATTTAAAATGTCTTCCAAACCTTCATAAACATCATCGGTCATTGGAGATGCCGATTGACCCCATAACTTTCTCAGTGAGTTTTCATCAGTCAATAATTTCCCAATCTCGTCCCATGTATTCTTACCTTGTGTTAAATTATCTAAAAAATCCTGGGAGTTTTTTGCGACTTGTGCCTCTGAAAAGAATACGTTGTTTTTAATTAATTTTTCTGCAACTTCATCTGCAGGTAATTTAGATAATAGAAATAGTAATTCATCAGTCGATAAACTACGTAACCCACCACTATCTATTTTACGACTAATTTTACCTATTTCAGGGTCTGAAGCTCTCACTGCAGGTGTAAGTAAATCATCAACCCATGGAACCCTTCTCAATCTTGCAACAACACCACCAACACTTTCGGTTAATAAACCTGATAATCTTTTAAAATCATCCATTTCGTTTAAAATATTCATATCATTCATATCATTCATTTCGTATCGTCAATTATTTTTGACATTGTATCTTTACCTACAATACCATCATCTTTAAGTCCTTTTGATTTTTGATAGGTCTCTACCTTACCTTCTGTTTCAGGTCCGAATTTACCGTCTACTTTTGCCCCTACTAACTTTTGAATAAACTCGATGGCTTTCATCATACCAGGGTATTTTGACTCTTGACTATGGATACCTTTTCTTATTAGATAACCTTTTTTCATAACCCCATCTATAATGTTTTGTGGTATAGACTTACTACCACCTTCACTCTTTTGACTTTCAGGTTTAGTAGTTTGTTTTTTAGTGGTTGATTTACCTCCACCTGATTTTTCAGCCTCTTCTACAAATCCAAAAAATGCGCTAACTGCTTCCTCTCTCTCATCCTCAGGTAACATGTTAAACGCACCCTCAAGGGCTTCATTTAATTCTTCATCATTAGCACTACCCCAAGCAGATTCAAGAGCGGCTATTGACTCAGCGTCAGGGTCAGAACCATCTAAACCATAAATCCGAAACAGCCTTGGTACTATAATACTTATACCCCCAATCTGTATAAGACCGTGACTAACTAAACCAAATCCCTGACCTCCCATAGTACGATAAGATTTTAAAAGCTTATAGATTACAAGGACTTTTTCTTTTAAACTTAATTTTTTAAAACCTTCGTTTAAAATTTTCTTTAATGCTCCACGTTTAGCCAATCTTCCTATCTTATTTGAATTTTCTGCAACCGATTCAAGTATTTCTTGGTCGAGTTTACTTAAAGCCTTTCCTGAATTTGCTTTTTGAAATGCCCTAATAATTGCATTTCGCCCATACTTCTTCACACCGGGAATATTTCTTACTAGTTCACCGAATGGTATTAATGCGAACGCAGCTGCTAAAGCGGCCATTTCTTTATCTCCTTCATTATAATACAAAGCTGCGTTACCTACTTCAATTCCTAAAGAAACAAACGGACCAACCACAGGAATAAAAAAGGTACCTATAGCTAAAGCATCTAAAATACCGTGTCTGTATTCATACGCAAGATTAGCTATTTGTTCTGAACCTTTGTTCAGTTCTTTTTCATATTCAGCATCCGTCATGTTAAGTGCGCGTGCATTCCTTTTTGATATACCATATCTTCTGTCCATAGCAAATTCAGATTGCTCAAGTAAAGTTTTAGACCTATCATAATTCATAAGTCTACTAATCTCCACTAACTGTATTTGAGTATTTTTATCCATTACATATAAATATGTTAATTCAACTTATTCGCCTTACCTCGTGTTAACCCACTTTCCCATTTACTATTTTGGTCTAACATATTTCCTTTACCTCGGTTAATATTATTTGACCACACAGTTATTGTTAGTTGATTTGCTGGTCCACGGGATAGACCTGTTTCCCACGTTGATACATTTGCGTTTGTGGCATCTGAATCCCCTCCATCATCTCCACCTTCTTCTTGTTCTGACATTTCTTCATCTGCAGAATATTGCTCTTCACCATATATTTCAGGGTGTTGTAACCCATATTTTTTTAATAACTCACCCGCAACAGCATTTGCCTCGTCTTCTATCGGTCCACCTACATTCTGTACTTTACCTTCAAGTTCACCATTTTCATTTTGATGATGATGTACCAGTTCATGAGCAACTGACCTCATAACATCTTGTAACGCCCTATCTTTCGTATAAACTTTAACCTCAGAGTTTTCAATATCAGAATTATCACCATCTTCATACTTGTATACTGCAGTAGTTTCAATACCATTCTTATCTGTCTGATAGTTTATATCTACAGGAACGGTAATCCCTAACTCTTTTATTGTTAAATCGACAATACCTTCTAAGTGTTTTTTATCCTCAGAGGGAAACACCGATTCTCCTTCCGTGATGCTCATTAATGATTTTATTCTATTAATATCTTCTCTAAGTAAATCCATATTCGATAAATATTAAAAAAATCACATTTATTTTGTTTGAATGAATAATTTTTTATATATTTGAACTATGGAAAATAAATTCAACATCGGTCAGGAAGTTTACGTAGGTAAGAATGTACAACAGAAAAAAGAGATTATTGACTTTGAAAGTTTCTCTGATATTACCCTATACTACATGAGTGATGGTACAGCATATCCTGAAAGTTTCTTGTATATTGATGGAAGAGTTGCGGTATTTAGAGAGTTGTGGTCTCTAAGTGATGAAGAGCGTGAGCGTAGAGTATCAAAATTCTTTGGTTTTGACTAATCATTGAAAGGAACAAGTAGGTACTACTATCTTGTTCTTTTTTACTCTATTATTTACCCTAATAATTGTAGATATTTCGTGAGCACCTCCAGTACCAGGACCGAGTTGTGATGTTGTTAAATCATAACCGTAATGAAATACTAACTCACCTGTATCGACACCGAAGTTTAGGATTATAGCGTCCCTGTAAGAATATCCCTCAACCAATCTAAAACCACCACCGATAAGAAACTTACCTGATTTAACATTATTATTGAATGTTAACTCGGTAAACTCTCCTTGGTGTAGTAAGGATATAGACGGCATGTATATTATGTTTTTTCGTCTGTCGGTGGACTTATCTAAATGTATTTGACCTCCACCATGTAAACCATATTTAACAGGTAGGTAACTTTCTCCAAAGACTAACGACTGGTTAGGTGTGTTTATGTGGTTGGCAGCAAATCCTACATACCATTTATCTGAAAAAAGTAATATACCACTACTTAGGTCAAAATAATGTACTTTTAAGCCGTTCATAAATGGTTCGTTAGTCATTAATGAAAATGAGTTTCCGTTAAATGAATCCTCAAAGTATAATTTATCATTATCAATAAAGTTTTGTTTATAACCAAGCTCCAAACCAAACTTAACGTTTAGTTTTGGTGAAATACGTTGTTGATTACTATAGAAGGTAGATATTGAGTTTAATGAGTATATCCCATTTGCTGACCTATCATTCATCAACGTAACACCAAAACCACTATTAATATTTGGTTCATACTCTTCATAACTTAAAAAACTTGTAACAAACTGACTACCTAACGCAGGCCATTGATTTCTATATGACATCGTTAGTTCGGGATTACTAGTTGAACCAGCGAAGGCTGGATTCAAATACAACTTATTGTTGTTAATTTGCGAAAAAGATACATCCTGTGATAGACCTATAAAGGAAAACAGGAAAAATAAGATTGATAATGTGTACTTTAACATACCTATAAATATAAAATTGATTGGTTAAAATTTTGAAAGTCAACTAAAATACGTTATATTTGTAATATGAAAAACCTCCTCTACCTAATTACCCTAACTATTCTATCTACTGGTTGTTATCAATATGCTGAACATACATATCCGACACTCGACGGTACTTACATCCTACGGAGCATTACAGTTAATTCAACTGACATTATAGATTCAGAACTTACAGATGAAACGTATGATGACCCAATGACTGTTGTTTATCCAAACCCCATCGGTCCTTTGGATACGATGAAGGTCAATAAGAGTCGAATTAGTATTAGTGGTAATCAGTTGTTTGCTGGGTATTATCTTTCCAACGGTGGTGACCACTGGCGCCATACCTATGATATGAATATTACTCAGGACTTCGTTAGTGGTCGATGGGTTAATATGAATGTTCAATATAATACCCCATCACTTAACACATATCGTCACTACTTAATTATCGAAGATGGTCTCGAATATATGGTACTAGAATGTCCAAAACAATATGAAGATGGTGTGTGGGGTAACGAATATAGTTACTCACTGACTTTCTATAGAGAGGGAGCATAAAAAAAGAGGTCTTAGGACCTCTTTTTATTTTAATAGTTTTTTTATTCGTTCTATATTTTCTATAAATTTTTCAGGGTTATTTTTACCCCATTCTTTAACAAAGTTTGGTAATCCCGATTTTTCTATTTCTTCTTTTACGTTGATTTTACGGACTTTATTTTCAGAAACAACATCAGGTACCATTACATCACCAAAGGTCGCGTTTAGTCTTGATTTTAACTTAGAAGTAGGTGCCACAAAGGTAATATCAAATCCGTTTTCTTTTGCCCATAAAATAACTTCTTCAGGGTTTAAAATATCCTGTCTTTTCTGAGGAAATGAATCAACTAATTTTTTTGTATTAGATACTACGGCGGCAATCTTAAAAGATGGTGTTATTACAATCACAATTTTTTGAACATCTAAACCAAATATTCTTTCTTTTTTTAGTATAACCTTACCCAAAAGTTTTGTGATAAACTCTTCGTAATTACTCTTTTGTCTTTCTTCTCTTTCGGGCACATTAAATGATGCGGACTCATTTCTTATATTTTTTTTATTACCCATATCTATAAATAGTCTTATCTATAGTCTGCGTCAGGCAATCTACCCTCGTAAATTAAATAATATTCATTTAAAAAAGACATCATTTCCTCGTCAACAATAATAAAGTCATCTTCATCATCAAAATCAAATCCAAAATCATCATCATCCCCAAATAATTCATAAGGAATAAAGTGACTACCATAACCAAAATCATTAAGGTGATGAAATTCAATGGTATCTATTCTGACCATATCTTCATCATCTTGGCGTAACCTGAATTCAACTTCAACAACGTTATTGTCTTTATTAATAAAATTTGATATTATTTCTATGACTTCCATGGAATTATACTAAAGAATTATTTATATTACTTACAGATATCTAAAAAAACATGAAAAGACAATTCATATTAGACGAATACGAGTTTTCTGACGGAGACCTTAGAGTAATTTTTACTTTTGATGAGAAAGAATATATTGAAGATTTTCTAAATGAAAACATTTTTGAAGAATATATTGTGGATTCGGGTCGATTAGAGTTTTTCGAAGATAGGTGGGATGGGTATACCGAATCTCATTACACTAAAGAATATATTGTCGATTACTCTAAATGGCGTGATGAATATTGTGAAAAGGATGACATTTTAGATTTTCTTGATTATTATTATAAGACGAATAAAATTCCTGAACCTATAGAAGAGTGAAATTAATATCTACATCATTTGATAATGTATACCTAATAGAAGAACCTCATTTTGAAGATGAAAGAGGTTACTTTATGGAGACGTGGAATGAACTTGGGTACTCAAATAAAAAGTTACTCAATGATATCCCGTCTCTTAAAGCGATACAAAATGACAACTCGTTGTTTTCTACCTTATTTGTTCAAGATAATTTATCTGTAAGTAAAAGGGGGGTATTTAGAGGATTACATTACCAAGTGGGTGACTTTTCTCAAGCCAAATTAGTTAGAACCCTTAAAGGCTCCGTTGTTGACTTTATTGTGGATTTGAGAGAACAATCTAAAACTTATGGTAAGTTTGAGTTTTTCGAATTAAATGAAAAAAATAAATTATCTTTGTTTGTACCACCATATTTCGCCCATGGATTCCTATCTTTAGAGGACGACACTATTTTTACTTATAAGTGCGGTAATTACTATCATAAAGAAAGTGAGGGTAGTGTAAATTACTCAGATAATGTAATTAGACATATACAAAACAATAAAGAAACAATATCAGATGTTATTCAACTATTTATCCCATATGAAACTGAGATGGACCTCATTATTTCCGAAAAAGACCGAAACGCACCAAAGTTCCTACATCGAAGACATGGATGAGTACGAGTTATTTAACCATTGTGAAAAGATAATAGATTCGGTGACTGAGGAAAAACAATACCGCTCTACTTTACGTTATATAGAACTGTATTATAATAGAACTGAAAACTTTGTCTTATACAACACGTTGTTGAGAAAACTTAACAACAAAAAACCCCTCTTAAATTGAGGGGTTTTCTTTTTATAAGAACTTTTTAAATCTATTGAACATTTCGTGTATTTGTTGTCTGTCCTCGATAAACGATTCTCGTAAATCCTCATCTACTTCTTCGTACATCGAACCACATTCTTTACACTCACCTTCTTTCATTTCAGAACCACATTGTTCGCAAGTCTCCTTTTCCTCTAGATGACTTTTTATATGACTACCATACTCATCAGGTGTTACTTCACCATCACCATCCTCATCAAAGTGTTTGTGTAATTCTCCTTTAGAAATTTCACCATCACCGTCTTCATCGGCACCTTCATATAAATCTACGTCCATTGCACCTTCTGAATCAAATTGGTAAGCGGGTACCTCATCGTCATAGTCTGCAGTTATACTACCATCAAACATCGACATTATTGAGTCAATATCCATTCCGTGTGAATCGTCTGAGTATGTCATATCTTCATCACCGAATTGGTCGGGACCACCTGATTCAAAGTCGTAAGCAGATTCTACATCCGATACGTCCATATCGTCAGCGGCATATTCTTTAATTTCCTTTTCATTTTCAACAGATTCATTTACCAAATGGTTTTTGTATTGACCAACTTCACCTCTATTGTTTACAGTTATACCTTGTGAGTCTGATGGACCTTCATCCTGTAATAATGGCTGCGGACCTGATGGGATATTACCGGTAGCATATCCGTTATAAAATGCTGAATGTGTCTGAAGAATTGAGTTTTTTTCTTCATCTGAAATTGTCATATATCCTCTCATGTCTTTAAGTTTTTATATAAATATGTTTTAATCACCAAATAATTTGACATTTTAAACAAACATTTATATGTTTAAAACAAAAATGGATAAAAGTAAGTACTTCGATTTTGCAGAGGGGGCAGTAATGTTAGATGGTTTTGATGACTGTGTTATAGGTATTTCTGAATCTTTTGGTGAAGAGCCTCGTCTTATTTATTCCAAAATACAAATTATTAAAAAATTAATGGAAGACATGACGGAAGATGATGCTGTTGAATATTATTATTATAACATTGTCGGTGGTCATTTTGGGACTCAGAATCCTATTTTCATTCAGGATAATTTGGATTAACAGATATAATGTGGTATATTTGTTTTCACAAAAGGAATCAATATGACCGTACACGAAATCACTAATTACTTTAATCAATCTCCTAACATGGAACAGGTCTACAAGGAGTGTAAGTCTATAGGTCGACTGATTCGTAGTAAAGTGTTTAAGTTCTCTAAGTCTCGTCACTGGGAAGAAATGGACTTGGTTTACAAAATCACGTACATTAAGTCCAACCGTAACAACGATTTGTTGGTCAATATCAAAGTTTCAGGTACTATGGGTCGTACTCGGCGTGATAAGGATAAGACCTGTGTCACTGATTACGTTAAAGTTCATTACTCAACCCCTCGTAGACGTAATGAGGATATTCGTCGGGCGGTTCGAGACGATGTTCAAAAGTTTTTCCGTCTTTTCGGTATGGATACCTATAAGGTTGAGATTGGTAAGATTAAAGTGTGTAAGGAACTTTAAAGTTTCAACGTAAAATACTTAAATGCTAATGGACCTAACTTTCTTAGTTCTCGGTTAATATTATTAGTACTTAATTCTTGTTCTTTATCTTTTAGGTTTCTAAACGCCGCAGATATCATAACCTGTTGTGACTTCTCTGCAAGTTGCAACAGGTTCTCTTTTTCATCCTCATCTTCAATTTGTTGGTAGCTATCTTGTAGCTCTTGTATCTTCAAATACTTTTCCAAGAATTCTCTACCACTCCAAGTAAAATCCGGTGATTGCATCATATTCACAATACCACTATCCCTTAACGCAATTAAGAAGTCAAAGATATAACCACCATCGTCCATTTTTAAAATAGGTAATAACGGTTTCATTTCATCAATAAAATTTTCATTAATAGTTGTAATAGACTCAGGGTATGTGTCACCAATGATACCCTCATTTTTATCGGGGTAATCTGAATTCTTTAATATATGTCTCAGTAAGTTTAAAGAGCCAATTCTTTTATCGTTAGTATCTACCACAGTCCACGGAACTTCTCCTTTAGCCAAATCAAAGGCTTTTTCTTTATAGTCAGTATATTCATCCCATTTTTCTAAAGACTTTTCGTCATTAGGTGAGAATTTCCAATACTTTAACGGGGACGACTTTCTTAAGTCAAATCTTTTTTCCTGTGTTTTAGGGGTTATAGATAACCAAAACTTATATAAATCCACACCTTTACTAACCAATGACTTTTCAAAATCGTTTACAGTATTCATAAACTGTTCATATTCCCCTTCTTCACCGTAACCCATAACAGGTTCCACAATTCCTCTATTATACCAACTACGGTCAAAGAAAGTGATTTTACCTGGTTCTATATGTTTTCCATACCTACCAAACCAATCTTTTCTCTCATCTTCTGTCGGTATACCTAATGCGACCACGTTAAAATATTTAGGGTCTAAATACTTCGATATTGTTCTAATTGTCGACCCTTTACCTGCTGTATCCCTACCTTCAAATACTACTGCGATAGACTTACCTGTTTTCTTTATATGTTCTTGTAATTTAAGTAATTCCACTTGTAATGGTAGTAACTCTTTTTTAAATGCCTTTTTACCTATTGCCGATTTTTCAGGTTCTTCACCACCATAAACTAGTTCGTCTTCTACATTATAATCATCATCCTCAAACTCAAGGTCCTCTCTATTCTTAACTGAATTAATCAACCTTTCCAAATACTCTCTCGCATTTGTTCTTGGATTACCTGACTTCAAAAACTTTCTTTCTAAGTTTCTTAATACCAAATCGGTAATATCTTCATCAGTTAACTGAGAAATTAAATCCTCCATTTCTTTTGGGTCAATATCTTTTGACCTTAAGACATTTGATAAATCTTGTTTTGACTCATCCATTTGACTTGGTAAATCAATCAACCCCTTCTCTTTCATTATTTTTGTGATTCTATCTCCGTATAGATTAACTACTCGTTTTAGAAATAAGTCGGGGTTCTTTCTAATATATTGGATTATATCAAATCTAATATTTTTAGAGTAACTACCAAATAAGTCAGATATTTTATCGTCCTTTCTTTTTGAATCTTTTCTATAGTGTAAGTTTTTTATTTCTTTATCGGTAACACTGGGGAATATGATTTTATTACAGAATCCCCCTACTTTATCTTGTGGTATTGAGATACTGTAGTTCCCCTTACCCGATTTAAAATCTTTAATAATTAAACTTATTAAACTATCAGTGTCTGTTACACAGTATGAAATATACTCTTCATTTAAAATGGAAAATACCCATTTGAGTGTTTTATTAGGGTCCTCTCCTACAACAAAAGATGTTTTTAACATTAATATTTTATATTCGTTGAATTCGTTACCCATGTTCATTAAATCAATAGGTCTTTTTAAAGTATCGATTTCATATCCATCTTCAAGTAACTCTATTTTAGCCGCTTCAAATCCACTAGATAAAGAACCTAAATCAAATCTTTCACCAGGTTGTGTTAACTTAACCGAATAATATTCATTACCTATTCTAATGTCTTCTTTTCTTTGTGATATAATAGGTTTACCTCCCGTTAGACCCGCCAATAATCCTTCATAATTAAACCCTCTACCATCTTTATCTCTTTTAAAAGATAAAAAATATTCATAGAATCTTATTTTATCTACTAATCTTTTTAGTGTGGATTCTAAGTCAATACCATCGTTTATGTTGAAAAATGGTAATCCTTCACTTCTAAGAATTCTTTTTATTACATTACTAGAAGACATTTTTGTTTTAGGTATAGGCCCCACTGTTGACATTATCTTACTTAAAGCCGATGTCCCCGCCACCTTATTTTCTTTTATTATAGACTCATCTTTAACCCAAACATCCTCATCACCGACAAGGTTTAAAGTACTACCATTATCCCACTCAACATAATATAACGGCTCCTTACTCCACGGGTCACCCCCCTTTCCTACGACCGTCCCTTTTGTACCTACAGTAATAGGTGAGTATGGGTCACTCATGACAATTAATGTGATTCTGTCCCCAATTTCGAGTTTAGGATTAATTTTTGAACTCATAAAAAATACTATTTACCATAAATATACCGATAAACCTAATATTTATTGTTATAATATTAGTTTAATGAAAGTTGTTTTAACAGAATCTCAATACAGAAAATTATTAAAGGAGCATTATAATGACAATGTCACCAATACTTTATCAAAAATTAGTGATTTTACGATTAAGTTAATAAAAGATGTGTCAAACCAATTAAAATTTGATTTTAGATTTTTATTAACTTATGGTGCAGGTATTGGGGCTATTCTCCAATCTGTTTTTGATTATTTACAGGGTACTTTCACTAATTTAGATACTAATCAAATCGCAGGTTTAACTGTAATGGCGATTGCGGTTGTTTTTTACGAAAACAAAGACTTAAAAAATATATTAGATGAGATGAAAGGTAGTGAACTATCTACCGCAATTTCATATACTGAAAAAATAAAAAATAAATTTTCTCAGTTATTAAAGGTTTTAGGTTTATCTATTCATAGAACGTCTAATATAATATCATATAGTTTTTTAGTACCAGTCTTATCTATATTAATCGAAGTTGTAACCAAACATGGTATTGAGTCTTCACAGTTTGAGATGTTAGTTGAATCTCTATCGACTTCAGCGTTAATCGCAATACCTGGTGTTGCGATGAGAGACGTTTTACTCAAAGCGGCTAATATGATTGAGAATAAAAAACTTAGTTGAACGTAAACTCCTTATCAACCATATAGTAATGTACGTCCATTGCCCAATACATAAGTTTTGCTCGACCTTTTTCCTTTTCTTTTCCAATCCTGTGTGATTTTTCTTTATCACCCATAACAACACCCACAACTTTTTTACCTTTTGGTAAGTCTAAATGTTTGTGACTATTGATTGAGATTGGGGTTGGCTTTTCAAAATCAACTAACCTTTTAACTAATTGCTTTTTACTTCCACTGTAAGGTAGTCTACGGTTCTTACAAATATTTTTTAATTCTACGAGTGAAAGTTTATTATAATCCATAAAACTAATTTACGGATTTAAACTTACAATTCCAAATCTTTCTTTAGTTGGTCTAAGTCATTTCTCAACTTTTCATCTCTCTCTATGGAATCCGCAGCCTTTTCTAAATCCCTATCTTTTTTGTTTTTTGATGAGTAGTCCGTACCTGTCGAGTATGCCTTATTATGTGAACCCCCACTATCTAATCCCTTCTCCAATCGGATTAATCTCTTATGTAATTCTTTAAGAGACTTCTCAACGTCAGACCATTCATCTATATTTTGTAGGATTATAGTGTCTGATAAAAATTCAGGTAGGTCATAATCCACAACATCTGAAGTGTTACCATATAATCCTTGTTCAGATATCAAATTTTTGACTACCTTATTTAATTGAGTTTCTGTTAATTTAATTTTCATCTGTTCTATAAATAGTTATTATTTTCTATTAGAGTACTTTTCTTTATATTTTTGAGTTAAGAACTCCGTTAGTTCTTCGATATCTTCATCGTTTAGATTATGTACGTTTCTATTTCTTACGAACCAATCCCTAATAGTTTTTTCGATAGGTTCTTTTTTTCTCAACTTATTTACCCGTCTAAAACCTGCTAATTCAGCAGGTACTTCATGTGGTTGTTTGTAATAATCTTTCCCTGTTGGTCTTTCATTTTCCCTATCCTCGTAAGGGTCTGTTTCCTCCTTCGGTCTCCAATGTATTTGATATATATGTTCTATCTCATGAGTGACTATGTCATTTAAATCTGCAATAACATCATACATCGCACCTGGTAAGAAGTTAGGGTTTATAATTAACCTAATTTCAATAGTAAACCCATCATCCACTGTCTTACCATCAATCAGATATTCATGGTCTAACATAGGGTCTAAGTCATAATTAAATTCTACTGAAAATTCAGGTATATTTTTAAAGTCATATTCAAACACATCTCCGTCATCGGAAAGTTCTTCAGGTAGATAATGTGTCCTCGTTTCTTTTGTTTTAATAATATTTGTTATCGTTCTAACTATCTCACGAACTGGTGCATCCGTAACACTACTTTCAACAATAACCCCCTCTAAAAGTAATTTACCCCTTTCTTTTAAGTGTTCTTTAATTTGAAATACCAAATCTTCGACTATAGTATTTGGATTTTCATCTTCATAAAATCCTGTTTTTATTCTGAAATAATTCTTACTCACTAAAGATTCGGCATATGGGATGTTATTTGTTTTAACAACAACCATTTCCATTATACCGTCATAATAATCTTTAAATTCTTCACTCATCATATTCAAATATAATATCATTTATCCTTAATGAATAGTCTTCCATACCAATTAAATTAGCAATTTTTTTAAATTCATTTTCCCACTTACCACTCCCACTTTTTAGTTGTTTTTGAAATAGTTTTGTGAATGAGTCTTTATGTTCATTGTGTTGTAATAGGTTTTTCCATTCATCTACCTTTTCTCCTCTATCTTTTTCGGATTCTTCGTCTTTAGGAATTAATGTCATATTTTTGATAACTACGTCACAATTTAACGCTTTGTAAATCTTACCCGTACTACTCATCACTGAAAACTTTTTAGGTATAAATTTAATTTCTCCTTCTATAGTATTTGGTGTACCAAATAAATAAACTTCACTCCTTAAAGGTCTAAACCGGCTAAAGAACTCAAGACGTGGAATATAGGATTCTGCATCTTTTTTAAGTCCGTCTACAGTTTCGTCTCTATTTTTAATAACATCATCGGCATAATAACCATCAGGTTTATCATAAAGATAATTAGGTAAGTCAAGTTCTATTTCCATAATAAATAAATATTACAAACTTTGTAACATTTCAATAAGTTTCGGGTGTGGGTAAACATCAAACTTATCCTTTCTAAAATTTGTATGTGACCATATACCATCAGCCCCTTCATTTGCTAACGGCTGATACTCAAAAGATTTCCATTTACCTCTCTTAGCATCTGTATATAACCTAAGTGAATAATTAGTATTTCTACCCGGTAGTCCATCCTCAACCAAAGGTTTACCATTCATACCCAAGTATCCCTTACTGTTTAAAAATTTTTGCTGAAATAAAATAGTTTTATTTTTTAAAGTATCGTCAAAGTCTTCAAATAATTCGTTAATTCCTTTACACACGTCAATACCATACTTTTCAGAAAGAGAGTAAATTAAATATTTTACTGATTCAATTTGCTTATCACTGTAACTATGGTAATACCTGTATCCCCTCCAATTTTTACCCAAGTCAATCACATCTTCTTTAGGTACTAATGAATTTACATACGTAAAATATTGACCGTTCTGTGATTTTGTAAGTGGTCCGTAATTACATATTTCAATACCTATTGACTGTTTATTTAATTGTGAATTATTTGAGTTTTTAGTACCTAAGTGGTGTGCCCAATATTTTAAGTCTAAGGCTTCAATAATAGTACCATCCCATGTGGTGTCACCATCTCTGGTTGATTTGTTACCTATAATAAAATGAGTTGCAACCCTTAAAGATTTACCTCCTTTAGTCTTATCTCTATCCCAACTAGAAACCACCCAATCAGGTCTGTGACTTCCCGCTGTGTGATGTAAGACTATAGAATTTTTTTTTGTCTCCTCCGGAAAGTATTCATCATCAGGTAAGTGTAATTTCTTTATCTCCATACTTATATTATTATACTATATAAATATGAAAAAATTCACTTTAATTTCCTTATTATTACTCTTAGTTAACACTTTATATTCGCAAGAAGTAAGGAATATTGTAACCAACACATTCATTGTCAAATACTCAGAAAGATTAGAGCAACCTTTGTATGTTTTTTATAATGTGTTATGTCCAAACGGAAATGAATCTAGAAGTGGGTTATATTTTAAAAGTTATGACGGTGTTCATACCTCAAATAATGAAGACTATGTTAATAATATATGGGATAAAGGTCACTTAGCACCCGCAGCGGCATTTAACTGTGACAGGGAAACTTTAAAAAGTACTTTTAACTACTTAAATTGTGCATTACAACATCAATCATTGAATCGTGGTCCGTGGAGAGAACTTGAGGAATTTGAAAGAAATCTTGCAAAAATATATGATAACGTAAAAGTAGAGATAGAGTGTCATTTTAGTGTTTATTCTGAAAAACTTTTATCGGGAGCAACGGTTCCAGACGGTTTTACTAAAACAATAATATGGGACGGTAGAGAAGAGTGTTTCTATTTTCCAAACGAAGACGTTAAAGGAATCAATTGGATTGAATTTAGAATAAATTGAGTTGGCTATTGTCTAATACGATATTTATTACTAAATTTATAAAAAAAATATTATGAAGGTTAAACAAGGCGATAGTGTAAAAGTCCATTACATAGGCACTTTAAATGATGGAAATGAATTTGATAATTCATATAAAAGAGGCTCTACTTTAGATTTTCAGGTTGGTGCAGGTCAAATGATTAAAGGATTTGATGGTGCCGTGGTAGAAATGACGGTAGGAGATAAAAAAACAGTTAATATCAAACCTGAAGAAGCGTATGGAGAAAGAAAGGAAGAAGCTATTACCGCAGTTGCAAAAGAAAACTTCCCACCTGATTTTGTTGCTAAAGAAGGTGAGATGGTTCAAGGACAAACTGAAAGTGGTCAACCTGTCAACGCACTAATTATTGAGATTCAGGATAATGATGTTATCCTTGATATGAATCACCCACTAGCGGGTGAGGAATTAAATTTTGAAATTGAACTTGTAGAAATTTCTTAATTAAAAAAAATTCACTATCTTTATCATAAAGATTTTTTATAAAACTATGAGTAAAATTTTGTATGACGATTACTTAGGTGACGACCCATTTTTCTCACCATGTATTCATTGTGGATGTCCTGAATTTCATATGGATTGGGATGAAATGATTTATAAATGTTCTGATTGTAATAAACCAATAGATAAAGATAATAATAATTATGGAAAAGAAAGAAGACCCAAAGAAGGTGTTAAAAAGTTTAAAGGAGAAGATTGATTCAGAAAAATGGGAATTAGACTACAATAATACCTCAGATATTGGATATCCTGAGAAAGATACTTATTTATCTTCAAATAAATAATATGAAGTTTGATAGTACATTAAGAAAGAAAATAATACTACTTATTTTCTTTTTTATGCCAGGAGGTTTTATACTTCTTGCTATTTTATTATCTTTAGACGAGTTCATTTTTAAAAATAAAACAGATGTCATTAATACTAAATAAAACAACTTTTTTCTTTGCTTGTATACTTTCTCTTCCTGTAAAGCCTTACATGGAATTTGAAGGGTCTTACTCTGAAATGAATTATATTAAACCTATTGAGTATATTGAGACAAAAAAACCGGTTAGAGTTCCTCAAAAAGTTGTGTTGGGTATGATACAGGTGGAAAGTAATGGTAATGACTCGGCATATAACATAAAAGAGGATGCCGTAGGATGTTTGCAAATACGACCTATTATGGTTAGAGAAGTAAATCGGATACTTAGGAAAACACATAAAGACAATAGGTTTAAAATGAAAGACCGTTGGGATAGAGATAAATCTTTACAGATGTTTTGGGTATGGAGAGACTATCATCACCCGAATAGTACTGATGAAGTGATTTCTCGTAATTGGAATGGTGGACCCAACGGATATAAGAAAAAATCTACTGAGAAGTATTGGAAAAAGGTTAATAGTTGTTTGGAAAGTAGGTGATTTTTTTGTATATTTGTAAAACAAACGAAATAAATGATTGTAGAAAACCTCACAACACGTCAGTACGGCAAACTATTCAGACAACTCGTTGGTGATATTAAGCCGAATAATCATGACTTTGTGGGTGTTATTGAAGTTACTCGTCTTCGTAAATATGATGATAGTAGTCAGTATCATGGAGGTGAGGTAGATATACTATTTAAGGGTACTATTGTCGCACATAACGGAAAACATTATAGTGGTAAATCTTTTGGTCCAGGAAAGATTCGTAATTATTTTCGCGCTAAGCTGAGTAATTGTATTAATATGTATACTCGTCCGTTTGGTATTGATAAAGTAAAAATTTGTAAGATAACATTCGAATAATGAAAAAATACATAGTAAGGTTTTATGGGTGGGAGGAAGAGATGCAAGGATATAGTCTTTCTCAAGAACAAGTTGATAAACTTGAGGAAGCGGTCAGCAGTGGTAAGTATGAGTCTATTGATTCGATGGGTATGGATATAGAAGAACTTATCGATGTCGATTTCTTTGAAGGAGATGTTTTTTCTATGAGTAGAGCCAACTACCAACCAGATAATACTTATATTTTTGTTTATGATGAGAATGAGAATGAGTTGTTTTCGTTTGACCTAAATAAAATGAGTGATATTGAAGACCAAACTGAAGACTTTGACTATGAAGGGGTTACTCAAATCGAGTTTATCCCTGAGAAAGGTGGTGTTGAAAATATATTATTCGTAGCGTCTTCAAATAAAGGGGGTCTTTATGAATTTCATATAGAAAGTGAAGATGTACCTAAACCTGAAGATTTCTCTATTGTAACAGGTACTATTGAAATGCTCGACGTATATTATGAGTTCATTGAACACGTATATTTCAAAGGTGAGAAACTTGAGATTGAAGAGTGGATGGACAATCGTGGTAAAGGGATTGACATCAGGCTCACTAAACTTCAGGACCTATATGATTTTTGGGAAGAAAATGGTATTAAAAACCCATATGAAAATAAAGAAAAATAGGAGGGATGCCAGAGTGGTTAATGGAGCAGTTTGCTAAACTGTCGTCGGTAACGACGCGTGGGTTCGAATCCCACTCCCTCCGCAAAAAGTAAAAAATGGAATTTGAATATATTATAATCGAAAAAACAAATCACATGGAATATGATTTGTACTTAACAGAAGATGAGGTAAAATTTATTAATTACGAAAATTATTCTACTACATTTGGATAATCCGAACTTTAATCATATATTTGTACTGTTAAACGAATAAACAATGTCAAAAGAAAAACTCTATCGTAGTGTAAATGGTGACTACCTCTACCTGTTCAATTGGAAATGTGGAGGGTTCAATGACGTATGGGCACCAAATAAGCGTGAAGCTTATAAGCGTGTAATGCAGGAGCAAAAGAAACATGAGTTAGAGTATCCCACTCACACAAAACTTCGTCCTGACTATGATTCAATGCGTCGTTGTACCTATTCTCAGTATCAAGAACAAAATAAAATGGGTTGGCTATTATCAATCTAATTATATGACTCCGTAGCTCAGTTGGTTAGAGCATCTCACTTTTAATGAGAGGGTCCTGGGTTCGAGTCCCAGCGGGGTTACTTCATCTACCTAAATTTATATCGACATGAAATATTAGTAATAACAAACAAATCAGCTTAATTTAAAATTAATAACTAATGTATAAAAAACACTTCCTGAGTAGGGTAAGAATAAATGGAAGTGTAATAACAAAACTTCTTGTGTGAGTTGGTAAGGTAGCAGCACAAGTTTTGTCGGACGCTTACCAAGTCTCGGACAAGTGGTGTAAGACGGTCCTGTTCAGTTTACTGAATGGATAAACCCAAACAATGGTGGAGTACCAATCAAAATCTCCACTAAAACACCGGTGTGGCGTAATGGTAGCCGCGGCAGTCTTAGGAACTGTTGTCGAAAGACGTGTGGGTTCGAGTCCCTCCACCGGTACAAATAAGGTCAGATGTCCGATTGGAAGGTATAGGACGGCAAATTCTATCACGGTGGTTCGAATCCACCTCTGACCTCAAACCAAATAAACAAATCAATGCCTGATAACTATATATCCCCTTTGGATGAGTATATGCAAAAAAATTCTATTATGTACAAAGGTACTGAAGGGAATGCCTATAATACTGAACTTGATAACTATTACATCGAAACGACAGGTTACCCACCTCAAGACGAGTCGTTAGGAAATGTTAATTGTACTCCTTGTTATACTCCAAACCCACCATGGTGGTGTGAAGGGTCAGGATGTGATAATGACAGTGTTCCAATCGAACCAGGAGCAATTATGTTATTCCTTTCATTTATTTTTGGGGTTGCATTAATTAAAAAAAGATTTGTTTTTTCAAGATACATGTAATATATTCGTATTCGTTCTTTAACATACAGAGATAGGGAAAATAAATCTAAAAAGGTTTGGTTTTTATTAAGATTTAACTTACCTTTATATCTGTTCTTTAACATATGCACCCGTAGCTCAGCAGGATAGAGCATCTGCCTTCTAAGC
>JAAHTG010000419.1_pt1 | contig 38687 bp, 44 predicted proteins | sample 6116081 | NCBI WGS metagenome assembly JAAHTG01 (sample SAMN13939989, study PRJNA603662) | sponge metagenome | isolation source: marine sponge | host: Mycale hentscheli | place: New Zealand | collected 2005 | reverse complement strand
ACTAGAAATAAAAAAGACCTCAGAATTACTTCTGAGGTCTTTTACTTTGTATTTTAGTATTGTTTACTTATTTTTATTTAATTTAAGCTTTATGGCAAGTATTAATATTTGCAAAGGTATGTTTATTACCTACATTATGTATTACATTTAATTTTGCAACCCTACCTACAGTTTCGGATTCAATATCAAACTTTTTTAATTCTTCCCAAGCGTCTGGTGCAGGAACATTTACTCCCCAATTACGAAGGAAATTACGTAAGGCTGAGTTAGCTGCCGCAGATGCAGTCATTTTACGGGATCTTACCCAAGCTCCTTTAGGGCTAGTTACTAATTTACCTTCTGAATCTTTTTCAGGTAACCCTAATGGGTAGTTGGAATAATAATCTTCTTTACTACAATAAAAGAATTGCAAAAATTTAAACTCATATTCTGGTTCTACCTCACGCCAATCAAACTGTTCATTGCCGTGGTCTTTAAATAGTTTACCTGTATTAGTATTCTGGTGTACATGTCCCCAACCTTTAAGTTTTACCCCGGGAGCAGGTTGGTCTTCAGTACCTTTAGTGTCTATACGTTGTGTTCTCATTTCGGAACCCAACTGACAATTAAAGCATACTGCTTCTGAATCACCTTCTGGATAAATGGCAAATGTATTACCTGTTGTTGTTTTTTTACTTCCTAAATTGAATGTAATGCTCATTCTATATATCTCCTTATTTATGTTTATGTTTACGTCTTTATCTTTATTATTAGCTATTGTAGCTAAAGTCAAACTCTATTTGCGTTACTGCGGTTAATTTTTTATGCAGGTCTAAAATAGACTCTTTTAATAATTCTTTATCCCACTTTAACCCTTGTATTTCTCCTAAATCTCTCCAACAGCTAGACTGTAATCTTTCTATTAGTCCAGCGGCTATTTGTTGTACACGCTGACGGCTTATACCTAACTTAGAAGCTATTTGAGGACCGTTTAAAGGTATACAGTTTATACCATATAAATGACAAATGATTTCACGCTCGTAACCTTCTAATGTACGGTTTAGTAAATCCATTAATGATTCAGGACGGTAAGCTTCCTGTACAGGCTCGTAACTTATACTTTCACAATCTAAACTATCAGTTATATATTTTTTACGATTTTGTTTACGTACTGCAGTCCATATTTGCCTCTCTATAGTTGTAGATATATAACCTCTACTTCCCCAACCCCATTGATATTTTTCTGGATTAAAATTATCTAAGGCTTTTCCTACTGCTAATAATGCTGTAGTTAGTAACTCATCCATTTCTAACTGGTTTGCGTATTTACCTGTAATTTTAATTACTAGAGGTGCGTGCCAAGCTATTAAAATCTCTCTTTTTTTCTTTTCATTTTTTTCAGATAAATTACCTGAGCGGTATGCTCTAGCAGTAGAATCTATTAGGTTACAAGCTCGTATATGACGTTTTGCATATATTAGCGACTGATGTTCTTTAGAATTTTTAGGAGCCTTTGTAGCCCCATTTAAAAGGTTTGTACGATACTTCATCCAACCGTCTGGTTTTTCTGAAGAAGGTATACCTGTATACTTTTCTAATATTCTTTCGTGGGTAGTTAATATTGACGATATGTAAGGGTGTGATTCCATATTATTTACTTTCTACTAAATATTTTATTTCTGTTTCTTCTACTATTTTATTCATATCTTCCCACATTTCTTCATATACAACTTCGTCCATTTCTGTATATATTCTATCATACTCATCTACATTATTTATATCATTATAGATATTCTCGTTTTTGTACTCTTCATTCATTTTTTCGTATATATCTTCGTTACTCATTTTGTATCCTTTTTTTATTATAGTTACAGGGTTTTCCTGTAACTATATATATTATTGTTTATTTGTATTACTTTGTCAACTAAAATTTAAAACTTTTTTATTTAAAATTTTTATATTTTGATAAAACTATAAAACGTGTTTTTAATTGTCTAAATTTAGAGGATATTTCATATAATTTTTCTATCTGTTCTATTTTTTTATATGTTTCTTTATATTTATCTGTGTTACTCATTTTGTATTCTTTTTTTATTATAGTTACAGGGTTTTCCTTTAACTATATATATTATTGTTTATTTGTATTATTTTTTCAAAAAAAAACTCAGGAGGAGAAGTAATCCCCCCCTGAGTAATGGCTTGGTATCATATTTAACACACGTGGGGAACCGACTCCCACCCATTACTGGTATGAATGTGATGTCCTTTTGGGACTCTATACAATACGCGCCTGAGTACCTGAGCGCTGTATTGTAGTAAAAGTTCCATTAAGTATAGTAAATCTTTATATTAGTGTCAAGTAAATAATGTCTACTGTAAATATTAATCGTATCTACTCATCATAGCTAATGCTCTTGCTTCTCTAGCAGGGGCGGAAACATAATGGTATTTATTTAATACTGCTACTCGTAACGCTTCTAAATCTTCATCTGACTCTACTTCTCTAGCCATAGCTTCTAGTTCAGGGTCACCCACTGCTCTGCTTAAAATTAAAGCAGCCTGCTCTTCCTGATCTTCAGATACATTCCCAAAAGGGTTTTGTAATTCTTCCGGGTTAAAACTGCTAACTGTCTGTTCAGCTTGTTCTAATGTATCTGGTACTATTACACTTGCAGTTGTAAGTCCTAAAGATACTATAGCTGTTACTATACTTGTTTCTATTACTGAGATGCCTTTTTTTAAGTTTTTCATATTTATTTTTGTTTAGTATTATTACCTTATATATACTTATAGTGTTTTAGATTAGTTTGTCAACTTTTTTTTTAAATATTTTTATAATATATTTTAAATCCTATATAAGCTATTAGTAATCCTATTATTAATATTAATATATCCATAATAAAGTTCCTTATAATACATTTACCATATTGCTTCTATATACAATAACCTCATTAGCCGCTACTATAATTTTAGTAGGTATATTAGTAGATTTCCGTATAATATCAGAAGCTTTCCATAGTTTACCTGCTAAATCTTTATAATCTTCTGAATACTCAATCAGGATTAAACAGTCCTCGTCACATTCTGCATATGTAATTAGTCCGTCTTCCAAGTCTCCGTAAACACTAGAATCTTCTAATGCTAATTTGATTCCTAAAGAGGGTAAATCTTTTTTATATGTACTACCTATAGGGTTTATTAAACTCAACCTTATAGTTTTCTTTTTATGTAAATCAGAAAGTAAGATTTCTAAAACTGATGCATTTAATTTATATATTGATTTTATTTTCATATTATTTCCTTATTTTGTATTATCTTGTAATAATTTAATTCCTAAAAGTTCTTTAGTAACTTCTAATGTTGGGTAGTCATTATCATGTACACCTAAATAATAAAGGTGTATACTACCTGCTATAAAGTGAAGTTTACATAGGTGACCACAATAGTTTACATTCATACGGTCTTCAATTTCTTTTAATGTTATTATTTTCATACTATATATACTTGTTTATTTGTATTTGTTTGTCAACTTTTTTTTTAACTTTTTTTATTTTTTTTTAAAAATTCTTTTAATTTATCTTTTGTTTCCATTTTGAAATCTTTTGTACCTTCTTTAAATCCTAATAATTCTGGTATATTACTCATATAATCATGTCCTGATTTTAATAGTGCTTTCTTTAATTCTGGTACTCTTTCAGGGTCTGCACACCAAACTATATGTACAGATTCTTTAGCTCTTGAAGCCGCTACATAAGCTAAGGCTTTACTATAGAATTCTAAATTGTTTGTATCATGTATTAGTAATACAACATTATTATATTGGGAACCTTGAGATTTGTGAACTGTTAACCCTCCTGCAAATAAAAAGCAACTTGATGTTTCCCATTCTGCAGGGTCTTTTATTTTATCTATAGAATACTCAGAAGCTTTTTTTATTAAACTAGCACCTACACTAAAAGTTATTCCGCTATCCATATCTTGTAATCTCCAACCACCATGTGCGGTTTTACCTTTAAATACATAACGTACTCCATTTGTAACACTAGCCTGATGCATACTATGGCACGCTACTATTTCGTCTCCCGGTAGAAAACTTGTGTAATCCGCTTTACTTTTAGGACGGGTCATAGATGCTAACACTCTACCGCTAAGTTGCGCAGAAGCTCTCCAAGGGGTAAGTATTTGGGATTTATTTGTATAAGCTCTCATAGCCGCTCTACGGCATCCTACACCGAAGTCCCCCGATACAACCTCCTCAGTCCATACAGGTGACTCTTCAGGCCACTCTCCCTTTTGTATTTTTTCAATAGCATCTGATAATACACCTTTAGCTCTATGGTTACCTTTAAGGTGTCTGTGGTTGCCCACACGCCCTGCAAGGCTTAATAAAGGACTTCCCCACCCTACAGGAGGTAACTGATCAGGGTCTCCATATAAATACACCCTAGCCCCCTTTTTAATACGTTTTAATAAAGTAGCAAATAGTTTAGTATCTATCATTGAAGCTTCATCTATATAATAAGCATCCGCTCTTTTCTTACCTTTACTACCCCCGTTTGAAGATGTCCATTTAGGAGCCCCCTTTACAGGTATTTGCATTGCGTGGTGTATTGTAGTAGGTGTAGGAGGCGTTATACCTCTTTCATAACAATAAGCCTGTAAGTCATTTCTAAGCCTTTGTGCAGCTACTCCTGAAGGAGCCATTACCTTACCCGGACACTCAATATAATCTTTTACAAGCATAGTAGACTTACCAGAACCTGGACCGCCCGTTGTAATACATATATTTTCCTCACCTATTCTTTTTAAGTCCTCAGATATTTGTAATTCCAGTTCTTCCGCTTCTGGTCTACTTATCCATTTACGACCCTCTCTAGTATGTTTAAACTTTTCTGGTGTATACTCCCAAAGTTTATCAAACCCCTCTAAAGAATCAGGTAAATGATAATCCCCGTGATCACAACCATGTATGGCTTCTAATACTTTACTTGTTATGTCTGTTTTTTTCATATTTCTATTTTGATATTTCATATATATATATCTATTTGTTTATTTGTAATCCTTTGTCAACTTGTTTTTTTATTTTATTGCTTTTTTATTGTGTTTAAGTAATTTTAATTTAAATTCTGCACTTTTAGTGAAACTACCTCCTTTCCACCCACGGGTTACTTTATCCCCTATTCTTACAATTACACCATTAGGATTGTCTGGAAAAAATAATTGAAAGAATGCCTTTTTACTTTCTTTATTCCACCCGTATTCTAATGCTAATTCCCATACATCATTTTTTGTAATGATTCCTGTAGGGTCTGATATAATCCAGTCTACTGTTTGTTTTTCTGATATGTCTTGTTGTGGTAATGTCTGTTTCATTTGATATCTTATTTTTTTTGTGTTTTTTAGTACTTGATCGTAAAGTTTATGTGTTTTAGGTATTGATGCATTAAGTAATCCCCTTAGTAAAAAATCTTTAATGTAATCTTCAGACACCCAAGGAGAGGGTACAGGTATACTATCATCTAAAGGTATTTCCACTATAGCGGTTCCAGTTTTAGTACATGTAAGACGATGCCCACGGTCTTGTGCATCCTGTTCCATATAATCGACAACCATTTGAACTGATACACTACCATCACGTCTTACCCATTGAGGTATTTCGGATAAACTTATTTTCATATTTATATAATTAGTTAAAAAGTTTTAGTTTGTCAAATAAAACTTTTATTTTTGTTACATTTATCTATTAGTTTATTTGTTTTAATTTGTCAACAAGTTTTTTTATTTTTTGTTACAAGTGCGTTTTTTTTGTTACAATCGTGTAATTTAGGGTACTTTTCAGGGTACTTTTTGCGGTGTTTTTAGAGTACTTTTTGAGGTGTTTTTATTTTTGTTACAAGTGCGTTTTTTTTGTTACAATCGGGTTTTGTTACAAGTTTTATTTTTGTTACAAGTAGGGATTTGTAACACTTTTTGTTACTTTGTAAAGTAATGATTTACAAGGGTTTAAGTGTTAGCATACAAAAAATGTAACAATTTTCTCGCGTACGTGCGCGTAAAGAGCTATTTTAGCGTTAGCTAAATGCTCCTAAATTTCGGGTTAAATCCCGACTATAAATCCCGATATATTTTTTTTAGCGCTACGCTTTTGCAGCTAGTTCAGTAAATCCCCGTTTGACCCTTCTTACGTAAGTTTGAAGTTTGTAGGTTTAGTCTTTCCTGTATGTTCTGATGTATTTATGTCGTGACGTAATAGTCCAGATAGTCTTTAAACGGACATAAATAGGTCTAGAATGTATTTTGTTTGTAATCTTAAGGTAAGTGTCGTGTAGTAAATCAAAACGTCTTGTAGAGGCTTACAGGACTAAGTAATGGTTTGAACGTTTTTATGTTTGGTAAACAGGGTAAGTTTGAAAAGTTTTGGGTTTTTTAAGGGTTAGTAAAGTTTTAGGGTTTTTTAGTTTGCTAGGTTTTTCAAGTGTCCAACTTTCTCACGCGTAAGGCTTGACAAGTTTAAAGAAGAAGTGTACCTTTTAAGTTATAAATTATGGACAAAAACGTTACAAAAAGATCTACATCAACTAGCGGCAAAAAAAAAGAGACCTGCAAGGTCTCAAAAAAAGCTTTGTCAAATGCGTCTGCAAAGGGTACTGTAAAAAAGCCTTTAAAAAGTGCAAAGAAAAAACCCGCCGTAAAACGGACATCTAAAAAATCACCCGTTAAGCGTGCAAGTAAGAATTCAAAACCTTCAGAAGTCTTAGAGACAACACATTCTGATTTAATAAAAGAATCTTGGGAGACTCGTCGAAATCCTAAATCTTGGAAGAAGTGTTTTCTAAAATGTTTAGAAAGTAATCCTTTAAACATTGGTGATGCGTTACGTAAGACTGGAATAGCTCGTACAACTTACCGTGATGCAATGGCAAATGATGCGGACTTTAGGGAAGCTTTTGAGGATACACAATCGGATGCAACAGATAAACTAAAGCAGCGTGCATTCCGTATAGCTAACGGAGAAGAGTGTGATATAATTTTTGTAGGTAAAGATGGACGTAAAGAGTCAGTACCCAAAGATGGTCAGCAGACTCTTCGTTGGATGTTAGAAGGGTTAGAGCCTCAGACTTTTAACCAGCGTGCTATAGAGGCTCGTGGAAGTGTAGACATAAAAGATCCAATAATAATTATGCCTGATTTATTTGGTTCTGAAAATGAAGTAAAGGTAACCCATGTGGTTGAAGAAGACTCCGTAAATAAAGAAGACTAATGTAATGACTGCGTTAAATCCAGGCTATTCTCTTGCTGGTACACCTTATAAACAATTACCTACTCGTCCTGTAATGCCCCATAAAGATGCAATTTTAAAAAGAGGCGATGTACTCTTTAAGCCCACTAAAAAGCAAGCAGAGTGTATTAGGTTACTGTCTGTATGTAGAGAGGTATTCTTTGGTGGTGCTGCAGGAGGAGGCAAAACATATTTAATGTTAGCTGCTTTAACCTTATGGGTAAGACTTCCAAGTTTTAAGGCTATTATTTTACGTTTAGAGTGGTCTCAAGTAGATCACTTTCATGGTATAGCAGAATCTTTATACTTTCCTTTGGGTGCAGTATTTCACGGTACAAAAAAGGTTTGGTACTTTCCAAGCGGTGCAGAAATACATTATGGAATATTTGCCGCTCAAAAACATGAAAACAAATATAGAGGTGCTTATTATAATATTGTATGTTGGGATGAGTTTGGTGATTGGGCGACAATGGATTATATGAAGTTTATGTTTACCCGTATACGTTATACTCCTGGAGCAAACGGAGAACGTATGCCGACTATGCAATTCTTTACAGGTAATCCTGGAGGTATAAACCATAGTAGATTACGTAAACGTTTTAAAATACCTGACCGTCCTACTGAAACTCAAATACTAAAAATAGTAGATCCCAAAACTAAGAAGTCATATTTGCGTGCTTTTGTTCCTTCCCGTCTTGAGGATAACCCTTATTTGGATCCTGATTACGAAGAAAGGCAAAGAGCCTCTGGTAGACACCCTGCGATTATTAGGGCTATTTTAGAGGGTCGTTGGGACTTATCTATTGGTGGTGCGTTTGTAGAACTTTGGGATGAAAATAAACATTTAATTGAACCTTTTGATATTCCCGACAATTGGCAAGTATGGAGAGGTATAGATGATGGATACAATCCTGACCCTTTTGTTACCGTTTGGATTACTCAAGATCCTAGGACTCAAAAATTATATGTAATAGATGAGTATACCGCTTATAAGGCTCTACCTCACGATATAGCTCCTGAGATACTTGGAAGAGACGTCCGTTACTTGATGCGTACTACAGAGTCTGGAAAGAGGGTACACGTTAGACACCCTTTAGCAGGAGTAGCAGACAACTCATTGTTTACTGTAAATAATCAAAATGAAGGTTACGGAAGAGGAGACCAATTAAATCAAGAAGGTTTAAATCTTACGTCTGTAAAAAAAGGTCCTGGAAGTAGAATAGGTAGAGCTCAAACTCTTAGAAAACTTTTAGCAGACCAACCTGATGGTAAACCCGGTATACTATTTTTTAAAGGTAGATGTCCTGGACTTGAGGAGTCTATTCCTACATTACCTTCTGATAAACTTAATCCTGAAGATGTAGATACTCTTGGACCCGACCACTGGTATGATGCTCTTACATATGGTATAGTAGGTAAACCTTGGACTCCTGTAAGATTAGTAAACAATATTACCCGTTGACAAATACAAACTTTAACCCTAACTTTTAGCAATCATGAGTATTCCAACTTCTTCTTCAGAAACTAGACCTAGCTCCAAATGGATGCACCCTAAGTATACAGAACGTTATGCAGAATGGGAAGACGTCCGTAATGGTTTATCGGGTGGTCGCAGAATTAAACAATTAACGACTAGATACCTTCCTAAAAACGATGATGAGGCTCGTTATTCTTCTTTGTACCTTAGACGTGCAAGATGGCCCTCTTGGTTAGAGCAGGCTTATATGGCTAGTTTAGGTCAAATATTTAGACGTGATCCTGAATACACGTTGCCTACTAATTTAAAATACTTATCTAATTCTGCGGGACCTTCTAAGCAAACCTTGTATTCTATTTCTCAAACCCATATAAAAGAATCTTTACAGGCAGGTAGTGTACTAATGGTGGATGCTCCTGAAAGTGGAGGAGACCCTTACATAACTGTATTACCTCGTTCCCGTTGTAGTGATTGGGGTTACCGTTGGGAAGACGGCGCTTTAATTTTAGAATACATAATTTTGTGTGAAAATTATAGAGACCAAGGGAAAACTAAACAGCGTTATAGACGTTTGTATTTAGATGAGAAAAAGGTATACCGTCAAAAGTTAATGGATTCTAACGGTAAGGTACTCTCAGAGGCAACCCCTTCTTACAATGGTAGTCCTTTAGATTTTATTCCTGTAGTAATCCAAAGTAGTTTTGAGGTTACACCTGAACCTAGACAATCTCCTTTTACCGCACTTTTTGATATATGTATTGAAGCTTACCAGTATTCTGCAGATATAGGATGGACTGCAAGACATAACGCCCAACCTATTTTAAAACTAAAAGGTTTCCAACCCGGTGAGGATGCTAGAATAAAGAATGAACAAGGCGTATTACAATGTCCTCCAAATGGTGATGCGGAGTATTTACGTTTAGAGGGTGATAGTTTTCTAACAGACCGCTATAAAGTAGCTGCAGAAGAGGCGTCTGCTTTAGGAGCTCAAGTAGCCGCTCCTGAAGCTTCTCAACAAACTGCAACAGGTTCTTTAATAAGTTTAGCCGCAGAGACTGCAAGCCTTACCTTAATGAGTTGTACGGCTTCTGAGGCAATGACTGAAACTCTAAAGATGGTAGGTAAATGGGTAAAATTATCTGAATCTGAAATAGAGGAGATTAAATTTGAATACAACACTAAGTTTGCAGAGTCTACTTTAAGCGCAGGACGACTTGCGGAACTAATGGATAGTTTCCTAAAGGGTGGTATAAGTGCGGAAGATTATGTATCTGAATTACGTAAGTCAGACTTTGGGGATGCATCTAAAGATTATTCCGCAGAAGTACAAAGATTAGAATCTATAAAGAATACTTTAAATTCTTCTACCTTGACGGACTCTTAAAAATGTATTATATTGTATTTACTTATAGAACAAAAATAAAGGATAAAAATGGCATTAAAAACTAAAATAACAAATATTACCGACGTAGATGAATCTTTACAGGGTTTATATAAACAATCTGGGGACTCTTATGTATTAGATATTGAGGGTACAAATAACAAGGAAGACTTAGCTAAAGAAGCAAGAGAAGCTCAAGCTCGTGCGGATAAGTTGCAGTCTGATTTAGAGATTGCTACCCGTACAAATTTGGAACTTAAGAGTAAACAAGAGGGTAAGTCTAAAACCTTGACCGCACGTGTAGAGGAGTTATCAGAGCAACTAGAAGCTCAAAAGGCAGCCGCTAATGCCGCTACTGAAGATAGTACTTTCTCAGGTACAATGAATGGTCTTTCTAATAAAATTAAACCTCGTTTTTTGTCTATATTTGAAGAGACCGAACTTCGTAAAAATTGGAATGTTAAAGAGGGTAAGTTAGTACACAAAGACGGTACTTATGGAACCCCTGAAGAGCATTTAACCGCTTGGACTAAAGATATCCCTGAAGCCGTACCTACTTCTACAGGAGGTGGTGTACAAGAGGATGAAGATGACCACGGTAAAACTCTTGATAACTTTAAAGATGATACTGGTAATCTTGATTATGCAGCTTTAGAGGATGCAACTTCTGACGGTAAAAACCCTCATTTATTAGAAGCCTTATCGGAATATTAATTTATTATGCCTGATTTAAAAGATCAATTTAAGGAGATTAATTATGTCCGTATATCCTTAGAGGTGATGTCTATTTCTGGCATCGTCTTAGGGGTATGCTGGGCTATATTAGTTTCCAAGGGTAATGATATTTGGGCTTCCAAAGAAAAAACTGAATTAGAATTTAAAGAGGTTTCCGAACGTTTAGAAACTATAAACGTAAATACTATTACTAGAAAAGAAATCCAATCTGTGTATGTTACCCGTGAAACTCAAAATCTTTTAAGTCTGCAAAGTAAAGAGTTGAAAAATGATTTTCAAGAATTTGCTAGAGAGCAGAGAGGTGTAAATAGAGAAATCCTACAAAGGTTACCAAAATGAGTATATTATTTTCCTTTTTTTTAGTATGTATAAGTTTTGTTTTAGGTTATACGCTTGGATCAAATTCAGCAAGGTTACGTCTTAGTGAAGACAATCAGTACTTTATTTTAGAAAACTGGTTATGTAAGCCTGTACGTTATTGTTTTACTGTTTACGAAGTAAGAAAAGCTAGTCTTCGGGCGGTAAAAAAAGAAAATTTGTATAAATAATTAGTTTACTACTTGACAAGTTATAATTATACAAGTATATTTATTAAAAGCCTCACTAAACAGTGAGGCTTTTTATATTATATTAAACAAAAACAAGGATACATATTATGTCGTTTACACCAAAATCAGGTCTAAAACACCTCCCCAACCCTGCACTTATTGTTGCAGCCGTAGCTCAAGGAGTTGGGCGTAAATATCAGTGGATTAATTCCGCTCTTCGTGCAGAACCTGGAGTTAATTATCCAGATGCCGTCCGTAGTATAGGTGCTACTCAACTAGAGGTTCCCGTCTTACAGCCTATTGAAGGCGATATGACTTTGCAGAACCCTGGTAATCCTCCTACCCCTTCTGATGTTACAACTGACAAGCAGATTGCCCCTATAGCGTACTTAGAACACGCTGTTGGTATAAACGGGTTTACTCCTGAGTATCTTCGTGGTATAGGCGTTTCTGCTACAGAGGCGATGGCTAGTTCTATTAATGTTACCCGTGATAGACAAGTAACCCAACGTGCGATTGCAGAATTAGACGGTATATTTGCTTCTAGTGACTTCTCTGATTTGTTAGCTAATAGCGCTGCAGGTTCTTATACTGTTAATGAAGACCCTGTTAATGATGCGGCTTCTAATGTATACTTTGATGATGACTTCTTTACGGATGCTTCTCATATTATCGGTGCGGATGTTGAAGAGTTCTCAGGTGGTGTTATAATGATGCACTCAAAAGTACGCTCGTACTTACAGAAAATTACTCCTTCTGATTTCCAGAACTTAAATGTTGGGGACATTACTGTTACTACTTTCCGCTCTATGATTGTGGTAGCTAATGATAGCTTAGTACGTGATGGCGGTACATCTGGTAAAGTATACCAAGTATACTTATGTAAGCCGGGACAACTTATTGCACAAATTGGTACTCAAGGTCCAGACGGTACAGAAGTAAGTTCTTTAGCATACGACAATGATGTTCCTAACCTTCGTAAAGCTCTTTATGACCGTGTTAGCATCTTAGTACACTGGAATGGTGCTAAATGGATACCTACTAACGCTGATACTCCTCCTACAATAGCAGAAGCGGGTCCTAGTGTTGATCAGTTAAAATCTGCAAATGCTTGGGAATTAGCATTCACAGATGTAAACCGCTTCGGTGTTGTTAAATTAGAAGTTAACGTTTAGGTTAAATCTTTTATATTTCAAAAGCCAGTCTTTACAGACTGGCTTTTTTTGTGTACCTTTAAGCATGCACAGAAAAATAATAATAGACCTCTCAAATGTTCCCGAAGGTGAGATTGCAATAGTAAATGACCAAATAAAAAAGTCATTAGAAAAAAGAAGTATTCCACATAGGAAACCTTTAGAGAGAACTTATATTGTTAAAAATATGTCTGGATTAGGTAAGGCTATTTCCGCTATACATACCGCTGACCAACTTGAACGCTACAGTGGGGACAACGTAACGGTAGAGCTTAAAGGGCAGAAGCAACCTAAAAAAAGAAGAGCCGTCCGTAAAACATCAAATAAGGATACAAAATAATGGAAACTACTCAACTTAAATTATACAATTCTAAGGCTAGAATTAAAGAAATTTTAACTGCTCACTTACCTGAAACCCCTGTAGATGGTGATGTATTTGATTGTCCTGTAAAAGGGTCTACTGCTTCTTTAGTGTTTACAGAATCCGACCCTTTTGAATTATTAAATACTTTAGTTAATGATTTAAATAAGGAATCTAAATCTGTAACTGCTACTAATTCTATAGCGGCTCAGGCTTCTGGTTACGGAGGGTTAAAACTTATTGAGTTCTTACAGGGTTGTATTGTACTTACTCCTTCCGTTTGGAGTTCTATAATACCTCAATTAAGTAATGAATTAGATATACAACATTGTTGTCTAAATGGTTGCTGTATTTCTTTAAGTGAGGGTACATCTTTTATAGCCTCTAAAAACTCTTTAATTATTGAATCTACTGGTAATGGTTATTGGGTAGGTATATATGATTCTAATCTTGTAATCCCTTTAACGGTATCTTAAAATGGCAATAACACTAATAGTAGAAGATGGTACAGGTAAGTCTGATTCTAATTCTTATGTATCTAGGGAGGATGCGACTTCATACTTAGAAATAGAAGGTTCTGATGTATGGGTAAACTTAGCGGACGCTGACAAGGATTTAATGTTAGCTAGAGCTACTAGACTTATAGACCGTTATTGTGAGTTCACAGGAGACGCATTAAATAGTGTACAGGCTCTTGAGTATCCTAGAGTTAATGCTTTTGATTATTCATTACCAAGAGAAAGTGACAGAAGTTTAGAAAGAGGTATAATACCTAAATGTTTGAAGGACGCTAATACTTTATTAGCCGAAGCCTTGGCTTCTGGAGAGTATTCTTCTAAGACTGCAGGCGAGGCTTCTGTACAAAGTTTAAGTTTACCAGATTTTAATATTAGTTTGGGAGGTTCGGGAAGTGCTCAATCTTTAGGTTCCTCTTTACCTTTACCTATTAGGGTAGTATCTTTATTAAAACCTTTAGCATACAACGCTTCAGGGCAGAGGCTTATATAACTAAATACGATTCTAAATCTTTTATCTTACACAAACCAATCATCTAAATTATAATAACGACACGTGGATTTTCATACATCATCTTCTAAAATATGGAACATCGGAGATAGACTCCTCCGTAACCAATTTGATAAATCACGCTGGGATCACTTTTTCCTACCTATGCTCGTCCTACGACGCTTGGACTGCATGTGGACTAAGTGCTACAACCAGTTAGTTGAAAAGAAGCCAGGTCTCTCGGAAAAGCGTATTCACCATGCGGTGAAGACGGGTATTTCAGGGATCTCCAAGGATTACCGTGTTTGTGCCAACGATTGGGCTACAGCCGAAATCATGGAGGCTGGGAGCGCACTAGTATGGATTACCCGCAGTAGCAAAGACGTAAAACGTGACCTTACTGACTACATTCAAGGTTTCAATTCCGATGTAGTGGAGCTCTTCCAAGACTTGGAGTTACTCCCTTCTGAGCATGTCACCTCTGGGCATATACAGCAGCTTGCATCTAAAAGTAAGGACATTGATCTCTTAAAGTCCTTTGTTACTGAGATTGTTAAAGATTTCGACTTCAGCAATGTCCAACCTGACTGGATGAGTAACCTTTTCGAGGACTGCATCCGCCAGTTTAATGCCACTGCAGCTAAATCTTCAGGGGAGCACTACACGCCACGTGACGGTGTAGGTCTGCTTTCTGAACTACTCCTTAACGGAAACCAGCCTCAAGGAGAGGTAAACTTCTATGACCCCACATGCGGAACTGGAGGTATTCTCTTCACAGGTAAGGAAATGCTGGAGAAGCGCTGTAAAGAGAGGGGCCTCAAAGTCAGTATCAAGCTTTACGGGCAAGAGCTTATGAGTTTCACCCGAGGGCTTACAAAGGCTGACATGCTTCTAAGGGGGGAAGATTTTACCAACATTAAACATGGTGACACCTTGTTGAAGGATATGCATGAGGGTAAGAAATTCCGCTACATTGGCGCAAATCCTCCTTACGGAGTCAACTGGAGCGGCATTGCAGACGAAGTACGTGCAGAAGCCGCAAAGGGAGACACAGGACGATTCCCTGCAGGTTGCCCCCGCACTACATCAGAGGGACAGCTTTTATTCCTACAACACATGGTCTCTAAAATGAAAGACCCCTCAGAAAATGCAACGGAGGGGGGAGTAGCTAAAGGCTCACGTGTGGCAGTAGTTATGAATGGAAATCCTCTATTTGCCGCAGATGCAGGCAAAGGGGATTCCAACATACGTGGATGGCTCCTACGTAACGACCTTGTAGAGTGCATTGTAGCTCTTCCACGTGAAATGTTCTGCAACACAGGAATTGCCACCTATATTTGGGTCCTTACCAACAAAAAGGAGGGCAAACGAAAGGGCCACGTTCAGTTGATCGATGCAACTGGTATGGGGACACGACTGCCAAAGTCTCAAGGTGCGAAACGCTACGAACTTACTGAGGAGGCCATCACCCAGATCAGTAGGTGGCATCAAGACAAAGCGGATAAGGATGTAGATAAGCGCTGCAAGATGCTCCCCAATGATGCATTTGGTTATTACTCTGTCACAATCGAGCACCCCGAAGTTATTGAGGGTATTCCAGTGTTTAAAGTCGAGGGCACTCGTCCTAAGAAGGATAAATCAGGCAACCTAGTGATGGGTAAGGATAACAACCCCAAGCGTGAGAAGTTCTTTGAACTAGTCAGTCCAGAAGACTCTGTTAAGGGTCAATCCGTGACCGAGTTAGGACTCGAACACATTGAAAAGGGAACTTCTTTAAATGGTGCAGTGGATTACTTACATGGGAAAGCTACACAAGCCTGTATGGAATCTGAAACCTGGTCAGAGGAAGTGAAATGGGGCAAGGTATCTGTTCACATTGTGAAGGACACTGAACGTCTTCCTGCACTTGGAGCACCTGTAAGCGCCCTTCAAGGCGACTCAGTAGCACTTTCAGGGGGAAACCTCACTAAGCTTAAGGAATGGGCCACAAAGGAAATCACAGCACTCCGCCCAAAGGATGCACCAGACTTCAAGATTTTAGGAACGAAGATTGGATGGGAAATACCATTCACTCAACTATTCTATGTCTACCAGCAACCAGAAGATCCTTTTAAGCTTGCTGAGAAGATTCAAACTATGTTTGCAGGGCTTACCCTGGATACCAGCTTTCTACCTACAGGAGTTGCACAATGAGCGCAGTCCTAACAGAATTCCAGCAGTCCGTGCTATGGCATGTGATGACGGGAAGGCTTCAACACAATGGTTCAGCTCTTAAAAAATCGAATCCTTATCCTTCAGAACGCTTAAAGTTTATTTTGCATGCACAAAAAGGACAGCAACTAAACCAGGATTGCCTCCTACCTGATGGTAAGTATCCTCTATTTAATGGAGGCGAGGCCGCTTCTGGATATACAAACCAGTTTAATAAAGTAGGCCCCCTTGTTACCATAAGTGAAGGAGGCTCCAAGGCGGGCAGCGTAAATTTTGTCTCAGGTAAATGTTGGGTAAGCGGCCACTGTTACAGTGTCCATGCTCCGCACATGTCACCAGCTTTTACTTACTATTGGTTGCAGGCTAATATTACGCACCTATACCGTTTAGCTCAAGGCATTGGTATGCCTAATATCCCAAAACGTGATTTGTTGAATCTATCGTTACCCCTTCCCCCACCCGAGGAGCGAGCCCGCATCCTCGCATTCATTGAGAAATTCACGCATTTCATCCCTGACTCTGCACCTGCAATCAAGGCTCTCAATGAATGGTATCAGTCCATGCTATTTCATGGACTGACAGGAGGTGCACAATGAGCGCAGTCCTAACAGAATTCCAGCATTCTGTGCTTTGGCATGTGATGACAGGAAAGTTGAGCATCTCTCAAGACTACAACCTCTCAAATGTCATTAAGACCCAGAACACTACCGAATGGTTCTCGGATATCCCCAAACATTGGGGGAGCGTTAAGCTGGGCAACTATGTCTCATTATCCAATGGGAGTAATAGTAAAACTAAAGGGAGCTACCCATTATATGGAGCAAATGGAATAATAGGATCAAGTAATACTTGGAACGTCCTAAAGAACACGCTTTTAATCGGTAGAGTGGGGAGTTGTGGTAAACTCTTCCTAACTCCCAACAAGGGGCATGCGTCTGATAATAGCCTCATATTCCAAACTCAATTATCCCATAAGTATCTCTTTTATTTATTATCTATAGCACCTGTAGATTCCTGCATTAATAAAAATGCCATGCCATTATTGGTAGGTTCCACACTCTTACGTTTACGAATTCCCCTTCCCCCACCCGAGGAGCGAGCCCGCATCCTCGCATTCATTGAGAAATTCACGCATTTCATCCCTGACTCTGCACCTGCAATCAAGGCTCTCAATGAATGGTATCAGTCCATGCTATTTCATGGACTGACAGGAGGTGCACAATGAGCGCAGTCCTAACAGAATTCCAGCATTCTGTGCTTTGGCATGTGATGACAGGAAAGTTAATAGTTAAAGATTTAGCCATAACACCCTGCTCCGATCTAATCCCTGTGGATAGCTGGATAAAATCATTACCCCGCAATTGGACCCAAATACGTGTACAAGACGCGCTAAATCTATCAAAAGGACAAACTCCCCCTCAAAAGATTTCGGGAGACTATCCTTATTATAATGGCGGAGTTGTACCCACAGGAAATTGTGAAGATTATAACTATAATGGAGACTCTGTTCTAATATCCAACGGAGGCGCATCTGCTGGTGCTATTACTCGTGTCCATGGCCCCATATGGGTTGGAGGAGACTGCTACGTAGCACAAGGGGACAAGTACTTACTTAGAGCCCTTGAGCTACTAAACCAATACCGTGAAGTTTACATGGAAGGAAGCGCTATGTCTCACGTTAAGCTTCCCCGTTTAAAGGCGCAGTGGCTACCTTTACCCCCAAAAGAGGAGCGAGCCCGCATCCTCTCATTCATTGAGAAATTCACGCATTTCATCCCTGACTCTGCACCTGCAATCAAGGATCTCGATGAATGGTATCAGTCCATGCTATGGCATGGACTGACAGGAGGTGCACAATGAGCGCAAGCAGATAATGTCTACTATTGCTGAATTAAATACATACTATCAGCAAAAACGTGCTCAGCTATTGGGACAAGAACCCGAACTTTCAACGGCCACAGCAGCTTAACTGACATGAACGAGCATCAATCTTTAGGTTCCTCTTTACCTTTACCTATTAAGGTAGTATCTTTATTAAAACCTTTAGCATACAATGCTTCAGGGCAGAGGATTATATAACTAAATACGATTATGGCATTATTTGATAGATTTTTAAGGAAGGGTGAAATATCTACCCGTGCAATTAACCGTGAACTAAATGAGTTAGAAGGTCTAATAGAGGATGAGACTCCTACTATAATTACTATAGCATGTAGTGATGAGAATTCTAACCTTACTGTTGGGGACACTAAGGCAACCTTTAGGGCTCCTAAATCTTTTACCCTTGGAAACGTAAGGGCTTCTGTTAAAACGGTACCTCAAGGTTCTAGTATTCTAGTAGATATAAATAAAAATGGAGTTAGTATATTAAGTACTTTTATAAATATAGACTCTAACACGAAGACTAGTTTAGGTTCTCCAGTACAACCTGTAATATCGGATAGTGTAATAAATGATGACGATGAGATTACAATTGATTTGGTTCAAATAGGATCTACAACTGCGGGTACTGGATTAAAGGTTACATTAATAGGAGATTAATAATGGTTATATATATAAATTCTTTCACTTACGAATCTGAGTTTGCCCCTTCTGGGTTTCCTTATGAATTTCCCCTTACTTTAGCATAATGATTATAGAATACGATAGTACAGTAGAGGAGATCAACTTTGTAGCTGCAAATCCTTTAGTAGACCAGTATCACCCTGGAGTGCTTCCTGTTAATACTAGAGTGGGTACAGGTATGCCATTCTTTGTATACGGTAATGATTGGGATACAACAATGGGTTTAGTATTTTCCTCTTACAATTCTGATTTATACGAAGATGTTAGTAACAATATACCTTATGATGTACACTGGTCTGTGTATACAGATGAGGCGGAGATTGATTCTGTAGTTTCTTTATTAAATTCTTATGATTTTCTAATTGTACACAAAGTTAAACATCCTATAAATAATGAGTGGTCTATTCCTGTAAGCGACCAAGTATTTGCAGCATTACCTGAAGGTGCAAATAAAAACTTTTTAGCTACTAAAGCAGCCGCTTCTATATCTGAGGGTAGAAGATTTGACACAGCAACAATGATAACTAACGGGTGGGTATAGATTATGGCTCAAGACAATACAACAGTACCAAGTAAAAACCAAGGAGATCAATTAACTGCTTCTGAGTTTAACAACGTTAACACGGTAGTAAACGCAAACGCTACAGATGCAGAGACACGTCTTTCTAGTATAGCCGCTACAAATACAAATATAGACGGTCGTTTAACTACAGTAGAAGCCCGTCCTATAACTATACTTTCTTATACAACTGAAACCCTACCTACGGTTGCAGAGAATGGAGACATAGCTTTTGATACTACTGAGGATACATTAGTTTACCACCGTAATGGTGCTTGGTATAAAATAAGTGATAATTCTGAGGTTATTTATGTTGAAGGCTTACAATTAGTAGTTAAAACAAATAACACGGGTACATCTTCGGACACATCCTTTACCCTACCGCTAACTTCTGGGAATACTTTTAACTTTACAGTGGATTGGGGAGACGGTAATGAGGATACAATTACTACTGATACTCCAGTAACACATGATTACGGTACTATAGGAGAATACAGTATTACAATTACAGGTGTAATACAAGGTTTTAAATTTGATAACGGTGGAGACAAATTAAAACTATTAAGTATACAAGACTTTGGAGACTTATCTTTTGATTCTGACGCTACGGATGCATTTTATGGATGTTCAAATTTAGAAATAGACGCCACTACTGGACCCGATACATCAAACTCTAGTGATTTCTTATGGTTTTATTATAAATGTTCTTCTCTAACTCAAGTTCCTTTAATGGATTTAAGTAGTGCAGATAGATATTTTTCTATGTGGAGAGACTGTAGTTCTCTTACTTCTCTTCCTAATTTTGATTTTAGTAATGGTACTAACGATTCTAAATATAGAGAAATGTTTAGAAATTGTTCAAGTATTACAACTTTAGATAACTGCACTTTTGGTGATACAAGATCGGATGTTAGATTAATGTTTAGAGATTGTCATGCTTTAACTTCTATACCCACTTCTTTAGATTTTACTAATGCTACTACTCTTAGTACTACATTCTATAAATGTGAGAGTATTACTTCTTTTCCTACTATTAGTTCTTCTAACGTAACAAACTTTTCTAATGCTTGGGTACATTGTAGTTCTTTAACTACATTTCCTGCATTAGATATGAATTCTGGACATGACTTTTCTAATGCGTGGGCAAATTGTGCGTTAAACATCACCTCTATAGAAAATATACTTACTGCTTTATTAGCAAATAATAAACAAAATCTTTCTACTTCTTTTTCTGGAGGTACTACTATTGGGGAGTCTTCATGGTCTGCACAAGCTCAAGCAGATGTGGCAACTTTACGTTCAAGAGGATGGACTGTAACTACAAACGTTTAAATTATGTCTCAACAGAATACAAGTATACCGTCAAAGAATACAGGAGGGACTCTTTCTTCTTCTGAATTTAATGAGTTGAATACTACAGTAAACTCTAATTCTTCGGATGCGGAGTCTAGACTTTTAACCTCTTTAAGTGATTCTTCTGCTAATAATACCCGGCTTACTACTGTAGAGGGTACAGATAGTGGTTACGTACAAAAGTATTCTACTCCCAACCTACCTACAGGATTGACTAACGGCGTTATGGCTTACGACACAAGCTCTGAAATCCCTGTGTATACAAAGAGTTCACTTTGGTATAGAGCGAGCGATGATGTAGCTTTAAACTCTTTAACGGAGGTAGACTTATTTTTAGTAATGGGTCAATCTAATGCGGATGGTAAGGCTGATATAAATAATTTAGATTCTGCTAAGGCTGGTTTAGACAGGTCGGATATTCAGATGTATGCTTCTTCTGCAAACAATACTCCTGAAATTATACTTGGTACTTGGGGTGTAATGAATCCAGGTACAAATACTGCACAATCTGGAAATAGATTTGGACCCGAAGTTGGGTTTGCAGATTCTGTAAAGGCTATAGTGGATGGCGGCGGTAATGCTTATTATTCTAATCCAGTAGCAGTATTAAAGTTTGCAAAAGGAGCTACTACATTAGCTACAGATTGGGATGCTAATTATGTAAGCAACTTTATGTATGACGGCATGGTGGAAACAATCCCCGACGGTAAGTTTAATTTAGGGCAGGCTGGGTTTAGGTTTAACATTAAAGGCTTAATATGGTATCAGGGCGAGTCGGATGCCTTTAGTCAAACTAATGCAGATAATTACGAAGATAATTTGAATGATTTATTTTTAGACATTAGAACACGTTTAAAGGTTCCTAATCTCCCTATTATAATTTGCAAAATAGATTACGCTGCTAACCCTCCTACATACTTAACAGAGGTGAGGGCGGCACAACAGGCTGTAGCGGACACAGACAGCAACATAAAAATAATAGATACATCGGGATTAGGTAGACGAGATGATGTGCATTTAAATGCGGCAGGTATGTATTCTTTAGGGGAGTCTATAGCAACAGAATTTACTAACTTATTATAGAGATGATTAATATAATACAAAAAGCTATACTAGCGGGGTTTAATACTGCTGGTGATGCGTTAACTACAGGAATTACTTTAAAAGTTTTAACTGGTGAAAGTTACGACCCTTCACGAAGGATTAATGTTCCAGAATATACAGTTACTGAGGATCTAAGGGCTGCATGTGGGGAGTTTAAATACCGTGAGAGGGAAGACTGGGGTGCTCAAATAGGAGACCGTAAAGCGGTATTTGAGGGTGCTTATGATATAGATACATCTTGTATATTAATAATAGATGGTCAAGAGTGGAATGTTATTAGTACCCGTAAAGTATTAAAAGGAGTTTTAACAATTTTTCATATAAGGAAATAGTCATGTGTGTAAATATATTTTTAGTTTTATTAGCAGTATCTTTAATGCTTACTTTTTCAGTTTATCTATTTATTTACAATAGGATAATTAATTATGAATTACAGAAGAGTGTTAAAATGCCTAAAATAATAATGAAGGAAAAACCTAGTTTAAGTTGGGGAGATAACTGGACTTTTTATAGAGATTCATCTGGTAAATACAGATGGAGGCGAGTAAGTACAAACCAAAATGTTGTTGGTGCAAGTACACAAGGTTACGTAAACAAAAAGGATTGTGTGTCTAATGCAATAAGGAACGGATACAATGGCAACAAAACTAATCGCACTTAGGAAAAATGTAGATAAGTTATCTACTGGTATGATAAAAGAGGCAGGCATACAGGCTGCTAAACTTAGTCCTTATCGGTCAGGAGAAAACGCTTCTAATATACATCCCGCTGTAGGAAATGAAAAACCTAAACACGAACCCCTTACTGCTCCTATTTCTAGAGCGGCGGCTATTAATAAAACAAGGAGTCGTATGTTAAAGTGGAGACCTCCTGTAAACGCTAAAGTTTTATCTTTAGTTGCCACTGCAGACTATGCATTGTACCTTGAATTAGGTTCTAGTAAACAAGCGCCCACGGGTTTTTTAAGGAATGCGGTAAGGCGTGCAAAATTTAAAACATTTAAATAATGAATTCTATTGAAATAATACAAGCTCTTAGTAGCCATACAAATGAAGCAGCTGAGTCTTCAGGTATAGACTTATACTTTAACGGTCACCAAGGTAGAATTAGTAATTTGTATGCTCGTGCTACTCTTGAGGATATATTTGCAGATTCAAGATCTATAGGGGATAAAAACAGTACACAACATTCTGTAATCGGAACCTGGACCGTAGACTTATTTAAAAAAGATGATAATAAAGGGGATGGAGATCTTTTAGATGCGGCTAAGGTTTTTGAGGATGCTTTATCTTTTGCATGTTTAACTATAACACCTTCTAATACTAGAATATTTATAGAGCAGGCTCCAAGTACACTTTTACCTAAATCAGAAGGCTTACTTAGAGTACAAGTAGTTGCAAACTTTAGAGCTACGGGTACTAAATCTTTAAATGCTGAAAAAATAATAGATTTAAGCTAATGGATTTAAAAGGAAAAACTCCTTGGGAAGTATTACCTACAGTATGGAAAAGTGAGTCAAGTTATATGTCTTTTTTTAGGGGACAACTTAGAAGGGCGTGGTCTAGGCATCCTATGAGGATTGAGCTTCTAAAGAGTAGACGTTTAAAGGTTCCTGAAGAGGAGCGTGAAAGATTAGGTAACAGGATTAAACATTGTTATAGATGTGAGTCTTGTGGTAAAATACATGCTTCTAAGAATATTGAAGTAGACCATATTAAACCAGCAGGATCTTTAAAAACAAAAGAGGATTTGGGGAGTTTTGCAAGTAGGCTTCTTTTTGTAATGCCTGGAGACCTTCAGTTACTTTGTAAAGATTTATGCCACCCTGTTAAGTCTTATATGGATGCAAGGAATGTATCGGAAGAGGAGGCGTCATTATCTTTAGCGTTATCTAAGTTTATGAAGCAGCCAGCTAAAAAACAAAAAAACATATTATCTGTAACAGGCTTACCGTTAAACAATCCTGAACAACGTAAACAAGCTTTTTACAGTGCAATTAAGGAGGGCGTCTTGACAAACCCCTTTAAAGGTACTAACTTTTCAAACAAGTAAATTTAACTAAAGGACTCTTATGGACGCAACTACGCTTAACGAAGTAATACGATATAATAATGAAACTGTATACGGTGAAACACCACCGTCTCCAGATATGACGGGACTTATTCTAAAGAATGGCCCTGCGTTAAATTTGGTAAAAACGGTTTATGAATCCCAAGATGTTGGTGCGGGTGAACGTATGCAACGACATAATTTAGAGACTGGTAGACGTTGGACTGGTGAATTGGTAGCAGACTTTACTATGAGTCGTTTTGAAACTTTACGAAATGAAGTTTTACGGGGTGTATTGGTTACTAATACAGAAAACGGAGGTACACTAGTTGGTACAATGACTTTGGATTCTACTCTTGATAGAATACAATTTTCAGATTCTGGTGATTTTGCTAAGTTTTCTGGTTCTAAACTAATAAAGATTTCAGCTTCTGCAGATTCAAATAACGATAGTACTTACCGTATAGTTTCTGTTGGTGCGGATTATTTGCAGTTAGAGGCTAATGCATTATCTTCTGATGACGATTCTGGTACTACTGCGGCTCTTGAGGCAGAAGTTAATTATATTAGAAACGGTACAGAAGAGTCCACTGGTATACATATAGAGCGTGGGTTTACAGATATTGGTAAATATGAAAGTTTCATTGGTGGTATACTAGATGTTTTAGCTCTTAGTATTCCTGCGGAAACTGAGGTTACTATGACTGCTTCTTACATCGGTCAAGATGTAATTACTGGTAATGCTTCTGTAGCTAATACGGTTACACCTGCGACTGCGGAGACTCCAGTAAGTGCATGTAGCGTACCAGGTACTATATATGCTAATGGTTCTAAAATAGCGGATCTTTCAAGTTTAGATTTATCAATTGGTAATAACCTTAGAGATAAGCCTGTAATCGGCTCTTGTAAGGGTATTAAGCGTGGAGATGGGTATACAGACGTAACTGGTACTTTAGAGGCGTATACCGCAGATAATGACTTATTTGATACTTATTTAGCACAGGGCGACTTATCTTTAGAGATTCCTTTACCGGGAACAGATGGAAGACAGGCTCTTATATATATTCCTAGAATAGTTCAGAATGATAACAATAAGGGAGCTCCTGCATCTAACGCTGATGTAATGCAGTCTGTATCTTGGAAAGCTTTCCTTTCTAGTACTGAATCGTTTACCGTACAGATAGACATTGTTTAGTTTTTTCACAGGTTAACAATCCTGATTATACATAAAGACCCGACCAGATACCTAATTAGGCAAACTGGTCGGGTTTCATTATAAAATAATAATATGAATGTTGAAAATTTAAATGTATTTAAAGAGTTAGCTCCTGATGCGGAAGCTATATCTGGTGGTGTCTGGTGCGAGCCTAGAGATAAGCTAGGAAGGGCTTTTGGGTTCAAAGTATGTGTACGTCCCGTTACCCACCCTGCTTACCTTGCAGCGCTTGATGCGGCTCGTTTAAACCATATAGAAGATATACAGGTAGCGGAGAATCCTGAAGAGTTTTCCAGAAGGTCTAAAGAGGAGCAAAAAAGGCTAAATAACCTTAAACAATCTTTAACCGCAGAAGCTATAGCAAAAAGTATTTTAGTGGATTGGATTGGTATTGAAGATGAAAATGGTGCTATACCTTATACTTGGCAAAACGGTAAAGATTTAATGGCACATGAAAGAATGTCAGAAGTTTCTGATGGTATTCTAAGATGTTGTTTAGATAGGCTGAACTTTACGGAGTCTGCTAGAAGAAAAGGTTTAGAACTTTTAAAAAAAAACTAAAGGATAGTTTAAAGTGGGATGTACCTGCGGGTAAGGGTTCTAATTTAACATTAAGACAATGGTTAAAAAAGCGTCCAGGTAGTAAACAAGCTCCTGCAGAAATAAAAGTTCCCTCAAGTTGGTTACCTTATTGGAATGCATTCCAGTCTCTTCAATTTCACAGACAGTCTGGTATGGGTATTTGCCCTATACAGGCTTCGGATGTAAAAGTATACTCAGAGGCTTACCAATTAGATTTAGTTACCCTTTTAGAGGTTACAAGGGCTTTAGATTCTGTTGTATTAAAGAAGGCTTCAGACGACAGAGAAAAGAGTTCTAATACTAATAAACCTGTAGCTCCTCGTACAAGATAATAATTGTTACAAGTATACTTTTTCTGTTACAAATAGTTTTTGTTACAAGTTTTATTTTTGTTACAAGTACGTATTTGTAACAAAAATATGTATTCTGTAAGTCGTTGAATTCTAAAGGGTTAGCTTGTGTTTTCCAAAAAGTGTAACAATTTTCTCGTGTGTGCGCGTATATAGAGCTATTTTAGCGTTAGCTAAATGCTTCTAAACTTCGGGTTAAATCCCGATATATTTTTTTAGCGCTACGCTTTTGCAGCTAGTTCAGTAAATCCCCGTTTGACCCTTCTTACGTGTTGCCTTGGCAACGTTTAGTTAGTATACTTTACCAATCATGGCACAAACAGAAACATTAAAATTAAAACTAGATAGAGGAGATGCTTTAAAAGGTATTAAGCAGGTAGAGGGGGCTGTAGATGATGTAAAAGGTAAGGCTTCTAAACCATTAAAGTCTAATAATCTTTTTAGTAGTATGTCTTTAGGTAGCCATGCGGCGTTAAAGTCTATTGATTTAGTTAAAGGTGGTTTAACGACATTAGGTGCTGCGGTATCGGTAGGTGCGGTAGTTAATTTAGGAAAACACTCATTACAGACGGCAAGAGAGATAGATGAGTTATCTAAGCGTTTATTGTTAAGTACAGATGCAGTACAAGTCATGCAGGATGAAACCCGTAAATTAGGGTTAGACATGACTGATATAGAGGGGGTGATTGGAGGGCTAGTAGCTGCATCTACTGACTTGTTAGACCCTGCTCACGAGATGCATAAGGCTTTTCAAACATTAGGTATAGATGTAGATGAGTTTATATCTGCATCAAACACTAGAAAATTAGAGATTTTTGGTAAGTCTTTAACTGGTGTAGCGGATAATGCGGAGATTGCTAGAGCTCAAGTTAAAATATTAGGAGAGACTGATGGTATAAAACTTAGAGAACTATTTGAAAACTTAGGAGATGGTGTAGGTAATTTAGCAAAAGAATTAGATAACGCAGGTCGTCTTGCTAATGCGTCGGACATTTCCGAAGCGGCTCAAGCAACTCGTGAATTTGAGGCTGCGTGGGACAAGCTAACAAAAACTACATTACCAGTAGCTACAAAAGCAGTAGACACTCTTGTTACGGGTATAGAGGGTTTAAGTAGACCGGGAGGAGTATTAAAAGTTTTTAATCCTGTTGGGGTTGTTTCTGGTTTAAAGGCTTCTGAAAGGGCTCGTGAAAAGGCATTAGAGAATGCATCTAAGGCTAGAGAAAGAAAGTTTGGGGTACCGGGTGCTATAACTACAGACGAAGAAGTAAGTATGGAGGTTGAATTCTTCCAAAGAGACAAGGCTATAGAGGCAGAAAAACTTGCTAAAGCGGAGCAAGAGGCTGCTATACAGAAGCAAAAACAATTAAGAATAGAGTCAGATTTAAAAGAGATAGGAGAAGCCCGTGCTAAGACTGAAGAGTTTAAGGTTAAACTATTAAGGGCTCAACTTACACCTTTACAATTACAAGCGGAGTTAGAGAGGGAGTTAATATCTTTATCTAATGAGATTGGTGGTTTAGATGAAACTAAAAAAGTGGATGCTTTAAAGATAGAAGAATTAAAACTGCGAGAGCTTACCGTTACGTCCGACCTTGGTAAGTTACAGGAGTCTATTAATAAAAAGAATATAGAGGACATTAAGGCGGCTTCAGAGGCTTCTAAAGAGGCGTATGAAGAACGTATGTCTCGTCTTAAAGATATAAAAGAGGCTGAAGAAGAATTTGAACTCTCCTTGTTATCTTTATCGGATCAAAAACTTGCAAAAGAGGAGGAGTTAAAATCTTTAAATTTAAATAATTTAGAAGACAGAGAAAGAGCACTTGAATTAGAGTACGAACTTTTAAACTTAAAAAGTCAAATAACATCGGAGACAGAACGTGCGGCGGCGGCTGAAAAATCTAGATTAAATAGTTTAGAGTCTACAGTGGACAGATATGACCGACAAGGGGCTTCAGTACGTGGATTGAGGGAAGACATAAGTTCTCTGGAAAAAGCCCAAAAAGAGGGTATAGAGGGTGCGGGTATAGCCTTAGAAGAAGCTAAGAGGGGTTTAGATGATGCTTTAAAGTCTGATACGGTAAAAGAGTTTGAAGCTCAACTTTCTGATTCTTTATTAAATATAGCTTCTGGTGCAGAAGACGGGTTTGATAGTCTTAGTAGTTCTGTGCAACGTTTTGTAATGGAATTAATAGCCGCTCAATTACAGGCATCACTTTTGCAACCTATGTTAGATTCCGTATTTAGTTCGGGTGCTGGAGGTACACCAGGAATAAACCCTCAACAATCAGGCGATAAAAGTGGAAACTTCTTATCTTCTGCGATTTCATTGTTTGGAGGTTTTTTTGGGGGTGGAGGGGCTGGAGTACCTGTGGCTCACTTCGGAAAAAGATTTCATAATGGCGGTATGGCGGGAGATGAAATGCCTGCTATTGTAAGAAGAGGTGAGGAGATAGTACCTCCTGCAACCCAACAAGCTTTATCGGGTCAATCTAAAATACAAAATACAGGTGTAACAGTTGTAGCATTTGACGATAGAGAAAAGGTGGATGTATACTTACAAAAAAATCCTCAAGCGGTGATGATTCCCCTTTCTCAAAATAAAGAAGTCTTTAAGCAGGCAATGCTGTAATGGATACTAACGATACACCTCAAATATTTATACGTGAAGAACCGGACTGGTTAAACCCCATGCGCCTAACCGTGGAATACCAGACAGCTTTAAAAATGAGTAGAAGTGGAGGGGAACAACAGACTTCTTTAAGTGGTAGACCTAAACTTACACTTTCTTATTCTGCTTCTGGTTTAAATAGATCACAATGGGGCATAAAGAGGGCTCAGAGTGTCATTTATAGGACTCAACAGGTAGTTGTACCAATATGGAATATAAAGCCTTCTTTAATAGATATAAGAACTTATGCAATAGACCCTTCTTTACATCTTTTTTTTGTAGGTAGTTATGCATATCATTTAGAAGCTGATGATTTTTATCGTATAACTAATATATCAAATAATATGTTATCATTAGATGGTATACCTGGAAATACAAACCCAGCATTCCCTAATGATCTTAACAATACATTAATACCTTGTATAACTGGAAAATTTGAACAAAAAGCTACCCACCAAGGATTAGACAGTACATCTGAAGTAATTACTATAACTGGAACTTAAACATGATTGAAGGATATCCAATTTTCGACCGTATACCTGATTTTGCAAATGACCCTGTATCGGATGCGAATTCTTTAGTTTCTAAAGAGACTACTGGATTGCGTGATTATATAAGGTGGGATGCTAGACCTTTAATCAAAATATCTCAAAATCATACATTTGATTCTACTGAGCCTGTAGAGGATGTATTACAGCAATTTATAACTAATATGGGTGCAGCTGGTACTTTTTGGGTTCCTACTTGGCAACCTGATTTTTCTATGGTTACGGGTATCTCTACAGGATTAAATCAGTTAGTAATTAATCCAGTAGCTTATGAAGATTCTTATTTAACTGGAACTTCGGTAACAGAACCTGGGCATTATTTAGCTATCTATAATGAGAATACAGGAACATTATGGACTCCTAAAGTGCTTTCTGTATCTGTAGATGGTGAAACTGGATATGAGACATTAACTTTATCTGAAACAGCTCCTGAAGACCTATTTGTGGATTCTACAATAGTATCCTTATTGATTTTATCTAGGCATTTAGAAGATACATTAGAAATATCTTATGAATCCCCTGAGATAGCTTCTGTAAATTTAGAATTTATACAGACTAGAACATTTAACGCTTCTCCAATAACTTCAACGTATGAGGATGAGACACTACTGAACTTAAATAGACAGCTAAAAACAAACGGCGAAATAAAGGGAATGGTTAATGACGGTTCAAAAATGTATTTAATCGGATTATTCACTTCCGCAGATGTAATAGAATATGACGGAAATAATTGGAATACTACAGAAACAAATGCAATACCGTATGCTGCAAGTTTTGACATGGATACAGGCGTATGGGATTCTTGGAATCCCTCTTTACATACTACAAACCCTGAATATATTTTAGTAGAGGATAAAGTTTATATTTCTAACCTTACTACTCCATTTTTAAAAGCTTACGATAAAGTTACAGGCGTTCAGGATGGTAGTTTTAACCCTGATGTTAGAGCGATAAATGGTAAACCTAGTATTTTTAAAACTGGAGGTAAAATTATATTATGCGGTATTAACGAAGAAGACTTAGAAGATGGAACAGTAACGGTATACAATCCTGTAGATTTAGAATCTGAAAGGGCTTTCCATATTTTAGATCCAACCACTGGTGAACCTTTAAGGGATTTCTTTTATGATTTACCGTCGGATGCTAAGGTTTGGGTTTTAGGTGTGCATAATGGGTATATATACTTTGCCAGTCTAAGTTATTCGTATACAAATGGGTTGTATACATTTCCAGACCTCCTCATAGATATTAAACCTAAAGGTATATATAGAATGTCAGTAGATGGCAAAATAGATACATCTTTTAAATCTGATGATACAACTACTGATTTAAGAGGTGGATATTGGGGAATAAAATCGTTTGCTGATTCTGAAAATAATAGTTTAATTGTATACGGAACTAAAGGAAATTTAAATTTAGGAGTTTTTATTATAGATTTAGATATTGGATATGATAAATTTACTACACCTGTAGTAGACATACAACCTTCTTTAGGTGGAATACCTAGTATTAAGCAAATATATCCAACTGGCAATAATAATCTTATAGTTTCAGGCAGTTTACATAATTGGGGTGGTGTTGTAAGATGCACTAAATCTACTGGTGGTTTCCTTACGGCATTTAATGGTGGTTATCCTGATAGATCTAATAATAGTTTGGCTGTTCCTAATCCAGACGGTTCTGCTATTTGGATTGGTGAGTTGTATAGTAGTCATTTTACCAATCTTTATAAAACTTTACCTTCTGATGCTCGTATTATTGACGTTCCTGATTTAAGTTAGTATATTTAGTCTATGCCGAGTTTTGATACCAATACTGTAAAAGAGCAGGATAGATTAAAGAATAGAAGGACTGGACTACTTGTTCATATACAAGCAGATTCTGAGGAAATGCGTGTCACTAATTGGGGTAGAAATATTAGTGTATTAGATGGGGAAGCTGCTGGTAGTTATACTCAAATTGATACAATTAATTACGAAGAGGTAAAGAAATCGTTATCTTTAGAATCTTCCGAAATGAATTTATTAGTTCCTTTGGATGGTGTAGGTGTTCAGGCTAGATTGGTAAGCAATCCAATGGTGAAAATAACCGTTAAGGTTTGGGAAGTTGTAAAAGCAGACTTATTAGGAACTACAACTGAGGACAATATTAGAAGGGTATGGTATGGTAAATCAAAAGGTTTGGTTGTAGGAAAAAGCCATGTATCTTTATCTGTTAAAAGTGCTTTAGATTCCGAATCTATTATCGGTAGGATAGTTTACCAATCTCAAGACCAAAGAGACCCTAGAGACATCGTAGAAAGATCAGAATTAGAGATTACAGCTAATGTCACTGCTTTGTCTGCTGTAAGAGATAAAGTGATAACCGTAGATTACACTCCAGTGGATGCTTCTTATTTAGAAGGCGGTGTAGTAATAGATTCTAACGGTTTAAGGTCGAGAATTGAAAATGTTAATTTGTTATCTGGTGGGGGTGCTGAGTTAAGTGTTCAGTTTATACCTTCAGATATGTCTGTTTCTGATTCCGTAACTATGTATCCAGGGTATGATGGAACTATTAACCAAGCTATAAATAAATTTGCTGGATTTAATTTTATAAATGGCTATTTAGGTTTTCCGTATATACCTTCTGTGAATCCTAGTGTTGCGGGTGTATGAAGAAAGAAACATTAAAGATATTAACAGAAGAGGCTAAAAGGTGGGAAGGGACTCCTTATGTATACGGTCTTTGTAAAATTGGTAAGGGTGTAGACTGCACGAGATACGTGGTTCATCTTTTAACGGTGTGTGGGATTATCCCTCCTTGTCGTTTACAGCCGCAATTAATGGCAAAAAAGTATGGCGGTAGACTTCCAGCTATAATGGCTACTTTAGATTTAAAAGTATCTAAGCCAAAAGCTGGTAATTTAGTAATCGTAGACCATTCTTTAGGGTGTCCTCATTTAGGTATATTATTGGAAGATGGATTAACACATTCAGAAAATCCAACTGGCGTAATTCTTAAAGATATAGGCAAATATGAAAGAATGTCTTATTACGATGTTTTTGGTATTTTAGATGGTGGTCTTTTACAACCGTTGTAAAATATTGTATACTTAGACTATGCCACAAATAATTCCAGCAATAGTAGCAGGTGCTGCTACTGCACTTTCTTTCATTACTCCTATAATTACGGGGTTAGGTTCTGTATTAACTCAGTTAGGGTTTGGGTTACTTTCTGGATTGGTTTCAAATATATTCGGTCCTAAAACTGAAAGTGTGGAAGCAGCTGCTGCTGATGATTTAGCTTTAAGTCCTTCTGCAGAGGGACCAATGGTTCCTATTGTATTTGGTAGAGGTGTTATTTTATGTAATCTTATACGTTATGAAAAAGGTTCATACTTCTATAAAGCTTTAACGGTTAAGGTTAAAAAGTTATTTTCTTCGGAAAAGATAACTACAGGTAGGAGAGATTTCTCGTCTTTTGAGGTTGCTGTATGTTTAGGTAGTGTGGATGTAATCGACGAGATTATTATGATGCCTACTTCTGAGAATGTTTTAAGTACTCCAATTGTATTCGGTGAAAATGAGGATAAGAGAACCGTTTACTTAAAGTCTAAATCTGGACAACAAAAGGGTTATGTAGATGTATACCGCGGCTCTTATACCCAAGTTAGAGGTAGTGATTATTATTCTACTAAATGGGGAACAGACGGAGTAACTTCATCAAAGCCCGCTTTAGCTTATAAAAATGTATGCTTTGCTGTGTTTAAAAGTTTTGAATGTGGTCAAACTTCTCCCGGTGGAGCAGGTGTACCTATACCTACTTTTAAATTTAAAGTACGTAAATACCCAAAAAACTTAAATGTTGAAGGTATGCAGTTACAGGGTAGTAATAATATGAACTCTGAATCTGAATTGGATACTAATCCAGCGGCAATAGCATACGAAGCTTTAACAAGTGAGCTTATAGGACCGCAAGCTCCCGACAGTCTTTTAAATATCCCTTCCTTTGTTAGGGCTTCTCAAGTTTTTGCGGATTATAATCAGGGAATGTCTTTGGTTATTAATAGTCAAACTTCAGTTAAAGACTTTTTTGCAGCTTTAAAAAATAACGTAAGGATGTTATCTTATTGGGATGGCTGGCAAGTAATACTTAGATCATATTACGATAATGATGCGTTTTATAATAATATTCGCACTTTATCAGTAGAGGATTTAGATTCTGTAGATTTGCAGTTAGGTACTGTAGACGGCACGGTTAATGTGGTAAAGGTTAGATACCTAGATATTGACAGTAACTCTAAACAATCCGTAGCGACTAGGCAAAATCTTAGTAACATAGGTATACAGGAAGGTCGTCGTATATCTGTAGAGGTGGATGGTAGAGGTTTAACAAATGCAGAAGCAGCTAATAGATTGGCTGAGATAGTTCTTCAGGAAGGTAGTTACCCTACAAGTTCTGTAGCTATAAAAGGTAATATGTCTTTGGCTTCTATTGCGCCTATGGATGTGTTAGCTATTAAATGGAATTTTAACGGTGATAATGTTGTTTTATATGTTCGTGTAGGGGATGTAAAGCCTGATAGAGTAAGACAAGAGGTAACAATTAATGCTATCCAGGACCCTAATTTAAATCCTGAAATTAGTGAAGATATAGCTACTACTGCTCCTGTTCCAAGTTGGAGTAAAATAACAGATTTAAAAAGCACAGATAGGAAACCCGCCGAGGAAGAAGAGTTGGGAGCCTTACCGTTTACAATTGTTGGTGCTTTTGAATTACCTCCTCAAATTACTGGTAGAAGCACGGCTGCTACTGTTCCGTTGTATCAACCAAGACAATCTAACGTTATAAGTGCAGAAATATACACACAAGTGGATGAAGGAGTAGCTACGTATGCAGGTACGTTTTATATTTCCGCTATTTCTGGTTATTTCGTGGATGAAATACCTGAGAATGGTTTGGATATTATTGAGACTCCTATCTCTGTTATTTTATCTGAACCCGATTTAGACGGTTCTAACTTAGTTGCAGGGGCTCAGGTGGTTACTTCTCCAGACGATGATAACTTTACAGATTTAATTGATTCTAAAGCTTCTATAATAATAGTAGGCGACGAGATAATGGCGGTCGGGTTAGTGGAGGAGTCTGAAGGTAATTATACAATGAGTTATGTAATGCGCGGTCTTTACGGTACTAAGAAGAGAACACACGCAGCAGGCACAAGATGGTTTTGGTATGAAGATGCGGAATCGGTTTTACAATCAGGTTTATCCATATCTGAAAATGTTGGAGAACAGGTTAAAGTATTGTCTTACCCTGTTACTACAAATTCTACTGCAGTTACTGCAATACCAGCTTATCACAGACACGAAGTTAATGATTTAAAATATATAGAAGAGGGGTTTTTACCAATGCAACCTATATATAAAGATATTACTTCAGACGGTGGACAATTATACACATTATCTCTTATACCTATATTAGCGGCTAAAGGGGCAGGTATAAGCGAAGAGTTGGTAACTAACATAGGAGATTTAAATTTTGAAATAAATGAATACGATGGTTCAGACTTATTACTAAACTCTTATTTAATGAACGGTACATTTGTACCGGGAGACAATTTTTCTGAATCTGGAGGTATAATATCTAAACAATTAGACATATCTGTAGGCACAACATATTTAACAATTACCTCTATTAGTGATGGATTTCGTGCGAATGAACCCTTGACAATAACCATACCGTAACCTAAACTTTAAACACTATGTCCCAAACTCCAAATCTTTTATTAAATAAGCACCCTAGTGGTTCCGCTCAAAGCAATAATGCAGTTATTAATTCTAACTGGACTAAACTAGATACGGCTATTGGTAATACTATAGGTCGTGGTGATTTGGCTAGTAGACCTATTACTGGTGAGTTTAGTGGAGCAACATATTGGGTTACAGATCAAGATGGTGTTTTATGTTATGTATGGGATGGAGCGGCTTGGGAAACTAAGTTAGGAGCCGCAGGACATGGACTACTAGTAAACAGACCTGCTAGTGCGGCTACAGGTTGGGTATATATACCTACAGATGTTGCGGATGTGGTTTTATATGTATGGGACGGTTCCACTTGGGTAAGTAAGTCTGGTGGTGGAGGAGGAGGAGGCTCTTCAGAAGCTATAGGGACAGGAGCTAATCCTTTTGGGGATGAGACTTACCCTTCTATGACTTTAGATGAAGCCAAAGCATTGTTAAGTGATTATTGTTCTCAAATTAGAGTATATGGAGGAAGTTTGGTAACTGAAGAATTTTTGAATACAGATTCAAACTTTAAATTTAAAGATAGTACACCTGTTGTATCAACTAACGGTATGGTTTATATGATGACTGTTAATAATTATAACCATGATGTTTACAAGTTTGACTATAGAGATAATTCTTTTACTAAGATAATTGATAATCCTTTTGGGGCAACCTTTTCGTATTATTATAGTAGTGGAGGATTAGCAGGAGATGGTAAAATTATATTTGTATCTGAGGATAAAGGGTTATGGATAAACCCCGAAGATGATTCTTACGGTACGGCATCGTTAACTGTAACTGCGGGATTGCGGACTCGTATTATAGGAGTAAAAAGCGAATTTGGAAATAATTATAATATAACTAATGGTTTTCTAGTTACAGGTATTAACAATGGTAAAGAGTTTGTAAGATATAGGTCTAATTTTACATCCCCTTCTTCTACTATAACAGTCCCTGACAATAAGTATATTACAGCGTATTGTCGTTTACCTAATGGTAAAATAATGATGATGAGTAATAGTGGTGGTAGTGGATTTTTATATTCTACTACTGCGGGTACATTTGAAACTTTAACTGGTGTACCTTCAGGTAGTTTTTATACGAACGGTACACTTCTCCCTAACGGTAAGGTAGCTTGGGTTAGTACAAACTCTACAGACCCTATAAGGTTGTATGATATAAATGATGATACATGGTCGGATTCTAATCAAACTACAGGTATAATTGGGTATGTAAATAAGCTTAGTAGTACGTGCTTACTTCCTTCTGGAGAATTATATTTACCAAATAATATTAATGAAACATTAAAATTATACGATTATAGAACTAACGATATTACTTCACACGGTGATATTCCTTTTGACGATACATCTCCTTATGGTAATCAGTTTAAAACTTGTGCTAGAAGGATGTTACCAAACGGTAAAGTTTTACACTTTGCAGGAGCTACTAATTTTGACGATTACCCTACAGTAATAGATTTCGGATTTAAAGATATTGGACGTGCTATGGCTTCTAATCCTTTACTACTAGGTTTAGTATGATACAAGGATGGCAACAGAGACATGCTTTTGATTTAGACGGTCAGAAGTATTATTTAGATAACCTTACATCGGGTCTTTCCTGGAGGGAAGACCCTGTATTACTTGGTACACGTGTTGGGCTTAGAAGGCAGCCTATTAGCATACAAAGGTTTGGTGAGGGCGGTACGGCGTCTTTAAGAGCCTTTTGGGGTTCTTTAGTGGATCAATCTATTTGGAGTTTATTTGGTGCTACATTAGGGTATTCTTTATCTGATTTTTCAGATATAAAAGTGGATGCTTACCCTACTCCTAACCCGGTAAATTTATATAATATACTCCCTTATGGTTTAATGTATTCTTTAGAGGGGTGTGTTGCTAACGATATACGTATAGGTATTCCAGCAGAGGGTGCGACATCTTTAGATATTTCTTATGTAGTTGCTAATATTAAAAAAGAAGATACTGCTCTGACTTCGGTTATACCTCCTGTAAATACAACCCCTTTAGTAGGATGTAATGCTTCTGCTCTTTTAAATAATGCAACTGTAGATTTATTTGATATACAGATAAGATTTGCCCGTACCTTAAATTTAGCAGGTATTAATAATGACGGTATAGCTACAAGATATGAATCAGGTCAATGGACTGCGGAAATACAATTAGGTACATATTTTGACGATGATACTTTATATTCTTTAGCGCGGTCTGGTTCTGCAGTACCATTTTCTGTAGACTTTGGTAGCGGTGCTGGTTCTGTTAGAATGACTTGCCCTTCTGTAATAGTTAGACCAAGTAGTCCTGATATACAACGTAATCAGGATGGCGTACTTCGTGTATTTTTACAACCCTTGCTTGATACTGTAAATAGTCCTATATTTACAGTGATATGAGTATAGAACTATTAGCAATGTTAGGGGGCAGTATAGCGGGTTTCATTATGAAACTTATAGCTGCTCAAAGTGAATCACAATCTCGTCATTTAGATATGATGATTAAAACACAGGAGATTGCGGACGCTTCTGCTGATAAGGCTCAAGCACGTGGTGGTGTTTGGGTAAGAAGAGGGATTACTCTAGTAATCTTATTTGCAGTCGTTGTAGCGCCCTTTATCATGGCTTTTACAGGACAGGGAGTGTCTGTATTAGACGAAGGTAATAAAGGCTTGTTTGGCTTCCTAGGCTCAATAATCGGTATAGGAGGTAAAGATTGGGAAACCGTACACGGTTTTGTATTATTACCTGAAGTAAGACAAGGACTTTTAGCAGTTTTAGGATTCTATTTTGGATCTAGTCAAATAAAATAAGTAAATAATAAGTAAATAATAACTAAAGGAATAATAATGAGTACAAGACCATTCAAATTAAAAGTAAGACAAAGACATAATATAGTATTAGATGTATATATAGATGGATATACTTCTGAAGGAGATCACGGACAGTGGTTTCTATTAAGATCAGACGCCCACCAAGACAATCCCCATAGTTGTAGAGATATGGAGGAAAGACACCTAAAACAAGCAGTTAAGCGTAATGCTATTATACTAGACAATGGAGACTTGTTTTGTGCAATGGAGGGTAAAGGAGACCGTAGGGGTGCTAAGAATTTAAGACCTGAGCATGTATCAGGTAATTATCTGGATACTTTAATAACCGATGCAGCCAATCGTTACCAACCTTATGCTCACTTGTGGCCACTAATGGCTATGGGTAACCATGAGACGGCGGTACTGTCCCATAAGGAAACAAACCTTACAGAGCGTCTTGCAGCGTGCTTAACAGACCGTACAGGACATCACGTACAGGCTGGTGGGATGGCTAATTGGGTTACTATTAGAGTAAATAGAAAAGACAGTAAAGGTAAAAGAGGTACTGTATGTCATTACCGTATGTATATGCATCACGGGTTTGGAGGCGGCGGTCCTGTAACAATGGATGCTATTCAGGGGCAGCGTAAAATGGCGGAATTAGACGGGGTAGACTGTTATATGTCTGGACATACTCACGGTAAATGGGTAATGCCTCGTATGAAAGCTTACCTTGACTCTAACGGACTAGAAGCCTTTAAAGAAATACAAACCGTTAAACTACCTACTTATAAGGATGAGTTTTTAACAGAGGGTAGAGGGTTCCACCATGAAAAGGGACGTGGGCCTAAACCTTTAGGTGCTATGTGGATGCATTTAAAAGCTTACAAGAGAACTAAAAACGGTAAACAAGTATGTTGGGTA
>JAAHTG010000418.1_pt1 | contig 38735 bp, 41 predicted proteins | sample 6116081 | NCBI WGS metagenome assembly JAAHTG01 (sample SAMN13939989, study PRJNA603662) | sponge metagenome | isolation source: marine sponge | host: Mycale hentscheli | place: New Zealand | collected 2005 | reverse complement strand
CATTCATAAAGTCAACTCCTCCATCTTGTTCATCTTGAACTACAGATTCATCGAAAAGTTCTGCTGGACCGCCTTCTTCAGTAGGGTCAGCCATCATAGGATCATCACCAGAAGGTGATTCGGCATTAAATGTATATCCGCCGACTGATAAGTTTTGTCTAGTGGAATCAGTAAAATCTTCTGCAGGAGTTACTCCGAATTCAGGATTAGCAAAATCAATTTCTGCTTCCTTTATTAGTTTTTCAGTCGTTCTCATTGATAATGCAGTAGATACTAATACTGCGGCAGCACCAGCGATAACACCTTTTAACCATTCATCCATAGCCATATTATAAAGTAATCTAAACCACTATTTAAAGAATAGTGGTATATCTGAGGTCATTTAATGGCACAAATGAAATTTTAAGTAGGTGATAACCAATAGTAATATCATGGACAATGCAGAAGTTGCGGAAAATATATTGAAACTTCACGCTTTACGTGCTAAAATTAATATGCAGAATATATTAAAACATATGCATTTAAGCAGCCGATCTCGAGATGCGAAAGTAGTAAAAAAGATTTTTGGGGACTGGGTAGCCCTAGGTTGGTTAGTAGGAGGAGAAGATAAAGGGTATGTAATTAATAAAAGTGGGCTGGAGCAAATAAAAGTTTTCTTCAAAGTTGAACCCTGGATCCCAGAAGCCAAAGATCTAATTGATAAATACGGACACATTATTCCTAATATCCAGTGGACGGAAGAATTAGAATGTCAGCCAGAATGGTTTAAAGAATCTCGTTGGCCTTGGTTGAAAGATGATAGATTTTATTTACGAGGAGTAAATAGAAAGGGAGAACTAAAAGAATTACAGCCACCAGTAGATGGTTGGAAAGATGGAGGAATGCCGATTGACTGGAATTCAATCTGAGGCAGAAGTTTTAACACATCGGTGGTATAGTCATCCGACCATTTTAACCTCACTTATTAGTATTGCTTATGAAAGAGAGTCTAAATGGCAATTAAAAATTTCGGATACAGAAGTAAAAGGAATACGACATCGATGTTTAGGAACTTCTTCTTTTCTGAAAGCAGAACTACAAAGTTTAGGAGCCGATCAGCGACCAGTTGGAATGATGGTTAGCACACAAGAAATTATCTGGAGAAATATTTCACCACACGAGTTACCTCCAGTTCAAATTAGAAAAAAGGGCAAAAGTGGATACAACGAAGAATTAAAGATCTACCAGAAAGATTGGAAGAATATTATTTTTAAGGATCCAGAAATCGCTCCGATCGGACAACAATTAATGATTTTTGATTTTGACGATGTTGATTTGAAAGTTTCTTGGAATCGAGCCAGATCAGTGTATAATTATTTAAGAAACGAGTATAGTGCCCAGCCTAGTTTTATTTTTTCGGGCAATAAAGGTTTTCATATTTGGGTGCACCCAGAAGATATACCAAAAATAATTTCTGAGATCACAGAGAATTCAGAATTCTTTAATGCATTTACGAATCAAACTTTTGGACAGTTACTGGCCAGAAAGGTAGAAGAAATAGTTTTTGAAGTAACTGGATCAGCACAACCAGTAGCGGATTTAAGTCCTAATTATATTCAAGGGATGGTAAGATGCCCCTACTCAATTCATGAAAAATCGGGACAAGTGGTGTGGCCATTAAGTCAAACGGATATTTTAATGTTGGAAAAGTCTTCGTTTAAAGTGGCCACTGAAGTAGGAAAACTTTTACATCCTTGGAATATTAATTTAAAAGAATTTCCGGGAGTTACCACTTGGATTCCTCCACACGCTAATTTGTATAATAGAACCTTAGACTCTCTAAGAAAGTATTGAAATCTATTCTTCACCCATAAGTAATACACCGGCTACTATGACACCAACTAAAACTAGTGCTGTTTTTCGGTAATCAATTAGCCTAATACCGGCGGATAATGAACTTGAACTTCCGGATTTCGGTTTATCGACATCCATATCCTTGATTAATCTATATTTTTTGGGTTTTTTACAGTCGCCTGATTCATCAGGCCCGCTTAATACTATTTCGTATTCTCCATCTCCCATAGACAAAGGAATGTAATTATCTTGATTGCCATTAATGCTTTGATTGATAAACATATTTCCTTGAGGATCAGTAATTTGTAAAGTGGCTTTATGGGTGTTATTCTTTTTAAAACTTGTATTTATAAATCCGCTGGTGTCTTCAGCATCCAATCTTACCATTATTTTTGTGCCAGCAGTTGGAATTTTACTTTCCGTTTCGATATGCAATCGATGGCGAGAACCACACATTGTAATCGAACTAGGAGAATACACCCATCCACTAGTGTGATATTGATAATAATCAGCCATAATTTTTCACCTATCCTAATAATGCAATTGCGGCTCCACCAATAACTACTGGCCAAAATAATGGACTCACAAAGAATTGTTCTACTGCAGTTCGAGGAGTTGTGCCGGTAGTATCGACAACATACAAATGATTGAAACCACCAGGAGTCGGAAATTTATCTCCGTATTTATTTACTCCAATCGATCCGAATCCATCTTGCATCCATCGATGAGCAACATAACCAAGTTCAGGTATAAGAGCAACTTTGTTAGCCAAAGTGAGTGCTCGAGCAATTCCAGCAACGGCGGCTAAACCTCCAGAAGCCAAACTGGCAGCAGCCCAAGCGGCTAGTTGTAGCACTACTGAACCGGCCTCCATCCAAAACTCTTTAGATTTGGCTGCATCATCGGCGGCATAATCATCATATCCATAATGAGCAAAAGTAAATAAAATAGAATCCTTCATAGAGTCAGTGACGGGAATAGAAACTTTAGCATTACCATTTTCATCAGTAACTCCGGAAGTAGAATAAATATTTACCATTGTTTTATTGGCATCTATATTTGATCCTGCTTCTTGGAATAATATGTCTGGATGATCTTCTAAATATTTTTGTCTACTGGCACTTTTAGTAAGTTTATATTCTTGAGCCACAGAGGAAATATACTCTAAATCTAATTTTTTAACATAAATTTCGTATTTATCTGAGACTGGTTTACCATCAGATAAAGTTTGAACATCAATTATCATATTTTCGCCAGGATTAGCACCGATCGTATATTCGCTGCCACTTTTTAAAACTGGAAAAGTTTTTCCAGAGTTAGGATCCTGGATCTTTAAAGTTGATTTAAAATTAGTTTTCTTTGAAGTAGAACCAGCACCTTTGGTAGACCATACTTGATCAGAACTTTTTCCTTCTTGAATCCAAATAATCTCACCACCTAAGTTATAGTTTCCCGAACAAAGTTGATGGCTAATATTGAACCTACAATAACAACACCCATCATGACGTAAGTTCCAGTTTCTGATTCTGCAGCAGCATCTAAAAGTTTATCAAAAGCCCCACCTAACCTTGCGGAAATAGCAGCACCGACACCATAAACTATAATCCCAAGAACTCCAAGGGCAGCGGCAGATCCGGCAACACCTCCTGCTTGTTCTTTGGTAACTCCTCCAAAGAAGTAACTTCCAATTTTACTTTTGTTGGTGTGATCCATAGAATGTCTAACTACCTTATCTGCTAGTTTTCTATTCTGAGCAGGAGTGCTTCGAACTCCGGCATCATTAAATAATTTAGATAATTCTCCTCTTGCTTGTGTTCGAGTAAGATTTCCCTCAGCGAGATCATTTAATATTTTAGGATTATTAGTTACTATGGAAATCGCCTCTTCGACTTGATCGTCATTCATTTTTCCTACCTTAAATGCATTCGCATCATCAAGATAATTCATTCTTTTACCTGCAAGTTTTCTACCACCGATCTTTCCGTATTTACTTCCAAAGTCACTACTAATTTGGATGGATTTACCTATTCCTTTAATAGTTTTCGCAAAACCTCCAATGAATCCAGCCATGTAAAATACTTGTCTTCCCAACTACTTAAAAGGTGCGAACTTTAATATAGTTAACAAAATTAAAACAATACATGGGTAATAAGGTAGAAAAGGTAGCCGAAAAAACTCGAATTGAGCGTTTAGCCATTTGTCGCCGTTGTCCCTACGCAGATAAAAAGATCTTAGGCGGAACTCATTGTATTTTATGTGGGTGTAATGTCAGAGCCAAAACTTCTTGGAAAAATACCAGTTGTCCAGACGGAAAATGGTAATTATATAAAACTTAGATAGTTCCGAGAACTTCAAATAGTTGACTGGCTAAATATTTACTATGCCAGTGCGTAAAGTAAAGAAAGGTTTTAAAAACTGCTGGCAGTGGGGTTATTCTGGTAAAATTTATTGTGGACCGGGAGCCAAACAAAAAGCCTACGCTCAAGAAAGAGCCGCCTATGCAAACGGTTATCAGAAACCTGGACTCAAGAAAGCAGCCGAAGGTAAAAAACCAGATACTGTTAAAATTCGACCTTCCAAAAAAGGTAAACAATCAAAATACACAGCAATATTCTATGAAAATGAGAAGAAAATTAAAACTACTCACTTTGGGTGGAATGGTATGAGTGATTATACTAAACATAAAGATCCAGAAAGAAAAGAAAGATATCTAGCCAGACATAAAACAAATGAAAATTGGAATAATCCGATGTCTGCTGGTGCGCTTTCTCGTTGGATACTTTGGAATAAACCTACTCTGAAGGATAGCAAAAAAGATTTTTCTAATAAATTTAATATAGATCTAGCAGCCGAGAGCCGTAAACCAGAGATAAATAAATGTGCAATTTGTAAAAAAGAGGGAGATGTTTTTTATTGTCGGCACTGTGGACAAGATACTTGTGCAGCACATTATAGAAAAGATTTTCAATCGTGTCTTCCTTGTTTTAGTTACATGAAAAATTTTCTGGCAGAGGAGAAAAAAGAAATTCGATTCATGGATCCTCATCGGAGATTAAAAAGATTAATTAACGATGTTGATATCGATCCATTAGAGGCTGCAAAGAAAATTTCATTTAGTAGTGACTCAGAAGATTTAAATAGGTAGTGACCCTAACCTAAAATTAGCCCACATCCTAGATGTGGGTCAGGACAGTGGCTGAATAATTCCAATATGGAGGGATAAAGCACACCTCACGCAATTAACTAGAGAATTGCCTCCAACGGCCGAGTGGCGAAAGGAGTCGTTGAAACACGAGAACGGTGGTATTGTCGGAGCAAAAATGGTTGCACTGAAAAACATACGGCAATTGAGTTAGTAAACCTCTAACTCCTGTCCGACCTTAACATTCTATATGGTTATATAGGTGATTCATATTATATCTAAATATGGCCGAGGAGATCACAATATCAGAGGACAGACCTACGTCTGGTTTTGATGAATACGATCCTATGCCCGATGAACCTTATTATGCGAAGGCTATCAAAAATGGAGAATCTTGGGTCGCCACTCAACCCTATTGTCCAGTATGTTCTAAAACTTTATCTTATGATAGAAATTCTAACAGAGTGAGAACTAAGTGGAGCATTGATAAGAAAGATTATGTTTTCGATCTCCGCTATGAATTCGATGAAGAATCAGAAACTAAATATGTTATCTGCAATAAGTGTCGTTATGATTTTAGGAATCCAGTGCAGGAAGCCCGTGAAAGATATGGATCCGCCTCAAAAAGAAAACCAGTAAAAAAGAAATCTCGTTTCGAAGCCGATCAATTACTAAGCACAAATATTGAATTCATAAAAGGTGGAACGTTTGCTGATGGATTCTTTTTGATGACAGTAGATGAATTTAAAAGAGTGATTACTAAATCTTATGAAACTCAAGGAGGCATTACGCCCATAATTTCATATGGTGGCACTAAATATACTATCACAATTCCACAAATGATGACTTTCTATAAAGAGATAGAACAGGAAAATGAGACTTTAGTAGGTATCCCTCGAATCTACTGGAAACAAACAGCACTTTGATATAGTCAAAAATACAATCTATAACTGATAGTATGCATCCCGAATTTATCAAAATCGAAAAAGATTATCAAAATATGCTAGGAACTGGGGTTCAACAATACTTAACAAATGTAATGGACCGCCTTTTAGACAAGCACGATCACGCTGATGTGATTTTATCCCCGGTTATTGGTTATGACTTTACGCAGGGAATTCCAGTTTTATTAACTGTGGCCGCAGTTGGTTGTGCAAGAATGGCAGATATTTCTATTCCATTAACTATTGCTTTATGGCCAGTAGCAGAATTTAGTTCAGGAATGTTAAGTTGGGCAGAACGTATGGAAGTAGGTTCTGAAGAAATCGTTAGCACTTTATTAGATAGAAAATTAGCAGTGATCGCCTTAGATAAAGATGTAGAATATGCTAAAGAATTTGGATGGACAAAAGTTTTACTAGAAGTCAGTGCTCAGAAAAGAAAAACTAATTTTGAACAAGCAACTGATGTTCAAGAAGCATATGTGACCCTAGATGAATTAGCAGATCAGTTACCAAAAGAATATAAAGATTTATTTTCTGCCATATTAGATCAATATAGTAATACTGAATTTCCCGAAATAGAATTTACTGCTGATGAAGAATTTGGCGACCAATTTCAAGACCAATGGCTATAGAAATAGTTATATAGGTGAGTTACTCCTATAGATTTATGGCTAAGGTGGATAGGAATCAAGAAGCATTAAAAATTGCTATGGCGGGACTCGTCACTTCGGTGAGTCCTTGGCGTTGGGTAGTAGTAGGTTCTAATAACAAGAAATATTCAGTCTGTATGATGGCAGAAAATCACTACAACTGTCAATGCATAGACCACAAAAAGAATAAACACAACTGCAAACATATAAAAGCAGTAGTGGCACTTAAAGCCATAGGAGCGTGAAAAAAATGGGCGGCGTAAGAAATAGATGGATTAACTTAATACACGAAATTATGATTGAAAATAAGAGGGGCTACGGTGTAGATGAACTAAGGCAACGTCTTTTCGATAAAATGAGGGATCCGCCGAGTGCTCGCCAGATTACTTCTAATTTGAAAATTGATAAAAGATTTCAGTCTTTAGGTAAAAGAACTGCCGGTTCTCTTTTAAGAGCCAAAAGTCATGAAGTAACTGTTTTTGGATTGGCCAATAATACTTATGATGACTCACAACCATACCGTCAGAGGTAATCCTATGAGTCCTAAAAAAACTAAAGGTAAATCTTTCAAAGTTAATAGGCCGGTAAGAAAGCCAAATAAAGATTTACTAAAGGTCGGAGCATTATTATCTAATGATGACTTAGTAAAGAGATGCTCCTTTAACAAGGAAGAAAAGAAAGCATTTGCATCCATAAAATCTGGCAGAGGTAAATGGAAAATAGAAATAGCAGGTGTTAATGAAAATAATGGTTGGCAACGATATTTAGCAACCAAAAATAATTATTTATTTTCTTGGAAGGAAGGTATACTGAGCGATCGATACGTAGTAATTCATAGTTGTAGACTTAAACTTGTAAAGGCTCCTAAATCAACACCTAAAGAATCTCGAGTCGGAAAAACAGAAAAACAGATAGCGGCTATTCTAAAAAAGGAAATGAAGATCCTTAATGCGACAAAGAAGAAAACTTCTAAAAAGAAGTCTACTGCAACAAAGAAGAAACCATCTAAGAAGAAGACTAAGAAAGTTAAAAAGGATTAAAGACCCTGCACGGTATTTAAAGGAACGCAAACACTTAAGTAGGTGGTGAAGCGAGATATCATTCTATGACTATTGAAACCAATGATAAGTGTATGGAATGTGCAGCGACTGAATTTGATGAAGATAGTAATGGTTATAGATGTTGTCGACAATGTGGAACAGTTTTATCAAACACCGTTATTGATTATGGAAAAGATACTAACACTTACTCTGATTCAGAAAAAGATAATGATAGATGGGGATTACCTAAATCACAACTAATCCACGATGGAGGTTTGACTACTGACATCGATTGGAGAAATAAAGATTATTCTGGCCGTAGCATTTCTTCTTCTATGCGAAGAACTATGAATCGGTTGAGGACTCAACATCAGCGAACTCGAATCAAGGATGCTATTGAAAGAAACTTAGTGGTGGCTCTAGCCGAATTACAAAGATTGGCTAGTCAAATGGAATTGCCTATGAGTATTAGAAGTGAAGCCGCCAGATATTATCGACAAGCCGTAGATAATAAATTAGTTCGTGGCAGATCTATTGAAGGTGTAGTAGCCGCTTCACTTTATTTGGCGTGTAGGATGGTTAATCAACCTAGAACTCTGGATGAAGTCGGACATTATTCTCGAACTGGTAGAAAAGAAATCGGCAGAACTTATCGAGCCATTGTTAAAGAATTAAAACTTCAAGTTCCATCTGCGGATGCTAAAGGATATGTGCCACGTTTTTGTTCAACTTTGAAATTAGACTCTAAAGCAACTATCGAGGCCAGCCGAATTGTTGATGCGTGTCGTGCGGATAATTGGGCAGCAGGTCGTGGACCGACTGGAATTGCGGCGGCGGCAGTTTACTTAGCGGCCATGTTAGTGAATCAACCTCGAACTCAAAGAGAAGTGGCTATGGCGGCAGGAGTGACTGAAGTTACTATCCGTAATCGCTATAAAGAAATGTGTGCTACTATGAGTTTGAATCCAGATAACCCTTCCACAAAAGCGACAACTTAGGTGGTATTAATGATAGATTGGATTTTATTCGGATTATTTGTAGGAATACTTTCAGTATTATTCTGGAGGCTAGGAATACTTTCTAGTCGAGTGACTGATTATACTAAAGAAATTGATAATTTAGATTCTACAATTTTGCTCAGGGATATTCAAATAGAACAACTTCTTAAAGAAGTCAAGAAACAAAAATCACGAGCAGGATCCCAAGCGGCTAAGAAAGGTCAAGCCATTGAGAAATGGACTCCATTTTTGAAAGCCACAGGTTTGGAAGAACACTGGAGATCTGAAGACTGGAATTTTATAGGCAATCCTTTAGATTATTTAGTTTTCGACTGGCATCAAGATAAAGAAGAAAATTTAAAATCAGGAGGAGTATACTTTATTGAAGTTAAAGTAGATAAAAGTAATTTGACTACTAAACAAAGAAGAATCAGAGACTTGATCAAAGAAGGAAAAGTTTTTTGGAGACTGGTGAGGTTAGATTAAATTAACTGATCATTAACTCTCCAGTGAATCCATCAGTGCAGACTAATTCATAATACTCAAAAAATTCTTCGCAATATCCATCTGATAATGCAAATGCTTCTGTTCCCGCTGATACATAAAAAGATAACCAGTGTTGAAACATTTGATAATCGGAATCAATGACGGTATCAAAAATATATTTCTCACCTTCACTGGTGTGCACCCAGAGATCGGCAACCCAAGGGTCCAAATCATATTCTGGTTTTTGAATGACAGACCAAATTGAAAACATTAATCACCTACCTATGTGAGTTGGCTCACTATTTGATATTTGAATTATTGACTATTTAATAAATACTATCCATCAGTCGAAAAGGTTAAATACCTGAAAGAATCCTACTGATATTATGACTACTGGTATATCCGCAACAATTGAACAACAAAACGATGGCTACAAGGCTAGCCGCTGGACTAAGAATGGAGAAAGAGGATTGACTGACCGCATTTATGTAGATGCTGCGGATGGAACTAAAGTTGGGTTCTATGATTTAGTGAAAGGTAATTGGATATTAGATAAGAATAACAGAACGCACATGGTCGGACTGATTGAAGAATCAGACGATGCTAAGATAGTTCTAAATGTTATGGGTCGTGGAACTGTGAACATCGGAGATAAGGTCGCACTTATGCCTCACGAGGGTCCTATATTTGGACATGGTGCTAACTTAACTAAGGATTGGCTAATGTATTCTGATACAGCAAAAGAAATGACTCTGGAAGAATTTCACACCGCTTGTTTCGAAGGTGGCGAAGCGTGGATAAACGAACACCGCCGCCGATATAACTAATTAAAACAATTAGGGTGATGTTGTGGAATACCGAGTTACGATTGGAAGTGGAAACATATTGGTGTTCACTGATGATCCCAATGATAAGAAGTTGCTTCGGATCGCAGTAGTAGAAAAAGAGGATCCTACTTCAGGAATATTTTTAGGACATTGTAAGCGAGAAGAATTAAAAAGAGTCGGACGTTCCGTCTGAATCTAACTACCGCAAAGTATATATACTATGGACATACTATCCATATTATGGAACGAGGGATAATTTTCAACCGCCGTTTAGAGGCTCGCATAGACAACTATATGGAATCACATAGATCTGCTATGGATCCGAGAACAGTAATACATAATATGTTTCAAAGAGGGCTGTGGCCAAAAACTGAGCAAACACCTAAAAGGTTATCATACTACTTTAGAGTCTCAGGTAAATATTCTAAAGTGGGAACACACCGACCTTTCACATACGTTTGGAACGGATTGAAAAAGTAAACTGCTAACCGCAGGTTCAAAGACCCACCTTACTTCCTCAGAAACTTTTTACTATTTTAAATTGCATCTGACAGTATATAAAGAACGTAAACTATCAAAAACTTATAATTCTTCTTCGTGAGATTCCGACTCGGAAACTTCTTCGGCTTCTTCTTCATGATGATGCCCACCGGCTACGAAATCACCCATCGATTTCCACTCAGCCATACGTTCTCGAGTAGATCCCATTTCTGGAGAAATATCGGCAACATGATCAGAGGCCATATGTAAATGTCTTTCATCTAATTGATGTTCGGCCATGAATTCTAAACGTTCCATTATCATAGCGTGTCTTCTTTCTTCTCGATCCATATCTAAACTGTGGCCTCGAGCCGCCGGGGCTAATCCAATTTCTTTTAATTGTTCTTGTTTCCACAATTCTAAGATAGAAGTTACGATTAAAGTAGCCAAAGTTCCAACGATGGCTATTAAAGAAACGAATCCTTCAAGATTTGGAATGACTCTATTTGGTTCTAAAATTCCAAAAGTAATGACTGCAGTAGCCGAAAGTAGCCAAGCCCAGACAATAGGAACACCTACTCGGCGCATCATTTTGTCATTAAATGTATCTTTACGAAGGCTAGAACTCATATTTATCGTTTTTACTCCTATTATTTACTATCGTCTTTCGACTATATTATAATTAGTATTATATAGGTAGAGCGAAATGAAATACTATGTTTCAACAGTGGGCTGCTGCTAATGGCTACACCGTCTTAGAAATTAATGAGGATTCGCATTTAATCGATAATTCAAAATTTTGCGTTACGATCAAGGATGCTAAAAAGATTAATCCTACTTATCCACTTAGATTCAGATTCAGAAATTGTGAAATTTGTTATCAAGATTTTGACATAACATTGGGTGGGTTTGGATATCGGTGTATGACTTGCAGAAAGTTTGCCGAAGATGTAAAACAAAATAAATAGGAGGAAGTAAGGAATGGATAGAATAGGTCAAACTCGTTTGACAATGAGTAAGGATGCAACCGTGAATGTATATGCAGATATTTATATGAATAGTGGTGAAGACATAGATGATTTATATTTTATTATGTTTAATATTTTATCTGATCCGCTGAGGCTTTCTTTGTGTCTCGTCTCCGAATTTTACGATTATTTAATTAAAAATCATCAATATTCCGTTGGACAGTTAGATCATATGCTAAAAACGGATCCTGAAAAATATTTAGCATTGGTGCAAAGTCAGTATTCCGAGATGGTAAATTCAAGTGCGGTAGAAAAGGTAAAGATTTTATTAAATTCTCAGTCTGGATCTGATTCGGCTCGTGCGATCGTTACTAGTTTATTAAGCAAAGGAGTTTTCAAACAAATTTCTACGTATCATATTCCAGGGCGTGAACCTTTTGTGAGAGAACAAATGGTAGATACGAATCCTTTAAGGGGAGAATTGACTGTAATGTTAGATATAATTAAAAAATGGGAGAACTTTGATTTGGATAATTATATGCAAGGTTTATCTAAGAAGGTTTAAGTAGGTAGTCGAACAGAGGGATTAACATGAGTGATATGGAGAATCCCCTATATGCACATATAGAAACGAACAAAGAATTGAACGCTGAAGCCGTAGGATTCCTAATGAGGTATAATTTCTTACACCAAGGTTTGATTCCAAACAAGATAACTGCAGAACAAGTTGCAGAAGATGAATCTGGAGAACTTTCAGAATCTGAAGCACACCCTATTCAAGACCGCATGGTAGAAATTGCTAATGAGTCTGATTTTCTTTTGCGTAAATCAGTTCTAGTAAATGATGGAGTTGGTTTCCCACAATTTGACTTTATAACTAAAGATCCAGATTATGATTCTATGAGAGATAGAGCAGTCGCTCTTTCTGGTAGTATGGAATTACTAGCGAAGGAATTCGATGTTCAGAACGTTTCATCATTATTCTTTTTGAAAGAAGAAGCATTTGCTGAGGTTGAAGCGTCAGAAAATTTGAACGAGTCAACCGGCGAAGAAGAATGATACAATTCAGGATTTGAATTCATGGATGCAGAAGACGTTGCCAATTTGGAACAATTGGTCGAAGAATTATTAAATCGGGGTGATGATCTTCGAGGCTTCGCTATGAGAGCCACTTTTTATGAACCGGAGACACATCCAGAATCTCACCCTTTACTAGCCGGAATGCAATTAGTAGCCAATGCTAATGATCTAACATTCGAAAGAAGAGTGCTAGCATTCAAAGATAAAAATCTTTTACAGTATGACTTGTCGTGGACTGGCAATACTAAACTATTAGTTTCTACGGCTCAGAAGGTTTCCGAAGCATTATCGACTACAGTCAGGTCTATGAATCTAAGACCACAATTTGATTTTACTTTTATCGGATCCCCGGCTCTGCCAGATGAAGAAGAATAACTTACTCCTACCATAGACTTAAATACATAGTAACCGGAGAGGAGTAATATGAGTGCCACAGATCCAGGCAAGAATGCGATTTACGCTATGCGAAACAGAGACTACCGAGTATCGAGAGGCGGAATGCGTCCGACCAGTGCTTCTTGTGTAATACAGAATGAATTTGGTGATGATACTTTAGTTGGAAAATGCCACCGTGCTGAATGGTATCGATTAAATGGAATAAAGGCTACTGATCCACCTACTGATAGGTCGTTTGGAATTTTTGCGGCTGGAATTGGAATGGAAGATTATTTTCAGACTATGTGGAAAAATCAAGGAGTTTTATTGGCTGGAAGCGTAATTAATTATGGTTCAGTGGGTAATGACCCTAGAGTAGTTATTTCAGGTGAGTCCGATATTATTCTTCGTGATTTTGAGATGGATGATGATGGACAAGTAATTAGAGTTTATCAAGATCGTGCTTTCGGAATTGAAATGAAAACTTGCCGAGGTCATTTTGCTCAAAAAGAAATATTTGGAAGAGGCAATAAAAAGTATCCAATGGGCAAACCTAAAATGGAACACATCATGCAAACTGCTATGTATCTTATGATGCGAAAAAGGCATGAAGATCATTATGGAGTGACTATTCCTTATTATTTGATATTCTATTTTGATGTCGCTGATGGAACATATGTGTCCTTTAAAATATCTTTATCCAATGGATATGATGGAGACATATTGGTAGAAACTTTAGATGGAAAAACGGTAGCCCCAGATCCGGTTTATGGATTAACTATTGGAGAACCCGTAGTTCCTTGGAGTGGATTGACTACTGATAATATTTTAGCAAGATATTCAGAACTGGCGGATAAATTAGAATTACCAGATCCTCCAGAAAGAGAATATCAACTTCGTTATAATGATACCACTGCTCGCAGAAAATTTGCTATTGGAGATCTTTCTAAGACTAAATTTGCACAATGGGAAAAGAAACCATTAGCAGAAGTCGGTGATTGGCAGTGTTCTTATTGTGATTTCAAAAGTCATTGCTATCCAGTTTCTGTTTTGACAGCAGATGTAGAATCAGGAATTCTTACTGTTAATGAGGCTATGGCTGAATTAGGTTATGATGTTTGAATAACTAAAAAAGTAGTATCATCTATCTTTGGACCATCTTGAGTATTCATTTTTTGAAACTTTCTAGATTCAGACCAAGGAGTGCGTTGAGTAGGATTTTGATAGAGGACATCATCTACTTTTTCTATTAGAATGTCTCTGGCAATGTCAGATTGACTATTATCGATTAATATCTTTTTAATATCCTTAAAGAAAATATTGTCCCACAGTCCATCGGATCCTAAAATTATTTTATTTCCAGGTTCTAAAGTCAGATGGTAAAGAGTGGGTTGATCTATTTGAGTAACTAAAGTTTGATGTTTTTTGACAATCATATTAGGAACATTAGGAGATTTCATTTGTTCGTCTATAGATCCTAGAACTATAGAATTGTCATTATTTAATTGAAGAAAATTGCAGTCTCCTATTTGGTAAATAATACTTTCTCCAGTATCTCTTTGAATAATAATTAATATTAAAGTGCAGGCTCCTGGAACCAAAACATTTTCTAAACTTTCTGCAACTAAAGTATCCGGATCACTGACACCACTTAAAATTAAATCTCTCATTTGATCTAAAAACTGATGAGTAAATTTAGCGGCCGAATAACCATATTTAGATTTCCATCCACCGACTCCATCGGCTACAGCGGCAAATAATTTTCCACCATGATTTTCTATTAAGAATCCATCTTCTCCTCCGAAATTTCTTTTAAGGATGTGAGGAATCATAGCAAAAGACTCTGAATAATTCATAAACTTCATTAAATTATTATACTCCCAACTACTTATTGCTTCGCAATGAGTGGTCTTAAGTAGGTGATATCAAGTAATTTTAATTGATGATGGCTGAAATTGAAGTTACGGGAAACACTTATCCTTTTCGTAAAATACTTAAGGCAAGATACAATTTGCGTTGGAATCGTAGAAGAAATTCTTTTTATTCAAGAATGGATACCAAGGCACCGACCGTCAGAAGATTAAGAGATTATTGTCAAGAATTTAAACTAACTTTGAAAATTAATGGCACTCAGGCTAATACTTCTTATATGGCTTCGGCGGATGAAGATGATTTCGATTCTTTTTTAGTCGACTTGTCCACGGATGAATCTCAAGAAATGTTAGGAAAGATTGGAGGAATGCCTCCACTTCCTGGTGCGTCAGAAAAAGGTCCTGGATTTCGCAGTGTATCTATTAATAAAAATGACGAACCTAGATGGGATGTTAAGCCTTGGTTTGAAGGAACAAGGTTTCAAGACCCTCGGAGTGAGCAGGGGCAAGTGATTCCAATTGTTATGGATGCTTTGAATATGGGATACGAAAATGTTATTATTGAATGTCCTACTGGTTCTGGAAAATCGGCATTATCTATGATGATTCCAAAAATGGTGGATGCAGATGCTTATGTAGCCACCTATCTAAAAGGATTACAGGCTCAGTATATGCGAGAAATGCCATTCATGAGATCTGTAATGGGTCGTGGAAATTATGATTGTAATTTGAAAATTTCTCCTGGAGTTAGAAATATTGCCCAGGCTAATGATGCTTTAGAAAATCATCGTGCCGGTAATGAAAATCCTAACGATAAGTCTCCGAAGGCTCACTTAGCCCCTTGTCGAACTTGTGGACCAGATTTCAAGTGTGATTATAAACCGGCTTCGGGATCTAATGGAGGTTATGATTGGTGGGATTCTAAAGAACTTTGTGATTATTTTGCGGCTTTGGCAGCAGCACAGAAATCTCGATATTTTATTTCTAATACTTCTTACTTAATGGCTTTAGGACAAGCCGGAAGTTTAATTTTGCCGACTCGAGATTTGCTAGTGATTGATGAGGCTCACCATTTACCTAATGCGTTAGCCAGTTTTTATGCCGTAGATATTAATAATCGACACCTAGAAAGATTACTAGGAGTTCCATCTTTTGATGATGTAGTTTCGGATCCTAATCTGGCGAAAACTCGAGAAAAGTTATTGGGTCCTTGGGATGGAAGTTCTAGTTCTAATTCTGCTATTGGTTTTCCGGCAGTCCCTTCCGTAACTTCTGATTCCAGTTCAAAAATGTTGACTCTAGGAATAAAAGTTTTCCAAGCATATCTAGATTTCTTGGCAGGTAAAATTGGAAAAAATATTGCCACTGATCAGTATACGGATGAAAAAGATTTATCTTTTGCTTACAACTACGTTTCTAAATTAGGAAACTTAATTAATGCTTTAGAAGAAAATCCAGATAACTGGGTTTGGAGTAAAGATGATGATGACGCTCCTACTTTATTAAAGTTTCAACCAATTGACATTGGTGATTCAGCCTCCGAATTATTTCTTCGATTAGGAAGACAAAGAATTTTTATGAGTGCTACTATTCCTTCTCCTACTGTTTATATGGAGGAACTGGGTTTAGATCCGGAAAAAACTTTATTGGTAAAAGTAAACTATAGTAGTTTTCCAACTGGTAATAGACCGATTGTAACTACTGTCACTGGAGGCAAAATGAGTTATTCTGGCCGAGATGAAAAAGCATTTCAAACTACGGCGGAGGCTATATTACAAATTATTAATCTGCATTCGGGACAAAAAGGATTGATACTTCCACATACAAATGAGATTGAAGAAAAACTTTTATTGGCGTTGGAGGATATAGATCCAGTTGTAGTAGAAGATAGATTTTTAACTCATGGAAAAGAAGCAGGAGCCCGAGAAAAAGTTTTGGCAGAGTTCGAAGCAACTAGAGATGATGCCGTATTAATTTCAACTTACGTAGGTCAAGGTTATGATGGAAAACATTGTGATTTCTGCATTATTGTAAAAATGCCATTTCCACCTCTAGGAGATATTCGGACTCGAAAGAAAATGGAGGCTAATGATGAATGGTATAAATCTGAAACGGCAGGAGCCTTAGTTCAAATGTGTGGGCGAGTGGTGCGGTCGGCAGACGATACCGGTATAACTTATATTATAGATCCAACTTTTGATTTCCATTACCGAAAAGGTTTCAACAATCAACCTTTACAAAATTATGTGCCCCCATATTTTAACGAAGCAATCATTTAATTTGGTCTAATCGTAATGGTTAAATAGGTAGTTTAACCCTACATGATATATGAAGATTGCGATTTGTGGACCGATGGGTTCCGGCAAGACATGGCTAGCAGAAAAATTGGTAAATGACTTTGACCTTACTAGAATTAATTTGGCTGGTAAAGTAAAGGCTATTGCTGCAGATTTATTTTTTATGAAGCCAGAAAACAAAGATAGAGTGCTACTTCAAAACATTGGAAAGAAAATGCGAGATGTCAGATCTTCAGTGTGGGTAGATTACTTATTGCATCAATCTTCTGAAGGTGATGTAGTTTGTGATGATGTGCGTTTTGTAAATGAGGCTTGTAGATTACAAGAAGATGGATTCACTATAATTTTATTAAACATAACAGAAGATCTACAAAAAGATAGATTACAAAGAACTTATCCAGATAATTGGGAGGTGCATTGGAATGCTCGATTGGATGCTTCAGAAATGGATATGTGGGGAACTGATATCTTAGAATATATTGATGATACCTTGATTGTTGAAGATGGAGAAGAAATGTATGAAAAATTACTTAATTCTCTAGAAAAATTAGGATTAATAGAATAAACGCCAACTTTATATAGATGGAATGATTAATTATAATTATGAGTATGCAATGGGTGGATAAGACTTCCGGAAAAACTACTATTTCTGGCACCGCTCCTAGTCCTAACTATTTACCAGTGTATATGGTCGAAGTAGTGGATCCAAAACACGGAATGATTACTTATCGATCTACCATCCCAGACTTTGTTCTTGATGTGATTAATAAATTCTTTTTGAAAGACATGGGACGAAATAAAATAACTATTATAGCGAATGATCCTGAAATACTATTATTAAATTTCTATAATAGAAGAAAAGATTGGGAATTCATTATAGAGTTAGCAAAAGCCTGTCCATATTTTTTAGTTGAATCCGATTCAGAAGAAGCATTTCTGATGTCGATAACTTATGATGAGTCAGCCACCGCCTCAGAAAATTTAAATATCGAAATAGAAGATGTTGAAATAGAAGATTTAAATCAAGGTTCAAAAGGTTTGAGAGGCCGAAATCCAGGTAAAAAGAAAGGTCCAGTGAAGCCAGGGCCTGTAGTTCCAGGTCCTACACCTCCGAAACCAAAACCAGATCCTGATAAATGGGTAAAAGATAATGATGTAACTCCTAGTGATGGCAGTCAAACTCAAGGTGACGGAGACGGAAAAGGTTCTGGGCAAGGACAAGGACAAGGCCAGGGTCAAGGTCAACCTTCTGATCAAACTGGCGGTAATGCCCCCAGTCCCGGAGAGGGCGAAGGCTCTGGAGATGGTGATGGAGATGGCGAAGGTTCTGGAGAAGGAGAAGGCGAAGGAGGAGAAGGTTCCGATGGAGATCCCGGAGATGGAAAAGATTGTCAAGAATGCGCCGATGCGGCTAAAGAAATGAATGAATCTATAAATCAAGATGATAGTCCAGAAGATTCTATGGAAAAGGCTAAAGAAGCAGCCGAAAATGCTAAACAGGCTCAAGAAATGTCTCGTGAATCTAATGATGAAGCCGACAAAAAGGCGGCTGATGAGGCTAGGAAATCTGCAGAAGAAGCCATTGAAAAGGCTAAACAAAATGTAGAAAATAATTCTTCAGAAGATTCTGAAGGCTCTGAAGGAGATGAACAAGATTCCTCGCAGCAAGAAAAATTAGATGAATTAGATCAAATGAAGGAAGACTTAAAATCTGATTTCGAAAAAGGAATGGAAGATATTCAAAATGAAATGAATGAAGATGATTCTTCAGAAGACTCCGATGACACAGAAGACACAAAAGACTCTAAAAAAGATTCTGACGAAACTTTTATGAAACTAATAAAAAAATTATATAAACTTCAACCGCTGGCTAAAACAGATGAAGAATTTGCCGAGTTAGAAATATTAAAAATTGATATCCGAAATAAATTTGGATCTTCAGAAACGATCGTATCAGAGGCAGAAAATACAAAATATGTCCGGTCTTCAGTGTTAGTAGATCACATTTGTAAATGTGAATATCATCCCGTAAGCACTTGGGAATGTAAACCATGCTGGAATAAAAGAATATCAGAGGAGTAGATAAAATGGATGCAAGTAGTATTGAAAGAATGATAGCAAATTCTGATGTTAAGTGGTTATCCCGAGCATCGGATTATCAAGCCGACCGAGCCTATGCTTACTTTTGGTTAGAAACCTTGAGTGATGAAGATGTGACTGATGAAGAAAAACTAATTTTATTCGATAAAGGATATTTAGAATTAGTAGACGAAGATAATGATCCCTATGATTTTGTTAAATTTTTGAGAGCCAAAACAATGAGAGACACTTGGGATACTAGTGGAGTGACTGATTATGTTCTATTAGATAAAGTCAAATTCGAGATGCTAATTGATGAGAAAATGGAAAGTGATTTCGACCAATTCGCCAAAGATTGGATAGATCTGAAAGATGAAGTTGCTTATAGAGAATTTTATACAAAATATGCTCCGGATTTTAAGAAATCCTGGATAGAGAAAATAATTAAGGAAACTCCTACAGACGAACAAATTTTTGGAAACATTTGGTTCGATGAAGAGGATCCAGAACCTGAAAAAGTTATAGAGCCAGATTTGATTGAAGGAACTGGAATGCAAGAAGCAATAAAAACTTCGGCAATAATAGCCGGTTCTAATTTTGTTTGGTTAAATGAAGATAACGGCGAAATTAAAGTTTCTCGAAAACAACCACCTGGAAATTATGTTTTAATAGAAAGTGTAAATACTGGATACAAAGATGCATCTGGTAAAACTGTTATTGTTCCCTCTACCTTAGATGGTGTAATGGATTGGTGGATATCGATTGGAAAATCTTCTGAAGATCTGAATAAAAAGGACAACACTACTCTAATCATTAAAAACGGAGGTTCGTATTCAAAAGATTGGATACGAAGATATTTCTTTGTTAAAGATAAAGATGGCGACTTGATCATATCCTACTAATCATTAAGTAGCAAGTAAACAAAGGTATTATCATGCAGTATGAGCCTTGGAAGTTAGAATTTGCTAAATTTACCGATGCTTCCATTGAAGAAATGAAACGTCATTCGGATGACACTCACTTAGAAAGAGAGTGGATGACTTATATTTATGAAGAAGATTATGGAATTATGACTAGTAAAGGCGATATGCCTACGCTTTATCGTGATGAGAGTGGAGATCAAAAGATTTTTAATACGCAGTCTGCGGCTGAAAATTTCCAAAAGAAAAATAATATTCAGGGCCAGATCATGAAGGTTTACCAGTTAGGAGAAGTTTCTTATGGAGAAGAATCTAGAATAGAAGTAAATCCTTCTACTAAAGAAATGCAAGATGCGGCTCTAAAACAAGTAAATCCTAAAAACAGAAAATGGACTATTCATGGACATCCTCTAAAGGATGGTAAAATATATACTGGAAGACAATATTTTAGTTCCACTGATATCTTACAAGAATTTTTGAATACTAGAGATACTAATAATAAGGTAGTGCAATATATTGTATATCCTCATCAACAAACAGACACTAATACGGGTAAAAAATCTATACATAATAGAGTAAGAATATTGGTATTCCCAGATTCGGCTACTGTAAAACAGGCTATGAAAGACGCTAATCCAAATGTAAATGTGGATGGCATTAGTCTAGAAAATGGTTTTAATAAAAATGCAGCCGATGGAAGTTTACAGAATGAGGCTGGAGTCGATTGGTTCGCTTTTCAAGAAGCATTAGGTAAAAGAGGATACATGGGAATTGTAGATATTGAAGGTAAAAAAGCAGGTGCTAGAAAAGCAGAAGGATTTAGTAAATTCTTTGGAGCGGAATCTTTTAAACAGGAAAAAATTATAAAATCGGCAACGGGTGCAATATTAGTAGGATCTTTATTATATTTACTATTATCTCACGAAGATAGCCCTCTTTCTGGGATCGAAGTAATCGATGATAAAAATGCGGAGGCGGGCAAACATTGGTGGCATCAATAGATATTATTCGCAAATTAAGTGCTAAAGAATCACTACTAAGAGCATTTAATAACCGCCAAACTGTGGTGTTTCGTAAAGTATATATGGATAATGGCTCGGAACAAATACTAACAACAACTTATACTCCCGGAGAGTTGGAGGGAAAAAAGTTTGAGGCTGAGACTATGGATTATTTGGGTTCTGGATATGGAGGTTCTGTCTTTCGCTTGAAAGATAATGAAGGCCGTCTAATCGACAAAGTATTAAAAGTAGTAAGAACTTTTCCAAATAAAGAAAATGGTAAACCTTTTAAATATTCCGAGTTACTAGTAAACACACCAGTGGCAGAGAGAAAAAAGTTTTTTCCAGGATCCTTAAAATCAATGACTATGAATCGAATACAAGCAGACTTTTTTAGAAAGTTGTTAAAAACAACGGATACAGTTCCCAAAGGATTACCTAAAATATTCAAATATTCAGAAGGTAAACTTCCCTCTGCATTAAGAAGGGAAATGATAGCGGCTAAATCAGAAACTGACAAAAAGTTTCCGGAAGACACTTATGTTTCTCTATGGATCATGGAATATATTCCTTGTGTTTGGAAAAATGAATTCTGTGGTAAGATTCCAAGTAATAGAAAGTGGACTGTTTCCAACCTAAAAAACAAAGAGTATAATCTAGAAAATAAAGCCTATGAAGGCGTAGCCACATATGTTTTAGATGAAATGAACTATGTAATGAAAGATGTAGTTAATCCTAGAAACTTCGGAATTCGTGACAATGGAGAAATAGTTTATTTCGATCCATTCTTGATCCCATATCCATCTCAAGGACTAAATAATAATGAAAAACTAATGGCTAGCCTATTATATGGCTTCAAAGGTGAAGAAAAATTCAAGAAATCCATCGATAATGGTAATTACTTTAGATATCGATCGTTTTAATCATAATTTATAAACCCCAAATGGTTAAATAGGTAGTCGCCATAACTACATATTACGCCCACAGAGGCAGAAAGTGATTAAAATGGCTAAGAAAACAGATGTGTCAAGTTTCCTTGACGAAATAGCAAAGATGAACGAAGAAAAAGCGAGTGATGCAACAAAACCTGCATACGTAGAGCGTGATACCTTTAAGGTAGAACACGATGTTCTCTACGAAGGTTTGGTTGAGGGTTATACCCCAGGAATTGAGGGTAATTACACTGTCGAAGGACAGGAAAGAACACTTAACACTGCAGTTCGCCTAATTGGTGCCCGTGCAGTTGGCTCCGATGCTCCAAGTGACCGTAGGTCTACAATGTGGCTAACAGGCTACACTCAAGAGCATTTGGCTACCGCTGTAACTAACGCACAGAACGCTGGAATTGAGTTCCCAATGTCCTCTAGATTCCTACTCCACAAGGTAGAGTCTGGTAACGCTGGTAGACACTATAACAGACTATCCATCATCATCGATGGAACTGTTACTGAAGTTCCTGCTGTTCCAGCAGAGCAATTCTCGGAAAACTGAGTTATCTGCAAAGATAATTCTTCGATCTGACGGAAATACCAAAACTCAATTGAGGGATTTCGACCGGCCTGAGTGCTGGAGTGACAAATCTCTCTTTTGAGCATCCCAAAACGGTTGTTTGCATTTCGCAGATAACCAAATTTAAATCAAGTCAGCGTCAGCGTTGATCACCAGTGAGTGAATGATTTTAATATATATTTAGTATTATTAAATAGGTAATCACCAGGAAGGATATACATGAATGAGTCGCCAGTTCCCAATGACCTGACGAATTTTGTTCGTGGTTGTGTGACGGGTAAAGAAGGTTCACTTCCATTTTCTAAACGTTCTGTATCTTTAGAAGAGGCATACTATTCTAAAGTAACTAAACAATATATTGTAGGATCTGGAATTGTAGTAAAACAAGAAGCCACTACCCTATCTCGGAAAGCCAAAGATAAAGTAGCAATTAGATTTACTATTTCGGATGGAAACCACGCTATCGATTGTTTGGCTCACGATGGAAATATAGAGTATCTACCTGGATCCAAATCTCCAGTAGAACTTACTGATATTATGAAAGTAGTAGACGATTCTATGAAAAATGGAACACGAGTATCATTTAGTGGAAAGTATCATACTGTAGAAAACAAATTAATTTTTATTATAGATTCTCTGTCCACTATGAAAAATGAAACTTCATCTTTGATGACTGATCATCAACTAAAAACTTTTTTGAGTTTGTGTAAAAAGAATAAACTTACTCCATTAAACATAATGATGAGACATGATACTCTATGGGCGGAACTCCATGCAAAAGATTATTTCAAGAAAGCCATCATGTTATTCTGTCTATCGCCGCACGATAAACTACAAATGATACACATTGGAATAGTAGCCTCAGTAGGTGAAGGTAAAGACCACATGATTGAAAAAGTGGTTCAACCATTAGTAAAATGTGGGATGGCTTCGTCTGGAAAACTTTGCACGATTCCAGGACTGTTTGGAGCCATGAATGGAGATGACATTAATTCGATAGAATTAGGATTGATTCCAAAACACAACCATGAAAGAATTGCAGTATCAGAATTCCAAACATGGAATGAAGATGTATTCGGAGAATTAATGAATACTATGGCTAATGGAAAATTTACTATGCAAAAAGGTCAAGTAGACACTACTCGTGAAGCAGTGACTAATATGTTATTTTTAGGAAATCCTCCAGGGTATTACGATGAAGCAAACCATGACAAAAGAGAAATGTTGGCAGCATTTGGAGAATATACTTACCAAATTATTTCTCGACTAACTTTAATATTTACAGAAATGAGTCTGGCTGGGGACGATGCGGAACAAAAAATTAGAAACATTATGTTGATGGGAGCAGAGGGTAAATTTCAACAAGGCAAAGATAAAGAAGATATAGAAATGTGGAGAAATTTCTTCCGTGAATATTTAGCAAAAGTTTCTCAATTGGATCCTAAGTTTGGAAAGTTAGCCCCGACTCTAGATTCTACTTTTGATGAAATGAAAAATCGACCCCAATATCAATCAGCATTCTTGTCTCGTGCTAAAAGAGACTATAGAAAATATCAGCAATTTTTAAATTTGATAAAATCATTTGCGAAGTTGGATGGATCAAGTCAAGTAACTTTGAGTCATCTAATGCAAGCCAGACAACTTTTTGAAAAGAGTTTAGTCACTCTGACAGAAGATTTCCCTATCCAAGCAATGGAAGCCGGAATAGATATGGATTTGCTTACTGTATGGGAAATAGCAAAACAAAAAGGAATTTATAATAATCAAAAAGAAATTAGATCTGCCACTGGCATGACAATAGCACAACTAGAAAAATTAATGGATATGGGTGCGATAGATAAAATGTCCAACAATACTTATGCAATCCGTCCCGATTTTGATTGGAGAAAAGGAGGACAAAATTAATGATCAATAGAGAAATGACGTGGTATTATTTAAGAATTTCTTACTTCCCTCAATTTATGGCTGGAGTCATGAGAATTGAATGGCCAGAAAGATTTCAGATATTAAAAGAATTATATGACAACGATCCAGAAGATATTCCTTGGGAAATTAGAAGCGAAGATCCAATGGCAGACATGATGAGGTGGGTAGGTAGCAAAGGAGAATCTGCATATTTTAAATTCTTTGTCAAGGGAACTAAAGTTAATAAAGATGGATCTTTTAAATTGCATCCAAACATCAGCAAGTGTTTAGGAGTATTCGGTATCGGAACAGACGAAAGACTGTAAACTCCGCTAACCAACAATATACAATTATCAGCCTTACGGCAACTGAATTAAATTTAGGTGTCGCAGTGCGGGTTTCAAGACCCGCTAATCACCGCCTTACTTCCTCAGTTTTTTCGGCAACTGTCTGCGACAATATTAGGTAGTGTGAACTCCTATTTAACACTTCTGTAGTAAACAGAGTTTAAGTGGCATAAAATCTTATTTATTTTTTGTTGACGGGTTCCCAAACGGCACAAACCCAGTCAGGTCTAACGGCTGGATTACCAGAAAATCTTCCACATTGGTATTCATTATTAGTAATATACATTACATGATTACAATTACTGCAATTTTTCTCTAAAGTTCCTTTTTCATAGGCTGCTGGTAATGCTTCTGGAATTGGTTTTCCATCCGGATACATAGTAGATCTCTTCATAGGTTAATATAGTTCTTTTAACTATATAAACATAATTGATTTAAAGTGAATGGTTAAGTAGTTGGTAGTATCTAATATATAGTATCTATTGGTGTGTGAAAAAATGGTTAGACCACAAGGAATGACGGCCGCTTTGGAAAATCGGGTGATGCTAGCCATTGACCGAATGCTAACTTTAGATGAAGGTATTTATCAGGCTGCTCGTGCGGCAGGAACTACTCGTGCCAGTATTTTCAAATGGTTAACGGCTAATAAAATTACTTGGTCTAGATCTGGTAAATCCGGTAAAATTATTATTGAACCTCCGATGTCGGCTCGAATTAATTCTTTTCTTAGTTCTATGGGAGATGGAAAATCGGCTTCAAAATCTGCTAAAGAGGCAGGAACTACTGTGCGAACTATGAGCCGTCAAACTTTAGATGATGGTTCAGGAACACAAGTATCAATTATTTCTAAAGTGGGTAATCGCTGGGAATCTAATTTCTTACCTGTATTCCGTCATAATTTAGTAGTCTATGGAAAATTGATAGGCTTAGACGATAAACTTCAAGGAAAGAAGGGCGGTAATGTCGGTCCACTTAAACGTGGATCCAAAGGACGAGCCGACCCTAATTATGCTGATATCTGGTGGCAGTTTGATTTGGATGGATTTTATAGCACTTTCAATGCGGTAGAAACTGCTCAATTTTACAAGCCTATGCTCGTGGCTTTCCTAAAAGGAAAGTTTGAAACTTTTGATGTAAAAGATCCATTGCTAGGATCTAAGTTTATGCAAAATTCTAAGGTGGCTTATCACGCTACTCAAAATAATAGATTAAATAATTCTATGAATTTAATAAATGTTTCTAAATTAGAACAGTTGCTGCAAAGATATAATCTTAGATTTGCGGAAAAAATAAATATTGGCGTTGATTCTAATCGTTTGGATGCTAGCAGCACAACTCCAGAATTTATGTCTAAAACGGCGGCATTTGTGCAAACTCCAATTACTATAGATGGAGTATTTCAAACCTTTTTCTTGACTCAGAATGATCTGAAAATATTCCCACCTAAAGGTATGAAAATACCGTTTAGATATACTATTACGTAAATAGATACAGTAAGAAGTATTAAGTAGGTAGTTAATGTAACTATTCACATGACTGAGAGATCTGTAAAAACTACTTTGGCAGGTTTGACCGCTTTGGGTTCATTTTTAGCCTCACAAGTAACTGAATATACTGATGAATTAATTGTGGTAGCCGGTGCGGCTACTTTGACCTTTTTGGGTCTTTGGTGGTCCGAAAACAAAGGTAAGGTTGCTGACGAAATAGAAGATGCTATTGAAGATGCGACTGGCGTGGAAGTAGAAGTTGACAATGCTCTAGAAAGAGTTGCGGATTCAATCTCCGAAATAGTCGAAGAAACTTTAGATGCAGTTGATGAAGGTGATGGAGAAGTTCTTCTATCAGACGCATTAGAAGATGCTATCGAAGAAGAAGTCAAAGAAGAAACTGGCTTAGATATAGACATAAATTTGCTGACACTAGCAGAACTAAAAGATCTTTGTCGAGCACAAGGATTAAAGGTTTCTGGTAAGAAAGCAGAATTAGTTGCTAGACTTCAAGAGGCTCTTTCTGGTGAAGAAGAATAAATCAATTCAATTTTACTCTAAAATTGGACTCTACGATTTAGTTAAATAGGTGATAACCATAGTTTAGAGTATGTCTATTGGTTCTAGTGATAACGTTATTAATCGCAAACCACAAGTAATTGACTATGAACCTTATTATCAATCACTGAAAGAAGATACTGATGAACTTTATGATTTAGTAAATGTTTGTCGCTCTCAGGGACATGATCCAGAATTAGTTTGTGAAATTCCACAAGCCAACGATTTAGCAGACCGAACCCAACAATTATTAGAATTTTTACACACTAGAAATACGGCTCAACACATTCGTGAATTGACTGTGCATCATAAAGGTAATCGAGAATTAGTGGCTTTAGATATTGCTCGTATTGTGGCGGCAGAAACTTATCTTTATGGAGAGTCAACAAAATGTTCTGCTTGTGATGGATCCGGAACTATGAAAGTTGGATATCGCAAAAAAGATTGTAAAGATTGTTCTGGAGCGGGACTCTTGATCAACTACAAAAATAAAATTAAAGAAAACTCCTGGCAAGAAACATTAAAAGAATTCGAAGAAATTCCTCCGACTTATCGTAACCAGATTGCCAAAACTAGAATGGCCTTATGTATTTATCATGGAGTTTGTGCAGGGCTAGCGGTTCTTACGGAAGGTATTTTGGTTGCTCCCTTAGAAGGAGTAGTAAATTGTAGAATTATTTCTAATGATGATGGATCTAGATCACTAGCAATTAATTATGCAGGACCGATCAGATCTGCAGGAGGAACAGGGCAAGCCCTATCAGTTTTAATTGGAGATATTCTGCGGCGTGATTTTGGATTAGTGCCACCTCAAATAACTTGGAATGAAGTAGAAAGATATAAAGAAGAAGTATCAAAATATTCAAGAGGTTTACAGTATAGACCTTCTAATCCTCAATTAGAAGTAATTGCTCAAAATTGTCCAGTTTATATTGATGGAGAAGGTGTCGGAGATGAAGTATCCGGACAACGAGATTTACCTAGAGTTCCTACTAATAAAGTTAGAGAAGGAATGCTATTAGTTATGTGTGAAGGGTTGGTGCTAAAAGCACCCAAGATTCTAAAATATACAGATGAATTAGGATTCAAAGAATGGGAATGGTTGCGGGATTTCGTTTCTGGAAACAGTGACGATGATGAAAAGATTACGGAACTAAAACCCATCAAAAAGTTTTTGGCTGACATGGTGGCTGGAAGACCAATCTTTTCTCAACCTATGCGACCTGGCGGATTTAGATTAAGATATGGTCGAAGTCGATTAGCGGGGCTAGCGACAACGGCCGTGCATCCGGCTACAATGAAAGTAGTAAATGGATTTTTTATTACGGGGACTCAATTAAAATATGAACGGCCAGGTAAAGGAACTGTGGTAACTCCTTGTTCTTCTATCGAAGGTCCGTATGTAGAATTTCAAGACGGGTCTGCTAAAAGGATTCAAGACCCTGAGATGCTACCGGATGGATTAGCGACTGATCCAGAGTGGCCGATAAAAAAGATTTGGGATCTGGGAGAGTTATTAGTGCCGGTCGGAGAATTCTTAGAAAATAATCATGTATTGCCTCCAAGTCCATACGTGACAGAATGGCATACTCAGTTAGGTGGGGCAGAAGAACTGGCTTCGGTCGAAGCCGCTTTTGAGGAAGTAAGGAATAGTAAAATCCCGGGATCCGGGTTGCCGTTACATCCGAGTCTATTTGGATTCTACTCGGAATGCTCCGGAGAGGAATTAGAGAACTTAAAAAAGATTACTACGGTAGAATCTACTGGTGAATTTCCGGACTTAGTTAGAGTAATTGATGAAGACCCAAATAGGGCGGGAATGGAACTAGTATATCGCTTAGGATTTGATGTAGATTCTGAAGGAGTGCTAACTTGCTTAAAGGGTTCTTTTTGGGGTTGGTTAGTCAAAAATGGGGTGGAGGTAGTGAACGTTTCAGAGGATGGCTGGAAGTGGCTGGAAAGCACCATAAATGGGCAATTCCTGGTGAAGCCCAACTTGACACTTCGTATAGGTGCTAGAATGGGTAAACCTGAAGGTTCTAAACCTCGTGAAATGAAACCGGCTTTGCATAGTTTATTTCCAGTAGGTCACCAGGTTGGAAATAAAAGATTACTGCGAGATGCGGCTCAAAAAAGAGTGGAAGTTCAATTAGGTTCTCGAATAATTCCGGGCACGGGTCAGACCACTTGGAAAAAGTTTATTAGAAGATTATCAGATCCTACAGATCCAGATTCAGAGGTGTTGGTTATTCCTACCGAGTTCAAAGAAGTAGATGAAATGGATGTAGATTACAATAAACTTTGGGAAGAATCTTTGATAAAAGCCGAAGTAACTGGTTCACCTAATGTGAAAGGAATTAAGGGAATGAGTAGTATAGAAAGAGTTCCAGAAGATATGCTAAAAGGAGTGCTACGTTATAAACACGGCGTATCCACTTTTAGAGATGGAACGCTCAGATATGATATGGTAGATATTACTATGACACATTTCAAACCTCGTGAAATTGGATTGACCGTAGAAAAAGCCATAGAACTTGGATATGATACTGATTGGATGGGTGACCCCTTGATTTCTCCGGAACAAATTCTTGAATTGCGTGTGCAAGATGTAGTTTTGCCTATGAATTGTGCTGAGAACTTACTGGCGGCTACGCAATATTTAGATGAATTACTAGAAAAGTTATATGATCAGGATCCTTTTTATAATTGTAAAAACATTTCTGATTTAATCGGTCATCTAGGAATGGGAATTGCACCTCACACTAGTGGTTCAATTGTGTGCCGCATTATTGGATTTGCGGCCGTAAAAGGTCATTATGGCCATCCGTTTTTCCATGCGGCTAAGAGAAGAAATTGTGATGGAGATATCGATGCTTTCTTGTTATTGTTAGATGGGTTGCTGAATTTTAGTAAATCATTTTTGCCTTCTACTCGAGGAGGACAAATGGATGCTCCCTTAATTTTGACGATGAAGATTAATCCTTCGGAAATTGATAAAGAGGCTTTGAATATAGAAACCGTGACTCAATATCCAGTATCTTTTTATGAAGCCACCCAAGATTTTCCTCCGGCTAAAGATGCCGTAAAATTGGGAGTCGAAATTGTAGAAAGTAGATTAGGAAGTCCGGCCGAGTTATCTGGATTTGGATTTACTCATGATTCCGATGATTGTGCGGGCGGTCCCGCCGATAATCCATATACTGAATTAGAATCTATGAAGCAAAAAACTATGGCTCAATTTGCACTAGGAGAATTACTATATTCAGTTGATAATCAAGTGCAAGCCAGTAAATTAATAGATAGACATTTAATCCGGGATATGAGAGGAAATTTGCGAGCCTTCGGACAGCAATCAGTAAGATGTCCTCGATGTGGGGCTAAATATCGCCGACCTCCTATTTCGGGTAAATGTCGCACCGTTTTATCAGAAAAATCTCATGATGAATCAATGACGGGTGAAGACGAAGTAGTTATTTGTGATGGGAATCTTATTTTGACCGTAAGCCAAGGTTCCGTAAAGAAATATAATGGATTAATGGTTGAACTAGTAGACCGCTATGGTTGTGATGAATATATTGAACAATTGCACAATTTCGTTTCGCTTTGGGTATCGCAAACTTTTGACGATCAAGATGAATTAAAACAAACAAAATTATTTTAACTTATTGATATCCCAGATCTGCATTTTTATTTGTTGAATCTTTTTTGGATATTTTTATATCGGATTCATCTTTACTAGGCTCTAATTCTAGATTTAACTTTATTAAACTTTTGAGAACAACTTTTATTTCCTCGATTTCTTGGTGCAAAGTGTCCATTGTTTCATGTAAGTCATCTATTTTATGGCCTAATCTAGTCACCGTCATACGAGTTTTAGGAACTACGGCGGGTAAACTATTCGGATCCATACTCTATTCTTCTTTTGTAACTACTTAATGATTGGTTACTTACGGGTTTTATATAATTATTTTTAATTACATCCATTCTAATTTTTGATTAGGATCTCTAATTTCTAACATTCCGGAATCGGCATCGATCTCATAATAATTATCTAAATTTTTAAATTGTCCATAAAATCCTAAGTTATTAGTATAAGGTTGATATTTATCAGTTATTTCTGTTATATGTGTAGGTCCACGTATTTCGTGGTCGATCCAAATACAATCCCAACTGCTTTCTTCCGGAATTTCCCAAGTATCCGCATCGGCATGAATTAAAGTAAATCTTTCATCTTTAGCACAGTGATCCCAAACCATATCAATAACATCTTGATTCTTTTCAATAATGGTGACTGATTTTACTCCAGGAGCCTTGATCAACCATTCATTTACAAAACCTATTCCTAATCCAGTTACTAATATATCTCCAGTAGCATGACCCCACAACCATTGGTGTTCTTCAAATTCCGTAAAACTGTCTTGCATGATAGTTATCCAATGATTATTTCTTACCAGAGTAGTATATTTTTTCAAATGTGGGGATTCTTTTCTAGCCCTAACATATTTTTCAAAGTAAGGATGCCAATCTGATTCGTTTGCTGGAGTATAATGGATAATAGAATGTTCACCGACTTGACTTTCCGGAATTTCTACAGTCCAAGTAGATCTTTTATCATATGTTTGCGACCAACCCATGTTTTCTTCTACAAACCAACTCATAATATTCATTCCCTTTATTTCAAACCCAATTTATAGCAACATTTACGGCTGCACCTGCACTTCCACTTGCATTAGAGGCGGTAACGGCAACTTCAAGTAAAAGAGAATCTCCTCCAAGTATTGTTCCTCCTCGACCTAAAAACCATTGAACACGTTCTAATACTCCTTCTCCTGGATTATTAGCAAAATCGGCTTGTTGAGTTGTGGCTCCTGTTCCACTAGTAAAAGCAACTGCTCCACCAGAAAATGATTGAGTAAGTATGGTAACATCCCAACTCCATGAGGTAGCAGCAGATGGTCCTCCGGCTCCAGGATCCTCAGCATAAGCACCAAAATTTACAAAATCTTCATAACCAGGTGGATAACCAAAATTATAATTATTCATATAATCAGCAGCATCAACTTCGTATAAAACTAAGTTTGGCGTATTTTGCATACTCAATCCAAAAGTTGTAAATTGAGGGTCAGGTGGAATTTGAAATCCACTATTACCTCCAAAGTTTTGTCCGATACCATATTGTCCCGTTCCAGTAATTACGTCTGAAACTCCGATAGCAGTCCAGAAAGGGCTGGCGGCAGAATCCATCTCTACTAAATCTTGAAATCTAGTAGGGGTAGCCAAGTAACCTGCTAAATTAGAATAAATTACGGGGGTTGCAGGAGCAGAGGGTCCTCCACCACCGGTTACACCTTCCGTCACACCTAATGGCATAGGTCCTAAACTATATGTTCCCATTTAGTAGCCCTCCCTCATTGATCCGTTCCAATTGCTACCCAATTGCTGTTAGCCACAGTTCCAATAACTGTGATAGCGGATCCGGCTTTAGGATTCCACTGAATACTGTTAGCATATACTGAAGCAGCACCATCATACCAAGTTATATTATCTCCGGCGGCTGCATCGATAGTGATTGCTAAGGTTGTCGTTGTGGTAGATGCAGGTGCATAAACAAATGTAAAATGATCTCCGGCAGAGAAACTAGAAGGCAGATTAAAAGTTCCTCCTCCCGTATCTGTTTTAATTAAATATTCTCCGGCATGATCTGCTAAGGTAAGATTAGTAACTGCTCCACTCACACTAAAAATTGTGGCAGGGGCACGATAACTTTTAGCAGCCGCTTTAACTTCAAGTTCAGAACCATCGAATGTCAAGTTGGCTTCAGCATTCATATCGTCTGTGCCGGTTGCAGTTAGCACTCTATTATTTGCTCCATTAGTCATAAAGTCTGAAACGTTGACTGATAAAGTTCCAGATCCAGTAATCGGTCCTCCCGTTAATCCAGTTCCACTAGCAACAGAAGTAACTGTTCCTCCACCGGCTGGAGCCGCCCAAGTGTTATCGCCTCTAAGGAAAGTAGAGGCACTCGGAGTTCCGCTAGCGGATAAGTCTGCCGTAACTGTTCCAGAAGTAGTAATTGTTCCTCCGGTCACGTTCACGAATGTTCCAGAACTGGTTGCTACTGAAGTCACTGTTCCAGTAAATTGATCTGAAGAATTTATAGTAACTGCTCCAGTTGCTCCTGAAATAGTAACATTTGTTCCCGCCACTATTGAGGTAACTCCAGTATTCCCAAAGGTTACTGCACCAGTAGCCCCAGAAACTGAAATTCCAGTTCCGGCTACGGCAGAAGTAACTCCCGTATTAGTAATCGTAACGGTGTCGGTAGCACCGGCTGCTGTGGAAATTCCCGTTCCACCCGCAATATCCATTGTGTTTCCGTTGGTTATGGTTTGAGATGAACCTGAATCTCCGGCTAAAGTAAAAGAACTCATAGTTCCAGGGGACGCTCCAGAACTTGCTGCTGTTAATCTTCCTTGAGCATCAACTGTTAAACTGGCATAGGTATAACTTCCAGCGGAAACTGCAGTGTTATCCAAATTGAGAGTTACGGTATCGGTAGCACTGGCAACAGAACTGATTCCAGTTCCACCTGCAATTGTAGCGGTATTACCATCAGCAATAGTTTGAGACGAACCTGAATCTCCGGCTAATGTCCAAGAAGTATATCCGCCTGGAACTGAAGCCCAAGTGTTATCTCCTCTTAAGAAAGTAGATCCACTCGGAGTTCCAGTAGCAGAAAGTGAATAAGTTAGAGAACCAGTAGTAGTAATTGCTCCTCCAGATCCAGAAATAAAAGTAGAATTAGCAGTGTCTACGGAAGTAACTGTTCCAGTAAATTGATCTGAAGAATTTATGGTGATAGCACCGGCACCATTAGTAATACTAATGTTAGAACCGGCAGTTAAAGTAGCAGCATCGAACAAACCACTGGCTGAATCACCAATAAGTATCTGACCGTTGGTAGGTGCAGAACCATTGTAACTACTAATGGAATCACCGATGGCAACATTTCCACCATTGGCACACAGAGTTAAGGTTTGACCCACTCTGGTTAAGACAGCGTTGTTAGAAGTGCTGTTGTCGGCTAACTCTATGGATGCGGTTGCATCAGTAGAAACAAACTTAGCAATAATGTTATCAGAAGTAGAGGCGTGAAGTGAGGCAGTCGGCGTAGCAGTTCCAATTCCTAAACGATCGGTCGAAGTATTCCAAAAGAGGTTATTATCACCTTCAATAGTATCGGCTGACGCACCATAGGCTACTTGCCCTGCAGCAATTGTTCCTGAAATGTCGGGTGCTGATCCACTAGAAGCAGCCGTTAAACGGCCTTGAGCATCGACTGTTAAACTTGCATAAGTATAACTTCCTGCAGAAACTGCAGTGTTATCTAAATTTAGGGTTACGGTATCGGTTGCACTAGCAACCGAACTGAGTCCAGTTCCACCGGCGATTGTAGCGGTGTTACCATCAGAAATCGTTTGAGAAGATCCTGAATCGCCCGCTAATGTCCAAGAAGTATATCCTCCTGGAACTGAAGCCCAAGTGTTATCTCCTCTAAGGAAATTAGAAGAAGTAGGTGTTCCAGTAGCAGACAAATCTCCGGTGATCGATCCGGAACTAGTAATTGTTCCTCCAGTAATATCTACGAATGTTCCTGATGATGTCGCTACAGAAGTTACCGTTCCAGTAAATTGATCAGTTGAATTTACAGTAACCGCTCCAGTTGCTCCTGAAATACTAACATTTGTTCCGGCGACAATTGAGGTTACTCCCGTATTGGCTATGGTTACTGCACCAGTAGCCCCAGAAACTGAAATACCAGTTCCGGCTACGTTTGAAGTTACACCATCATTGGTGATTGTAACTGTATCAGTAGCACCAACAACCGTTGAAATACCAGTTCCACCAGCAATATCAACAGTATTACCAGTAAGTATAGTTTGATTGGATCCTGAATCTGCAGTCAAAGTCCAAGAAGTATAATTTCCAGAAGGTGTTACCCAGGTTCCATCTCCTCTAAGGAAAGTAGAAGCAGATCCGCCCGTAGGAACATATCCAACATTGGTAGTTCCAGTATATGCATCTGATGAAATAGTTATTCCTCCAGAAGCCGCAGTAGTATTTAGAGGAGTGGTAGCCGCAAGACTGGTTACACCAGAGTTAGTAATTGTCACTGCACCGGTGGCTCCAGAGACTCCGATTCCAGTTCCGGCTACGGCAGAAGTAACTCCAGTATTAGTAATTGTTAAGGTATCAGTCGCACTAACAACTGCGGTGACACCCGTTCCAGCAGTAAAAGTAATTGTATCTCCATCCGATATAGTCTGAGTGGTAGATCCATCCGAAATTATAAAGTCACTAAATGAACTCGTTGGAGAAGCCCAAGTATTGTCTCCTCTTAAGAAAGTCGAAGAAGAAGGAGTTCCGGTAGCAGACAAATCTCCAGTTATAGTTCCAGAACTAGTAATTGTTCCTCCAGTAATATTCACGAATGTTCCGGAACTGGTGGCGACAGAAGTTACCGTTCCAGTATTGCTAGTAAATCCAGAATCGTTAAGGAATATACTTAATGGAATAGTAGATATTTGTGTTTTATTAGATGTAGTTCCATCTACGACTACTAAATCATCTGTTCCTACTAAAGTTCCAGATGCCGACAAAGAATTTCCATCGAAATTCAAAGTAACCGTTCCAGAAGTTCCACCTCCGGATAATCCAGTTCCAGCAGTTACTCCAGTAATATCTCCAGTGGGTAAAGTTCCTAAAGTTCCATCTCCTAAAATAACTTGAGAAGAAGTTCCGGCTCCAGTAAAAGTCAAAGTTCCCGATCCAGTTACCGGAGATCCGCTAACGCTAAAAGCGGCGGGTGCAGATAATCCTACCGAAGTTACCGTTCCAGTATTGCTCGTAAATCCAGAATCATTATTGAATCCAGAAAGATTAATGTTGGCCTTAGTTAATTTCTTTTGAGCACCAGCAGCATCTACTACTGCGAAAAAGTCTCCATCTCCATCAGAAGTTGAAGTGGTAAGTTCATTTAAGTCAAGAGTAAAAGTTACCGCTCCGGTAGAACTATTTACATCTATTCCTGTGCTTCCACTTGCTGAAGTTACACCAGAATTAGTTATAGTAACTGCTCCAGTAGCCCCTGAAACTGAAATTCCAGTTCCGGCTAAATTAGAAGTTACGCCCGTATTGGTAATAGTTAAAGTATCGGTAGCACCGCCAACAGTAGATATTCCTGTGCCTCCACTAAATGTGGCCGTATTTCCATCAGAAATTGTTTGAGAAGATCCAGAATCTCCGGCCAAAGTCCAAGAAGTAAATCCACCAGGAACGGCTGCCCAAGTGTTATCTCCTCTTAAGAAATTAGATCCACTCGGAGTGCCAGTAGCAGAAAGAGAATATGTTAGGCTACCAGAAGTAGTAATTGCTCCTCCAGACCCAGAAATAAAAGTAGAATTAGCAGTGTCTACGGAAGTAACTGTTCCATTATTATCCGCCGCAATAGTAATCGATCCATCAGCATTAGTAATAGTTACTCCAGTGCCACCCGTCAAGTTAGCCAAATCATAATCAGAATTGCTAGTATTTCCTATTAACAATTGACCGGCCGTAGGAGTATTAGTGACTCCTGTGCCTCCACTTCCAATGGCTAAAGTTCCAGCCATCGTAATAGTTCCAGATCCAGTAATTGGACCTCCGGAATAAGTTAATCCCGTGGATCCTCCGGAAACTTGCACCGAAGTAACCGTTCCAGTATTGCTAGTAAATCCAGCATCATTATTAAATCCTGAAATTAAAATATTAGATGGAGCGATCTTAAACTGTGATCCACCAGAATTTACTATTGAGAAAAAGTCTGCATCTCCAGAAGTAGTAGTAGTAGAAAGTTCATTTAAGTCAATAGTAAAAGTTACTGCTCCAGTGCCAGCGTTTACATCTACTCCGGTGCCTCCAATCGCAGAAGTAACACCAGTATTAGTAATAGTTAAAGTGTCAGTAGCACTGGCAGTAGTAGAGATTCCAGTTCCACCCGCAAATGTGGCTGCATTTCCATCAGAAATTGTTTGTGGAGTGCCTCCATCTCCAGTTAATGTCCAAGAAGTATATCCACTAGGAATGGATGCCCAAGTATTATCACCTCTAAGATAGTTAGACGAACTCGGAGTTCCAGTAGCAGAAAGTGAATAAGTTAGGCTACCAGATCCAGTAATTGGACCTCCCGCACCCGAAATAAAAGTAGAATTAGCAGTGTTTACGGAAGTAACTGTTCCTCCAGTAACCAAAGTTTGAAAAGTTACTGCTCCGGATCCATCAGTTTGTAAAACTTGATTAGCAGATCCATCAGCGGTCGGGAATGTAAATGCTGTGCCACCCACTCCAAAAGTTACGACTCCTTGAAGATTACTCTCTCCAATAATCTCAACATCGTCTTCGACATCCAAATCGTCTACTGTAAACGGTTGTTCGGCCATAGAATATCCCGTTTAAGTTTATGTCTTACGACTACTTAATGATAATCGTAATTCATCAGACGTTCAGAAGGGTTCTTGTAACTACTACATCTGCAGTAGCCCCACCACTTTCTGTGACAGCAACGGTTACGGTTCCAGTAGAAATACTTACAGTAGCCTTCAAAACAGCAACATTACCGTCTGAAGTAGTAAATGCAAAGTTAGAATTAGTTACTACGGTTCCATTAGTCGCAATAGTAGTCTTAGCCACACCAGTTTGTCCACCGGCTGAATCATATCCTATCATATATTCGGCAGCACCGTAAGTTCCACCCGCATAAGTTTCAATAGTAGTTGAAGTGCTAGCAGCAGCCGTGATATTAATAGTTCTCATTCTGGATTTTCCTAGAATGAACTCACCGGTTGCAGTAGCAGAAGTTGTGGTATCATTATATTGGAATTCATTAGTAGTGTCTGCACTGAATCCACCAGAACCATCAGAATATTGTAGATCATATTGCGCTCCTGCAGAATCAGCAGCATCGTTAGATACCCAAGATAGAACACCACCAGTAGTAGCAGATAAAACAAATCCAGTAGTGGCTGGATAATTAACTGGAAGAACATAATCTTGAGTAGCAGTTAAAGTAGCAGGGGCTGCAAATCCAACATATTCAGATCCGGCAGCATCTCCTAAACGAATAGCACCTTCAGCATCTATAAGAACGTTTGCTCCATCGAAAGTAAAGTTTGCGTTAGCAGCAAGTAGACCACCAGTATTAAACTGAATTTGAGTTGCAGATCCAGCAGCAGAAGCAGTAATTGCATCCCATTTTACACCACCTGCAGAAAGAGAATCAGCGAACAAGGCTTGTCCGTCAGTTCCAATACCGATTCTGATGTTATCAGTTCCATTTGAAGCAATAAGATCTCCCTTAGTTGTTGTAGGAGATAAAGCATCGAAAGCATCAGTTTTAGTTGTTTGTCCAGTTCCACCATTGGCGATAGCAAGAGTTCCTGCCATTGTAATAGTTCCGGCTGCTGTGATCGGTCCACCAGAGAAAGTTAATCCAGTAGTTCCTCCTGAAACATCTACTGAAGTTACAGTTCCGTTATTATCTGCATCAATAGTAATTGAACCGGCTCCATTAGTAATGGTAACTCCAGTTCCAGCAGTTAAAGCAGCCTTAGCCAAAGTATTTCCAGTAGTATTACCAATTAATAGTTGACCGTTTGTAAAAGTAGTTTGACCTGTTCCACCATGACCGACTGCTAAAGTTCCCGCAGTAGTAACACCGACACCGGCTGCAACTGCATAAGTTAGGCCAGTTGTGCCTCCACCAAAAGTAACAGTAGTTCCGTCAGCAATAGTTTCTGAACCACTAGTTCCGGCTAAAGTCCACTCGTATTGAGCACCGGGGTCAGCCCAAGTTCCATCTCCTCTAAGGAAAGTAGAAGCGGATCCACCAGTAGGAACATAT